>Ga0065711_1045215_pt1 | contig 13622 bp, 5 predicted proteins | sample Hoacrofraction12_FD_59098 | JGI IMG/M metagenome (GOLD analysis project Ga0065711, IMG submission 59098) | Hoatzin crop microbial communities from Cojedes, Venezuela - Epithelial fraction 12 v2 (version 2) | ecosystem: Host-associated > Birds > Digestive system > Esophagus > Crop | place... | reverse complement strand
CTCTCCAACACCATCCTCCTCCCCCCACCCCCCGCAAAAAAAAAACCACCAAAACAAGTGAAGAGTTTCTACTGGTTCAGCTGCCCAAGGATCAGAGAAATGTATATTTAATAAAGACCGGGGTGGGAACAGAGCCTGGTAGAAAGGAAACCTTTTGGCAGCAACTACAACTTCAAATCCTATTCCTGGAACCAAAGCTAACTATGAAAAAATAATCCACAGGAATGCAGGCTTCATTTGTTCCGAGGTTTACGTAGTCTACTGTCCAAACATAATACGCACCTTAAGAGCGAGCATAATTTAAAAACAAATCATCATAATTTGTTTGTATTTGTAGTTTAGGTAGAAAACTAATTTCTTTGGTCTAATTGTAGCAGCATAGTGAGCAATCAATCACAAAACGAACAGCATCAGAAGCTGCAGATTTTTACAAAGGTCCAAACAGTATCTTTAAAATAAACAATAAATACTTCACACAGTAATGCTGGAAAACATGCACACTTTCTTTTGGCTCACGCACACATCGCAACAGCAATTCATTAATGTTTTCCAAAAGCCATGCCATTAGAAAAATGTTAGCAGACAAAAACAACCCATAACAACAATTTGCTTTAAGTACCACCGACAACACAGAAGGAAGAGACAGATTCAGGGACTGGCATCACAACAAGAAGAAATACTGGGTTTTGTCAAAGTCTGAGATCAAACGGGCAAAATACTTTGGAACAAAAAGCAAAAGAAATCAAAACTCGTCAACTCTGAGAATTACCAGGTACAGTTAAAAGCTTGCACTCATCTGAAATTCAGATTAGATTATCACAGTGGTTGAAAATTATTGGACCTTTCTCAAGAATACCAGCCCAAACCTCCTCCAGGACCCCTCTAGCAACAGCACATCTCAACATCACACTATACATATATAAAAACTCCTTCTTTCCTTGGTGAAGTATGCAGTTTCCTTCTCACACTTTTATAATATTTTCTGAAGATAACTCTTGAAGCTTCTTACGGCTAGAACTTTGTAATCAGCTTACTGCCAGAAACTGGCAAGTTGCATGTTCCTGTGGCCACCCCAATGAACGATTTAAACTCAAAGACGGATTTAAGTTCCAGGGTCACTAGGTTTTATAGCAAAGTCAACAACAATGTCATGAATTCATGAAAACATGGTGTGCAATGACAGGTTTTTTTTCTTCTATGTATCATTAAATGCTATGCAAGATTGGGGCTCATTTGAAAAAAGTGCACACAAAGAGAAGTGAAAAATAAGCAGCTGCTAGAGGTCCACAGCAAATTTCAAACCACTTGCTTTTGTATGAAAAAAGTGCAGTTCACTATGACAGAATGCTCCCTTCACCTGCAGAACCATGACAGCTATGATTTAACACCACTGTAATTACACGTCTATGGATAATGAGGCCTCATGCTCCCCTTTGGCTCTTTGATCTTCTCTACAGCCTGCGCCTTTTATGTCCACAGACCTCTCTTCTGCCATACCACCATTGATTTTGTCCAGAGCATTTGAAAATTTAAAAATAAAGAAAGTTTAAAGTGACACCTGGCAAACATAAACACACAGAAAATGTGACAACGTTTCGCGTGACAAAGCTATACTTCATTGAAGATCTGCTTTAAATGCCTACACACACACAAGAGTACTCCCATTCCTTAACCCAACTTTGCTTTGCAGAACACAGCTGCATTTTAGACTAAACTGTACTTCCCAGTTTGCTGTGGCTTTCATTTCCATTCACTGGAGTAGCACAGAAGGTCAGTTCACATACATGCATTATTTAACAGAAGTTAAACTGTTATGCATAACTAAATCATTAGGTTAGAAACCTGTCAGAATTAGTGAAGCTCACCTCTTTATCCATACTCTCTAAATCCTCTTTACATAGGGTGTACAGGGGCATTGTTTCAGACATGCTTGGCTGGCGTTTCCGCTTAGATGGACCAGGCTGCTCTTCATTCTCACTCACTGGTAGGTCATCTTCTTCGAACATCTGCTGCTGATGTGGCTGAACAACTCTGAAAAATTTCAGGGGTCCCACATAAGAAAGATTTACTTGATTTACAGCTTATCTAGAAATAAAATCCTACAAACAATTTATGACTGCTGAATATCTATGACTTTGCTTAATAGGGTTCTGGTTTTATAAACAGAAGAAAGATCAAGTCTCCCAATGATTGCTTTTATTTTCAGTCTGATGGCTTAAGTTCTTATTCTACCTTAGACAAGGTGTACGCGCTCTCCTGCCTTCCCATTGCACTAGTAAAACCCATCAAACCTTTCCTGAATCCAAGAGTTTCCGTACCTGCAGATGCACTGCCCTTAAAACACTAAGGTTTGTGCTCAAGTGGAGTTCGCCTCTCACTTGACACTTCTCATCCAGGAAACAATTCTTACATTCTAATATTGTTTTCCTGATCTATGTTCTACTTGTATACTAAAGTCTCTAGTGTACCTTTCTACTTCTCAGCCTTACAGACAAGAGGTCTGCAAGCAGAAAGCTCATTTCTGCAGCCTCAGTCTTCAGACACTTCCCAGATGCTTAGCCTAGATGAGATGCAAACCAGACCGTATTTCTTTTTGGCTAGTGTATTCAGATAGGGTAGCATTTTCTCTTAGCCTGTATTTTATTACTTTGTTAGTTACTGTATTTAACCAGAACACAGAGATACAAAAAGGAATGTCAAAAAGTTCACAAAAATGGATAAAATAATCATAACTTCATGGGAACTGCTTTATAATAGTAACAGAAACATAGACAACACCTAGAACAACAGCAGGAGACTCCTACCCTTCTGGTGTAACTTTTTTCTGTGACTGTCACTTAACCAATATAGACTTGGAGAAGCTAAAAGTGCCACACAACACAGTTTAACCATGACTACTGGGCTGTCACATTGACTTCCCGGAACACATTACGGCAGCTCCGCATCAAACATCTCGGGTCATAAAGCTCATGGATCACGAATTCTTTACGTTAGCTACCAGATTGTGTGTGTGGGGAATGATTACCACAAGCAAGGATAAGAGACCGTTTTTGAAATCACAAGCTGATTCAAGCTGTAACTACCAGGTGAGACACCATCAAGCTGTTTCTGCGGGTGGTGGCAACTAAGCAAGGGTACAGCATCGTCTCTGCTGACAAGAGTCTCAGCACAGGACGGCTGCTTCGCGTCAAGCCTGGATTTTCAAGAAACAGCTTTAGATCAGCAGCCCCACCCAAAAGCGCCATTATTAATTTATGTAAATCAACTAACAGGTAAGGTTCTACAAAATAATTTCTCCTCTCATGAACTTGACAGCTTCGTGAGACAGTCATCTAAATATCACGGTTTTTTCTCTACATCAGTACTGCAATCCCACAATGTACGAAATCTGAAAGCCACCCGAAGCTGTCAAATGTGCTCACTTTGAGGGCTCACGCTTCCCAAACACACATCTCTCTCCTCTCAGATCCCATGGATAGGTGCATGAGATGTGAATTCATTTTTTTTAATTGGGGGTGGTGGGGAAAGCAAGCGAAGCCATTGCTGTGCTACCTGCCGCAGAAGAGCCCCATCAGCTCAGCAGTGCTCAGCAACACAGTAGAAACGTTTCCCTTTGCAGTTTGCTATTTCTGCACACTGGAATTTCCCATGAGGCCAAAACAACGATTCAGATGCTGTGGAAATGAATTAATCAAACCACTTATCTGTTAGAGATTTTCATCACAGCTTAATGGTGTTTTTTTCTTTTTCGCCCTCTACTAAATGTTTTCTGTTTCACAAGACCACACAGTTTTCTCTTGCTATTAAACTGCTCTCAGACAATAATTTACACAGGTAAAAGGAAAAAAAAAAAAATACAGCATTCCAGTATATTTTCCAAAAGGATCTTTTAAAATACGATTTCGATGCCTTTGTAATAGGTACCCCTAGCCAAAAGAAAGGTGGTGATGGTATTTAGACTCTTAGTAAAACAGGGAATGACAAAGCAAAAGATACAAGCATCTTACACAACTGTATTAAAAACATGACCAGCTTGACCATAACAAGAATTATACACAAGTTCTTTGTAGCAGGCAGCCAAGCAGATTTTCTTAGACTACAAATAAATCCAGTAATTTTTTAACACCACATTATCATACTGATGACAGCAAGAACTCTTCTTTTTGCCATTTCTGTATCATCGTACTCTTATTTATATTCTTCATTTGAACACTTTCGAGAACATGACCCTCACCTCAATGGGTAGCAAAGGCAGGAATTATTTTGCACCATTATTCAATAAAAACTGTATTGACAGTTTTCTGGAGATAACTACATTCAAGACTAGGCATACCTGTGAACTTCTTTAGTCTGAAGCAATAATATGCAGAAATACTACAAGTCTCAGGATAGTCTTGAAGACTCCACCACTGTTAAAAAATAAAATAATCCCCCCAAGAATGCGAGATCATTCTTTACTACAGTATTCTACGAAAGTATTAACTGTAAAATAACCATATTAATAGCTTCTAAACACTTCTTTCAGATTTTTTTCCAGTATTTTCCAGCTGCTACTAGATAAAAAATACTCGGACTTCTCACCAAATCATTCCAAAAAGCAATATAAAACAAAGACTTCTTAAAGGTTTGAAAGAAACAGCTTTATTTTACCAAAGACATTTTTCAGGCTTTACATTTTCAGCTGCTTGTTATGTTGATTAAAATTTAAAGACACACAAATGCAGAAATTTACATTTATTTCTAATTAGATGAGATTCATGAGTACTTTTTAAAAAAATCATACCGTATTTCACCCTGCAGAGGTGGGTTGGCACCTGCCAGCCTCACATGCGCAAGGATATGCACGTGCGCTAGAACTCACCACATGCAGGGTGGGTTCAACACGTGTGGAAGTCACAGGCATCTTAACACTTTCATTCATACAGCATCAGGGCAAAAGCTAAAATAGCATTATCACAACAAAAACGTTAAAAATATTTAAATTCCATTCATGATTTCCATTTGGTACTTCATATTTTTGCTGTTATAACAAGACTGGTAACATTAGACAAGAACAACTGTAACAATGAGCATCTAAATTAAGACACAAAAATTTTAAGTGAAATTAATTTATATGAACCTTTAAGAATTGCTTTAGCCATGAACATTTACTTGGCACACCTTTTCAAACCAAACTTCTGGTGCATCTTAGCATTATTTAAAACCAGAGTACCTCTTCATTTCTCACATGTCAATTAGATCCATATTTTAAGCATTGCTTCATCTGTTAGCTTATTATTAGCGTTCACTAAACTTTAATTTGTAATATTATTTTTTCTTTATTCTAGTCCAAGACACTATTAGTATTTGCATTTTTTTGGACAACACTACACTACACATCTCATGACCTGTCACAACTTTAGCGTTTACTGTAATGTTTGTAGAATGCTGTTTCCACATGAAAAAGCAAATTGTTGAGATACATACAGAGTATCAAAGCTCTGACACGCAGAGCTCATTCTCAAAGAGGAATCTTTCCTGTTCTCAAACAGAAGCTCCCAACAGCCGTCAGCAGCCACAAGCAGCACTGCATTTCCTTCCCTTCCCATACAGCCACAAACTCTTTGCCACCCTTCCACTTGGGATGCAACAGCCATGGCAAAGTGCAGGTGTTCAAGTCTGAGCTGAGCACAATGGCAAGACCTATGCCCGTCGCATGAAACGTTGACCAAGCTAACTCCAGCATCTGCAACTCACTGGTGACAGTTTCACTGCAAATTGGGTGTAGGTATTTTAACTTATCATATCCTATTTTAAATTATATTTCAAGTTGAATCCAAAATAAAAGAGTGAGAACTGAAACAGTTCTTATGAAATAGTACTCAGGTAGCTTGAAGCCCTTTTCAGCAACCAGCCCTGCAAAAGGTTATCTTCTCAGCACAACAAGGTCTGCTCTCAACAGTAAGAGACTGAGTACCATTGCTATGCCACGCGCGGCTACCAGCTCCCCAAAGGTTTTCTCTTGCAGCAGTGCAATTTTGTTGCCCACTGCCTGAAATTCAGAATCCGATGAAGTTTTTAGAAACTATCCAGGAAGATTATCGGAGGCTTTGACTACATCTACTCACAACAGCAGCAGTTGTGAGTGTTAACAGCTATAACTGCTTAAATTCAACAGTTTAGTTACAAATAATCTCATTTTTCTGTAGGAACATACAAGCACATGAAGTCTGTCAGGGCACAAAATACATTGCCCTCTACCAACAAATTGCTGCACTAAGGTTGTTTTTTTCCAAAGTCAAATACAACATCAATTTTTAAATTGGATGTGAAGCTTTTTTTGAAAGCTATCATTGATGGATGCATTAAGACAGAGCACGGTGACAATATAGTACTTCTGTCTCATCCCTTGCTCATTCAAAACACAGAAAAGCTGTTCCTATTCAGCTTTTTGTTGCTTATTCACAGCCTTTGTCCTCTGCCTGCAGTGTACTTCCCATTCATTAAAGTACTTCAAGCAGTATTTGATCACTGCACTGCTTTCCTCTCAGATGTTACCAAGACACTCCTCATCCTCCTAACTGAAGACAGAACTGTTCTGCAGAATACAGACACGCCCCAACTAAGAGATCAGTGTTTACAGGTGACTAATTTTACCATTAGAACCAAATCAACAGGAAATTATGATGAAAATACCATTTCCCTGCATGTATCTTCTGCTAACTCTTTTTTTAACAGCTGCTTAGTTATGCAGTGAAGTTGCAGCACTGTGTAACTGGATTCACTTTTAGATTCAAGCATCTCAACCCTGGCCACTGACAGTCAATAAAACGCTTAGTAAAACAAAATAAGGGGGTAGAAAGGATATACAGTCTTGCTCCACTCCCGAAATCTGTCTGGGGCTCTGAGGAACTCAGCTAAGATGACAGCTGAAGTCTATTTCTCTCCTTTTCTCTAAGCTGTTGAAGTGAAGAAGCACCTCTCCATTAAAAAAAAATAGGCTTACGTCTGCACGTAACTCCTCATTAAGTTGTTGACAAAGGTAGAACAAATATCAAAACCTTTTCTTTTCAAAGCATTGAATGATGCATTAATATCAACACAAACCATCATTTTGAAGCATCTTGAAAGTGTCATGACCAATTCTATACACATACAACCTTCCCAGCTCTATTTCTAGACAAAATCCTTCCCACATTAACCAAGAAAGAAAACCAAAAAAGCGTTTCACCTTCTCTCTGGATACATCCTGTGCCTTGATTATTCAAAGTTTTTCCTCTTCATCTAACATGTCATAGTAAAATAAAATACAGACTTTAAAGGCACAATTAAAGGAAGTGAAACAGAGATGCCTTCACAAACAAGAGAGACTCAAAACCTGTGTTGACAGAAACAAGGAAGCTGAAATAAGAAAAAGCCTATAAAAAGATGACAACTGAAACACCCATAGGTTGAAATAATTTAGCAACAGGAAGATAGAGTGGAAACATAACAAGCTATGCTAATATATAAAACCTGTACAAGTGATACACTGCAAAAATGGCAGAGGAGGGAGAAAAGTAGGAAACTGTATTTATAATTGTGCTTTGTGTTTTTGCAGTTGTTTGGAAAACTGAAGTACTTTATAACAACTGCTGTAATCTGGTCACATTGCACAAAGGAATTTTGATCACATTTTGCAAAGAGAAAAGCTTCGCCTTCAAACAGATGCTTCTTTACCACCGGAGTCAATAAGTCTTGCTACACTTCTTAGTTTATGCATCCTTAAGAGACAAGTGTTGTTGTAGCTTAACTAAATCCACCAATTTTAACAACATCCTTACGCTAGCCTTTGTACTTCAAAAAGCAGGCTGCCTCCTCCTCCTGCTGCTTTAGTGTCTTGATTCAGTGATCTAAGGATTATTAACTAGCACTCATTCATCCAGCCTCATCTAAAAATAATCAGTCAGCTACGCCCCTCTTTCACCACTTCTGGTATTCCTCAAAACAGAACACAAACCTGATGTCCCATCTGAAGGAATTAGGTGAAGAGGAATATTTTATAAACAAAAGCCAAATGCTATCATATATATTTTATAGACAAAAACCCAATCCAGTATTGTAAGAATTGTTAGAAAACATTCTGCTGCCTCACTTCAGAGACGAGTTATTCTAACTTACTCTAGATCGCACAAACTACACGCTGCATTTATCTGTTCGGAGGTTTCTAGTTGCAATTAGGTGAGGTACAAAATCATCTGGAATTCTGGCATGCCGATTTCACTTCAGCCAACTGTTCGTGTTCACTTATTTCCTTGGCTTTTTAGGAAGCAAACAAAGTAACTAACACAAAGATGACAATTTGATCAAATGCAAAGATAACAAGAGTTAAATTTACTACAGCATCTGAAAAATATAGTTGAAGTGACTCAGCTACGCTTTAGGTACCTGAAGGACGAGTGTTCGCCGTGGACTGGTAAGGTGATGGGAGGAGCTGGAGACTGGATGTACATCGACTGGCCAGAGGTCTGAGCGCCTTTCCTGATCAGCTTTCCAGTATTAGGATCATAAAGTCGAACTTCAGGACCAGGTTGAGACTTTGGATGGATGGGTGTTGGGTGAAACAGAGCTGTCTGAAATGTGCTGTGTGTATCAGGAAACGTGGCAGGGCTATTCTCTCTGTTGGATGAAGTTCAGAAAAAAATTGCTTTAGAAATTTAAATGAGCTAACTAGAATGCAAAAAATGAGCACATGCTTTTTTCTAAAGGAGAAAGTGGCAGGAAGGGAAAACGGTTTGGAAAATTTCTGAAGAAACATTTCTTCTCCCCCACCCCCATTAAAGCCTCACTGAACTGAAAACAGAAAAATGCAAAGACATAGTAAATGTCATAATTACACTACTAAAAAATTAGTAAAAAATGTGCCTTAAAAATTGTCTTTATATATAAAATCACTAAAATTGCTTCCAGGTAGTAACAATGGCACAACTACAGTAGCATGACAATCTGCATACATGCAACAAAGAGAAAAGTATGCTATTGCATCAGAACTTAGTCTTTGCTCTCCAAATTGGCTCTGAGAGAAAATAAATACACAGTATTAATTTGCAAGTCATCCAAACTCATCTGTTCTACTATTAAGCTGCCTATGATCTCCCGGCTGCATTTTAAACCATAATTTTAGAAGTGTCAGCAGAAACACTCAGAGATCAGGCTGCAGGAATCATTGTTATGGAATACTATACAACTATGATGAAATGCCACCAAAAAAAAAGGAATCAAACTGAATCATTTAGAAAAAAATCAGATAAAACAGCATATTATGCACCATGAAACCTATGCTATAGAAAAAACAATTAAACTGTACTGTAACAAATATTAGAACTGCCACAAAACTGGAGTTTTTACCATATGCTTTCAGGGACACTTCTGAAGTAGTCTTGTAACATCAGCAGTTAATGGTCAACTGATCCCAAGTTTACTTTTTTGCTATTCTTAAGCTCATTTTATATGCAAATATTTTCTCAAGAGTTCATCCTTTGCCTAGTTTATAAGTGCTTTGGACCAGTAATCACTATTTCAAGCAGCTTCATTAAGGAGAAAACCTTTACCAAAGAAGTTGCACACGTTGGGTTAATAAAGTAAGAGTATTTGCGTTACGATAGATGTCCTACTGACTGCGCAGGGTGTGTGTATGTGCAAGGGAAAGGATGAAGTTAAGGTGTATTGTATTTGAAGCAGAAGCAGAAAAAAAATCAGCATCGTGTTTCAACAGAATGGAAGAGTAAGTTAAGATAGGTTAGAAAGACATTCATCTAAAAACAAAAAAATGATGCTTACAAGCACTGTCCAGATTTCTACTGAGAACTTGGCAGTGTCAGACCTCTGACGTTAAACATCCCACACATACATTCCAAAGTTCGATTAAAAAAATTAATAGCGCTTTTAAAAACCATAGTATTCTAGTCAAACCGTAAACAGGCTAGACCTCTAAGTTTTAGACTCTGGGTCTCTACATAGTCTCCCGTTTGCTAAGTGACCTCACTTCCAGACATTTCTGCTTTTGCTGTCCGGAGGGTATGAGTACTTCCACGTGCACATTCTGCCCTCAGAGCGCTAGCATCTTCTAAGCAGAAAGCAAATCTGTAGCCTACTCAGTCAATAACACCAGTATCAGTTTAACAGAAAAAACCCAACAGGCTATGCCCCTTCCCGTCTAAACATAGAATGGAAGGTCCTCCAGTAGGCTTGCAAGACACTGGTAATGTGAGTCTATCCAAACAGATAACAAGTCAGGAAGCAGAAGCTGGCTCTACAGTATCTTGCCATGAGTTATTTTAGCTATGGCACTCTCCTAGAAGGGACCGTTCTTCACAGCCCTCTGATCTCCTCTGTGTTAATAAAGTCTTTGGCTGTCCCTTCTATTTGCTGTCATCCTAGTGCACTGATTATTTTTAACCCTTTCTCCTTCAACACTTTTTTCTTATCGTCCCCAAACCTCCTGTTCTCTCTCTACTTCCTTTCCTCCATTTTTTGCTTCTACCTTCATGCCTTCCAATCCCTCTCATATTTTTCTGCCATAATTGTCTGTTTCTCTCTTCCTCCCCATCAGCAAATCTCAGAAGAAAATGCCATACTTTACCACGTGTACTTTCTCATGTTGTGGGAGTGTGTACATTTATTTTTCTTCTTCATTTGGCAGCAGGAATGATCCTGTGCCTTGGTGGCATTCCCTATGTTAGTGTGTGGATGAACTGACAGGGTCTGCTGCTCCAGCTGAAGATGGCTAACAACGACAGCTGCTAAAGAAACTACTGGTACAACAGGTTTCCCCCGATTTGGCTAGTTACTGAATCTACCTCCCGATCCCTTAACAGTCTTCAATTTAAGCAGCATAGAAATGGATAAAAGTGGAGGGTTCTTTCATAAAATCTGGGAGCACTGCACACCATTCTGAATTTGTCAAACTTATTTTATAGCTGCATTAACAAATTAGCATCACTGTATGAATGACCTATTTTCACGGCCCCTACTGCCCCAAGACCCCACTTACCTATGAGTTTTCATGTAATCATCCTTCAATGGAAAGAGCTGTTCCTCCACCTTGTCCCAGCGCTCCAGGCAGCTCCACAGCCAGTCAGGGTTTACAACGTGGAGGTCCTTGCAGTCCTGTGCTTGCCGTACTTTTTCTGTGCCTATTACAAAGTTAAACATAACATTACAGCGTTCCCAGAAGCACAGAAAATAGTTTTAGGTACACACTGGTTTAAGAAGAACATTTTGTGATCAATCCTACAGAAAAAAGAAACACCCCTCCCCAGTTCTACACCACAATCACAACTGATAGAAGTGAGACTCTAAAGAAGATGCGATAACCTCAGTCTCCAGCTGGGTGAAGGTATGTGTAACTTCCTAAAGCACTGGCACCATGGAAGTAGTTCACTAAAATTAATCTATACAGACACCGTCTACATCTCCATGTTAACTAAACAAACAATACAAATGCACATTTGCATTTCATCTCCTTCATTTCTATTTGTCAGAGTCTAAGCAGCAGCGACTCCTCAATGCCGTTCAAGCCTAACACTAACTTCTCATACTAACTTCCTTACGCACAGTCCCCTGTACACACAGTACGCTACCTTTTAACAGCAGCCACTCGCTCAACCTCCATTTACCAGAAGCAGTGGCAAAGCAGTCAAACGGATTATTTCATGTCAAAGGGGAACAACGAATGCGAAGTTCAATGTGGCAGCCTAGCACAAAGTCCACATGAAACCATCATCCATGCAGCAACTAACAGGTGATCTCTAATTCTACCCTCTGGAGAAGCCAGAACAAGAGAGAAGCTCAAAATTCAGAACAATTCTAACAAGGAAGCAAGAACAGTAAATTAATTTGATGGTTTCAACATAGTCCCCTGGAGCTTTATCTGCATGACTGTCATTTAATAATGTGACTTTACTTGTTTCAATTAAGATGAAAGACTTGAAGTACCCATACTTCTCCACATCATTTGAAGATGAGAGCAAACAGTTAATAACAAATACCTAAAGGCCTGTGTACAACCTGAGCTAGCATCTACTGGGGTACACAGACCAGCTGAAATACACTTGAAGATTGACCTAACTAGTTAGACAGTTCACTTTCTGGACTTCTGGAAATTTAAAAGACTCAATAGACAGAAAGTGCAGATCATTGTCCCTTACCAAAGCACTGCAAGCTTTTGTTTCCCTGCTTTTGCTCCCTCAGACCCAACAGAATACAGGAGCAGGGCTACCTTTTCTTCTATCTTTAGATACAAATACGTTTTTTATTGGATTTACATTCAGTGTACAAATACATTTCTTCTATTTTCAGCAGCAAATGCAAGTAATTTCACAGTTCAGGATTAAGAGCTATACAGTAAAAGTAGAGCTTTTTTCCACACTTGTGTCTTTGCAGTAATAAATAAAATATCTATTTATAGATAAAGCCCTTTCCAAACCACAAATTATTTAAAAATACTCTGTTTTAAATTTTGCCATGAAACAAAAATAAAACCACTGCCGAACAAAGACTCAATGAAAACAATTTTAGAACTCCAACCGTGTTAATCACAGCACACCTTTACTGTTGAAAAGGTTCTAACTGGCTAAAAAGCAAAACTCTGAGAAGGTAGGTCAGTGCGCCCAGGTCATTCATCCCCAATACAAGAAATCTAGTCTGGAAATTTAGTCTGGAGAAGAGGAGGCCGATGTGGGACCTTCTTGTTCTCTACAACTACCTGAAAGGAGGTTGTAGTGAGGCAGAGGTTGGTCTCTTCTCCCAAGTGACTAGTAATAGGAGGAGAGGCAATGGCCTCAAGTTGCATCAGGGAAGGTTTAGATTGGATATTAGGAAAAATTTCTTTACTGAAAGAGTGGTCAGGCATTGGAACAGGCTGCCCAGGGAGGTGGTTGAGTCCCCATCCCTGGGGGTGTTTAAAAAACATGCAGATGTGGCACTTCGGGACACGGTTTAGCAGGCATGGTGGTGTTGGACTTGATGATCTTCAAGGTCTTTTCCAACCTATGATTCTATGATTCTATTACATCCATTTTCCAAATAATCTTTAGTTACAAAAGTAATCAGCAATCCAGAGCACTTTCATGCAACAGTTGCTGGAAATGAGACAGTTTACAGTGCCAGACGGCACTTCCATGGGAGGTATTTTCATTATTATTCATACAACCTCAAGTAGAATTTGTAGAAGTATCAGCAGTTAGAAACAGGTAAGTATAAAGCTGCATTTAATTTATACACAGGGTATGTTTCAGAGGAAAGAAAGCAGAGGTTCTGAAGGAGAATCAGATTAAGAGACCTGGGGGGAAAAGGAATAAAAAAGTGAAAGATTTAGCTTGGAAAATGCTTTCTTTTGAGAATAAAGGAGAAAAGTGATGGCAACGTAATAGAACAAAGAGTTAGGAAGACAGAAGTTACAAAGAGGATGCTGAAATCGGGTTCATAAGCATCTGAGTTTCAGGAGGGAAAAGCAACAAGCCTAGCGGAAGTTCAGGTACTTCTGCCAGGTATCAGCTACTGAATCAAGTATCAGCCATGACTAGCAATACCGCCCTGCACATGATTTTGGAGCTGATTGAGTACAACATACAACAGCATATTATTTCACTAGTAAGCATACA
>Ga0065711_1045214_pt1 | contig 13622 bp, 8 predicted proteins | sample Hoacrofraction12_FD_59098 | JGI IMG/M metagenome (GOLD analysis project Ga0065711, IMG submission 59098) | Hoatzin crop microbial communities from Cojedes, Venezuela - Epithelial fraction 12 v2 (version 2) | ecosystem: Host-associated > Birds > Digestive system > Esophagus > Crop | place... | reverse complement strand
GGGGTCAGGAGGACGGGGCCAGACTCTGTTCAGTGGTGCCCAGCGACAGGACAAGGGGCAACGGGCACAAACTGAAGCAGAGGAAGCTCCAGCTGAACCCGAGGAAGAACTTCTCTCTGAGGGTGACGGAACCCTGGCCCAGGCTGCCCAGGGAGGCTGTGGAGTCTCCTTCTCTGGAGATATTCAAGACCTGGACCCGGCTGGACGCGGTGCTGTGCAGCCTGCTGTAGGTGACCCTGCTTCGGCAGGGGATTGGACTGGGTGACCCACAGAGGGCCCTTCCAACCCCTACCATTCTGTGATTCTGTGATTCTGTGACTAAGAATGCCTGTTGAATGTTTATATAATGTTATTATTGCCTGAGATGCAAGATGTAGGCAACCTGAAGCCACAATGACAGCCCCATTTGTGGTCGTGGCATTGTCCCGTGTTCCTGATTCTTTCTTCAACCAAGAGAAGTGGTAAAGTGGATGCTGTTTTCTTACCAGTGCTGCACTGGAAGTAAATGTAGTCAGCAGACAGGGAATACACAGCCACTGAAGACCATGTGGTTAGAGTAAGTGTTTTCCTTGTAAAAAAATAATAGCATATATTTTATACAGTCAGTCCTTCTGCAAACAGACGAGTTGTTAGTCTGGCAGGATGTAATTCCGTTTTCCTTAGTAGGTTGATTTCCTTTTGGCCTGGGTGTGCTTAAGCTCGTCACTAGTCTTGTGCTGAATTGATGTTGACTCTGAGGTGCTTTTTTGAGTAATTCAAGGGAAGGATATTCGGGAAAAGATTGTGATTTGCTTTTTATCTATAGTAAAGGCAGGCTGTCAAGAGAACTTAAAAATACTAAAAGTATGGGCCCATCTGTACATAATTTTCAAAATCACATTTCATGGCTGCATATGATGGTTGTAGTTCCTAGTGCAAAGAACCAGCTGGCAGATGCTTTTACTCCATTTTTTAATAAGGTATGAAGGCATAGCACACATCTGAAACAGCTGAGAGACTGGTATGGCTTAGAGAGTTTATAAAGTTTGGTTAAAGTCTTAAAGCAACTCTAATTTAAGGCATGTTGATTTCTTCAGAAAGCTTTTGTTAGTTTGGATAGAGGCCATATTATCTAAGATATAATTATTTGGCGTCGAAGTAGTGATTTTAACAAGGAAACAGTTTAAAGCTTGCTGTGGTCCCTGTTGTGGCAGTAATATTCAAAGTGTCAGTGCATACGGGAATAAGGCACAGGTGAGGTATGTTTATAAAGGCACCATTTCCTTATTTACTATATCACAATAGCTGTGTCTCATTTCCCTCCAGTTGCCTTGCTGATAGGTGGCTGTCCTGAGTGCCAATAGTCAGGAAAATGAGAAAACCGTCAGGAAAAACTTCTGTTTTCATGTTATCCAAAGTGCTTTGAGGCTGCAACTTGCAGCTCCCGTGTGTCGTCTTCTTGTGTATGAATGCCATGAGGTGCCCTGCAGTCAGCGTGGGCTCCGCTGAGCAGTGGTGCAGCCCAAGAGGGGTGTTTTGTGTGCCCTTACCCAGGATGAGACCGGGACAAGCCTGCCATCAGAGAGGTGTTTTGAGGTTCAAGAGGTGTAGCACTGCTGGCTCGGGAGCCACAGCTGAGGTGTTGTTAAATCCTTTTTCCTGATACTGAAAAGAATTGTTAGAACCTCCTTAAATTCCCTTTAACCAGCTGCTTCGTTTTCCTTGGTTTTTTATCTTTGCCCTAAATGGAATCAAGGCAGTCTGGAACAACGTGTGGAATCGACAGGCCATTTTTTGTTGCATACAGTTTTCCTTTGAGATGACCTTTAAGCCTTGGGTTAGTTGCATTTCCATTTAGGGAATCCTTAAACTATTTCATATTATTGAGGGGGGATTAGGCTTAGATAGAATCAGAATTTTGAATGTTTGTTTTCCGATAGTAAATTGCCTTCTTGTGTATCCTCCAATACTTGACACAGAAAATACTGTAAACTGGACTGCTTTCAGGGAGGTGACAGCAGAGACGGCAGCAGAAGCAGCTCTTGGGATGAGAAGATCTGTGGGGCAGAGCGGGGATGTGCCAAGCACAGTGGCAAGTGACTGCTGAGGTCTAGTGCCCTGCTCATCTCCTGCTCAGCTGCAGCAGGAGAGAGGAGAACAGGGCTGAAAATGTTCCATGTTCCCTGAAGGACGCTGGAGACACAGGATTTCTCAAGATCCTGGACACATTTTAAGGTTTGGAGAAACTGTGCCTTAGTGCAGCACCAGGAAAGGTTCTGGAGAGCAGCTCCTCACTGGGTCATTCTTGACCCCTTCCTCACTCATTCGAATTCTGGGAAAGCAAAGCTTGACGAGCACTGCATTGGATCAGGAGCAGCGAAGGCTTCTGCCTGTGCTCATTAATGCATCTTGGAGTTTCACATTAGTGTCTAGTCCTGTTTTGGAAACGTACTTCCTTTTTCTCCTCTGAAGTCACTTCATGATTTGCACGAACGGTTCAGGTGATGTTTCGCTGCTGCATTGAACATGAAGTTCGGTTTCTTCTCAGCTCCCCAGTGTTCACGTCCATGTTAGTGAACAGGAATTGGAGGCGGTTCTGGGGCTCACTTGCTGCTCTCCTTGCAGCCGTGGGCATCTGTGTAAGAGGCAGCTCGTCTTGCCCAACCCCTCCTGCTCCGCCTGTGCTCCTTCCCTCCCTGCCCCAGGAGAGCGTGGCAGGAGCATGGAGAATGCTCTGGCACCAAGGTCCCTCTGTCCTAAGAAGTAAGAACAGGCCTGCGTTGTAGTTCCGTACCTGTGTGGAAGTTTCACTGAGTTTCTCAGCCCTAAGGCAACGTAGGGAATGTTACCAGCAGTGGAGGAATTAACTTGTAAAAGTGTTTTTGCTGTTTAAAGCTTTTACAGTACTCTGTCTGCGAGGTGGCATCAGCTGCCATCTTGGGAAAGGTCGGATTAGTATTACATGATCAAAATACTTGTCATGTATTTACTGCGGGTTTACTGGGCACTAAAGGGATGAACCAAGTCAATGAACTGCTGACAGACCAGCTGCACAAGCCTTGGACAAACTGGCCGAGGGGTTGATTTTCAAAGTTGTGCCCCTTTTACTGAAGATACCAGCCTCAGACAGATGTATTTTGCTATGGAGGAGGGTACAGGTCTTTCTGCTGGAGCCTTTTGTGGTCCACAGGTCGCTCGAAATAGTTTACAGCTATTTTTGTTGTGTTCGCTTCCTTCGGCTCTATACAGGATGCTTGTTCTTTTAATGTCCTACTTTTTATTATGATTACAGATTGTGAGTGCCAGCTGTGAAGGAGGCAAGGCCCGTAATTGCAATTCTGCCTGGGAGTGCCTGGCAGCATGTGTCCTTCTGTAATGTCAGACTTTGTTATTTGAAACAGACTTTTGTTTGGATGCCTCACTGAATAATCTGTCGATAGCTGAAATAATACCTTGATCCGAGAGTAAGTGGTGCTGCCAGAAATCCCGCTTGCTTGTCTGGCTTGTGCCATGCTCACAGCAATTAAACGGTCTTTGCTCACGCTGCAGCTCGTTTTGCTCGGGAGTTGCCCTTTCTGCTATAGATCTGCGCGTGCTGGCCGGATTGAGTTAGTTACCGATTAATGCAACGTATGCAAACAACTGCTTGCTCTGCTGTCCTGAGCCCAAGGCTGTCCACGCTTGGGGTTCTCTCTTTCCTCCAGCGTGTGCTTCCCGGGGGGATTTAACGATGGGCTCGCCGATGCAGACCACCTGCCTGACGTTTGGCTGACCCTGGCTAAAAATCACAGCCTCGCTGGACTCCTCTCTTCATCGCTTGCAGTTGTGGTGTGAAGACAGTTGTGTCTAATGATATTCCCTCTCCTCTTTTTTTTATTAAGGATGGGTACGATGTGAGGGAAAGAGAGGAACACGAGGGGGCCGTGAACCAATTCCAGGGTTCATGAAGCAGCAATAAAGGTGCTATTATAAATGAGGAATGGCTTGCAAAGGGTTGCAATCTGCTAATGTGGGTGACTGGGTTGATACCACTGATTTAATAAAGGTTCTTTAGTCTGTTTAGATATTTTGACAGTCGTTTCAGTTTGAATATGACAAATTGGTCCCTTGTGAATTTTTGATTATTTCTCTGGGTCATTCTAATAGTTGCAAAACCTGGCAAATAACACTCTGCTGCACAGCACACTGCTATTTCTGGTCAAACTATGAAGATAACAGCCTCAGTAATTGCAGTGGCATTGAAGTAATTGTCATCCAGCAAGCTGTAATTTGAAAATGGGTACCACTGCTTGGCCAGTGTGGTGGCATAGTTTAGAAGCTTTTAAAGTACTACCTTCTGATGCCTTTGTTTTGTTACATACTGCTAATATCTGATTAGCATGTGATGAAAACAACATACGTGCCCATCTTCTTAGCCTTTGCGTTATAATTACACATGTACAAAGCAATCAATGCTGGGGAGAAACTGAGAAGTGCAGCGAGAGCCTGTGTTTAAATAACCAGTCGCACACTTTGTGCAGTTTTTGAACATGCCATATGGTGCGTGATGATGGCAGTTTGTGGATTAACAGTCAGTCAGTGCATTATGAAGCCTATGGTACCATACAATTGTGTTTGTTTACCCTCCAGAGGCTGCTGTTAACAAGAAGAAAGGATGGTCTGTTTACCAACCTTTGAAGAAAGAAGTGTGTTATGCAGTCAGTGTAGTTTCACCATGCTGCTCATACCAGTGGAGCTTAGTTGCTATTCTCCTTTGAGATCTCTTTGGAAATTGAGTTGAAGCAGATGATCAAGGAGAGGGACTTCAGGAGCAAAGCAGTCTGGAACAAACCCCTTAAAACAGGAGTACGAATACTGCCCTTGCTTGGGAGGGGGTGGTCAGTAAGTAAGGAGGCCAGAAATAAATGATCAAAAAGAATCCCAAATTTCTGAAAGTCTCCCTAGTTTGTGGAGGTAAGGTTTTATGTTGTGTGTATACTGTTATACTGTTTGAAACTGAAATGGTGCTTTATGTTGTCAGTAACACCTGGGTGTTAGCAACATATTCTTTTCCTACTTAATGAAGGAGATGGAGAGCTTAAAAACAAGATAGTCAGTCAGCAGTACAGTAATGTTTAGTCTGAGTAATATCTGGTTTATTTCCTGTACATTTAATCTGCAGTTGCCCTGGAGTGGATGATCTGGTTGCAAATTAACCACCCCGTTGATAAAGGTGTACGTGAGCTCCATCCCGAAGCAGCTCCTCCTGGCAGGGCACAGCAGCCTAGGCGTGGTGCTGGGAGAATGTGCCCGCGCTGCTTTCGGGCTGGGGAGTTGTGTCACTGTTGTCTCACCTTGTGGTGCGCCAGCTAACAAAGCTGCCGAGCTGAGGCGGCTCCACGCAGAGCTGGCCTTTGCCTTTTGCCACCATGTTCTCAGAGCAGGGACCACAGGGAAGAAGCTGCAGAGATTTCCTGCACAGAGGTGAGCCCCACTTCTGCAACGTGGACACCATACAGGAGCTAGTGATGTTGAGATCTCTTTATGGAGTCAGTGCAAACCTGGTTGATGCAGTTGATGAATCAACCCCAAAATTTCACCTGCCTGAACGTAGGTATCTAGTGGAAGGCTTGTGGCAGTGTGCCCATTAGCCCAGATGCTGGGCTGGCAGGCTGGAAGTGCAAGCGCTGCTCTCTGCAGGGGTTTGGCAAGCTGGCTTTGTCCTGCAGGGCTACTAAAATGAAAAAAAACGTAACCTGGCCTACATTAAGGCACCCTGTGGGAGAAGCTATGGTGTGTGGTGCAGAATGTGGTCTGTTGGAGAGCTCTGGAAGTGCATGTGCAAAGACTGGTTGAGAAAGATGCTCTCCCAGGACTGCTGCAGATGCTGGGCAGTGTGGCTGGCAAAACTTCTGCTTGGCAAGGAGCTAGCAAGGACGCTGTGCTTGTGAGCTGCTTTGCATTAAGTGGCCTGTGGAACAAGAATCTCTGTGCCACGGGTCACAAAGATGATGCAGACGTTACTGAGGTTGCCCTTGTGTAAAAGCAAGATTCATAACATTAATGATGGCACGAATGGGGGAGGTGGTGCTCCTCCTGAAGATGCCTGGATCACCTCGTGGATGAAATCCAATTATACCAAACGCTGAGCCATTCATTTGTAGATGAGTAATGTACTGTAAATTGCAAGGTCATGGATGGGCAGCGGAGGATGATCAGAGGACAGACACCATGCGCTGCGTGATACCAGCCACCAGTCCAGTGTGCTGCTGGAAAACATTCACGAGCCTCAAGGATGCAGTGCGAGGAGATGCAGTCAGTAAAGAGAAGGAAATGTTGGCATCACTTCATGAAATCTTAGCAGGCTTTTGTTTTAATAACTATGAAAAGTTTTATTTCTCTGTATTTAAAATAGGATAAATTAGAAGAAATAGAGATGGTTCTTGTGATGAAGAGTTACTAGTGGTTTGTGGAAGGACAGTAAATAGTTTGACTTGTTTAAACTAGAAGTGGAAGCAAACCTCCAAACCTGAGCTGATGGAATTACGCTTTTTCTGGTCTCCTCTCCCTCCAGCCTTCCTTCTCTCCCCGCTTCTCCTCACTCCCCCCTGCCCCCACTGAAAAAGGGGAAAGAGAAAGTATGTAAGGAGTAACACGGGTAAAGCTGCACTGGATGGTAGAGGGGAGATCGTGAGTTATCATTGCTGGCTGTTTTAACAGATTGATCCTGTGTTTTAGGGCTTCCACTTAGTGTTTGCAGAGGCCACGCAGGAATCCTGCATCTTGGCGCGCTGCTTTGGCTGGTGGATATCTATTGTTCTCTTCTTCAGAATCGGATGAGCCACAGCCCAGCTGAGATCTTTTCAGGGTGGACTGCCTCTTCAAGTGGTGTTAAACTGTTTTGGATCCCTGGTCTGTCTTGCTTGAGGTTACCTCAACAGATTTGGACTAAGGAAAGGATTTTTCTTGTATCAGGTTACTGGAGAGTTTAGAAGGGTTTTTGCATGGCCCATTTCCTAGAACCGTTGGCATTTTCACTGCTGTACTGTAATTATTTTGGGACTGAGACAGAAATTTCACTAAGCGGGCAAGTAGCTTCAAAAAACAAAGCTTGCTTGCATGAGAGAGAAGTGGAGGAAATAATTAGCTGGTTTTTATCTACCTGGACCTGGGACTTCGAGAGAAGTGAAGATACAGTGTTAATAACTGTCCTTATTTCCTGGTGTTTGCTTATCAGCATTGCTGACCTTGTGCACTGTAGCAGCAACTTATCAAAGCTTCTGGTTTTTCTGTACATGGGACCATTTCCTTAACTGTTAATGCGAGTCTGTACTCCAGTTAAAAGGCTCAAGAGGAGTGCAGATATGAAGTGTCAGATTCCTTTGTTCTCTCTCTCAAAGGACAAAGATGCGAACAGGAAATAACTAAGCTTTATTTCTTTTCCTGTAAGTCTCTCTTGAATATATTTAGGAGGAAAAGAGTCATTTCATAAATACATTCCACTTTCCTTGTGACAAAACCAGGATTTGTAGTAATTTTGTTGGCACTGCATGAAAATGTTGTGAAGGAAACACTTGACCCCGGTCCTTATCTGCAAGTCCATCAAACCATTTCATTGCATCCCAGAGCTATAGATGTGTTTTCTTACCAGACTGTATCAGTGATCATTTTATTCATCCGATTCAGTTAGAGCAGCAGGCTGGAAGAATGTGTGCAATATTTGCTAGGAGGAGCTCTGTGTAAATATAAGACTTGAAAGTTAGTTTTACATATAGATATATAAAAAGGGATATATATAAAAAATAAAAAGACCATGAAAATATATATTCAGGGTGGATTTGGACGTGTACACACAGAGTATATAGTAGTGACTTCTGCATTACAATATATTAAATATTTAAAATGCAAGTACTAAGGGTTGTATATGTTGTGGGTTTAAATTCTTTCATGAATAGGTGTGGCGGGCAGTGTTGTGCTTGAGCCAGATCCGAACAGAATTTCTTTAGATGACAGCAAGCCACTTGGGGGTGAGGATGTCAGCTTTGCTGCTGCTTCTCGTTGGAGAATCCTGTTTTACGTGGGTTTTACAGAGCTGAAGCCATGGTATGTGTGTGCAGATACGTAATGATTGACAGTTATATTCCACTATGGATTGCTAGTAGATGCCTAAATGTATGGCTTGTCAATATTTTCCAAGTAGCAAAGCAAAATATTTTGAGAAACTTGAAGCACTACCTTGTTTTCAGAAGTCCTTGGAAAACTGGCAGTGGATCCATTTCCCTCGTTTGTTATTGCCTGCTGGGGGATGATCGCTGAGTGTGTTGGGGAGCTGATGGGCGAACACTTCGAAGTTTATCATTTCTACTAATTGAGTAAGGTCTTTATTATTCCAACTGCGCAAGTATTGATGAGATATCCGATCATCTCTTCTGCAGTAGGGATGAATGTGAGAAGAGTAACATGAATCTCTTAAAAACCATAGAAAAATGACATAGAAAAAAATTTTTCCATGTAATGGATGATTTCATATGTATCTCTGAAAGGTTTAGAGAGCTTGACAGTTTCTGACTGCCAGACTTGTTGATTCAAAGTGTATTTCTTTGTGTTTCATTGTAATATGTTGCTGTTCTGCAAGGACTTAGCAGCTGATTGCTCACAGGAGGAGAAGAGAAACATAACTTCATTTGGAGGAGGATGTGTCATAGCTCTGAACTGTTAATTAAACTAATTTCTAAAAAAAAGATTAATCTAAATAGGGCTGATAGCAAAATTAATTTGAAAACCTGTGCTGCTATTATTGGAAATAACGATTACTTTCAGCTGTTATTTAAAGCTCCAACCTGTATGGCATAGCCATGGAGCAGAGTTGTCTGGAAGGGACCCGGGGCGGTCATTTCATCCAGCGCCCTGCTTTAAACTGGGCCATCTGCTTTGATACTTGTGGCGAAAATGAATGTGATAATCCTGGATATAAGCAGCGGTGCCGTTTTACTCTGTGCTGCTGGTTTGAAGTGTGTAATTAGATCTGCCAAAGCTGACAGTATGCACTTGACCCCCGCTCTGGGCTAAAATTGTGCTTTCAGTAAATAATTAGTGGCTGAAGACTTTGTTATTAAACTTTTTGATAAACAGTATAGCATTGCTCTGACTTTTGGTGATTGTCACTAACTAATGCTTATTACCTAACCAACGATACTTTACAGAAGTAGGAGCCTGCCTTAGTTCTTGGGCTGATACGTCGTCTGAAAAGACGCCCTGTTAAATCATTTCACAGGACTCTGAATTCCACTGGCTTAGAATTAAAAATACAATGGTGTGGTCAAAGTAATCTCATCTCGTGGAAGATGAGTTGTAGGTATTTTACAGGTTATCTGCATATTAGTTCTGAGTGGTATTTGTGCTGTCTCAAAATATTGTTTGAATAGCCTTTCAGCTTCTGAGTGGGAGCTATCTTGATGGAAAAAATATGTAAAATCTAAAGGAAGTAAATGAACACAATCCTTCCGGTGATAATTTAGAATGATAAAACAAGCAGCATGTAAATCAAGTAATCTGTTTTAATAATCAAACCATTTAAGTCCTTTTCCATATTACTAAGTTCGCCTTGCGTTATCAGTGTTTAACGACTCAGTAGTTGGCATTTAGAAATTCACTCCTCCTGCAATAAATGATGAATGCATAAATAACAGCACTCCTACTGCTCAGATGTTTTTCCATTCAAAGAATGGCAAGTGAAGTACTTAAGGTGGTTGTGCAAATTCATTTGCTTATCTTGCCTATCCTACCCTGCACTTCCATACCCACCGGGGTGTTTGAAGAGTTCTCTGTATCCTCCCTACTCTTCTTCCCTGTTTGAAGTTGTCCTTCCAGTGAGCGGGGAGAAGGATCCTGATGCTGTATCTGCCAGGTCAGTCACACTCAGGACTCCAGCTGAAAGCACTGGACTTGGTTGTAGGAAAAAAACCCCTTTATTTCTAAACCAAACTTTCTGTAAAATATTAGTTGCTCTTTAATTGGAAGAACAAACCTGGTGTATTTACTAGGCCTTTTCAGCACTGATACGCATACTTCATCTCGTTTCTGCAGAGCTGGAGGGTTTGTCTGCCAGGGCACCTGCTGCTCGATTCTTGCTAACAGGGCAGAGGCTGAGAAATGGCGAAGTGGGGATTTCACTGCAGTTCTGGTTCAGATTGCCGTTAGGTACATGAAGCTTTTCCAATACAAAACAGAAAATACAAGAAAAAAAATTCCCACAACAAACCTGAGCCAAATCTATGACCAGAAAGTGGGAAGCTTTTCCTGACTAGACATGCTTTCATGGAAGCACGAGGAGAAGTCCTTTCTTTCAACCTGAACCGTTAATGGACATACTGTGGTGAAACACATTTGCTTTGTGATTTGCAAACTTAGTTTTCCCCTCCATTGCTTATGGCTCTTTGTTCACGTTTGCTGGCTGAAGTTGTTGGTGTCTGTCCCGCAGGGGATGGTGTCAGTGATAATCTGGACTTGGGGTGGCTGAGGTCGCGGCTGTCCGTCGTTGTCCCTTCAGCAGACGTGGCAGAAGGGAGGCTTTGGCAAGGGAGCTGGATGGGCAGCTGTAGGTGGAATATCTTCATCTGCTGCTTGGAGACTCAGCAGTTTGTCTGCCGAATCCCTTAGTTGGTAATCTAATGTGCTGTTAGGACGGTTTATGAGCCAAAACCACAAGAGCTGTGTGAAGTCACAATATTGCTGTAAAACACATAAATGCTTAAAGAAGTCTGCCTGGTTTCGTGGCCAGAAAACAAACAGTCCCGTTCAATGTCTGTGCTTAGGTGAGGTGGTGCAGATCACTGGATCAGCGCGAAAAGAGACTCTTAATTATGCAGAAACGTAAGTCATATTTGTGCGTTATTTGCATATTTTGCATTATTCTTTTTGCATTATTTGCGTGGCCTGTATTTTATTTCAGATCTAATGTTACCAAAGGCCTAACTAAGCCTTTTGGAGTGCTCGCAGATGGTGTACCGTATCTTAATTCCGCAAGATGATTCTTGCGTTTTTTGAGCCCTGTATCAGAACAATGGTGTATTCAGGAGACTCCAGCAGCATTCACAGATCAGCACTGGACACGAGCTTAACAAATGCAGAATATTCCTTTACAGCAGAACAACGAAGCTTCTGAACATCAGCATCTCATGGCCAGCTGATGCAAATGGAGTCTGCAAGCATCTACAAAGAAAACCTGTGAAATACTGTGATTGTACCTTGGCACCTAGGCTTGTGGAATAAATAGAGGTGTAGGTAGACATCAACACAAAGTTCTGTTCGTTGTGCAGTGTAGACAGAAAATTGGGAAGGTGGTATTGTGTACCATACATGTGTAAGAAGGAGATGGTTTAGAAAATAAGGTTGAAAGTCGTCATCAGTACAGTTGCCGATGTGGCTTCAGGTTGTGTTTGTTTATAGAAGGATGCTGCTGTATCAGGGCCATCAGCAGCGGTGGGAATGGTTTTTGTTTCCTGCAGTTACTGGAGAAGTTAGGAGGAAGTAACAGGGTATATCAGTTGTGGGTTTTGTTTTTCTGCATGTTTCTTGATCTTTCTGTTGGGTTGCAGGATTTTATAGTTCCTGCAGCATCCCTTGCAAGAAAGGTTGTTACTCAGAAGTATAAGGTAGTCCTTGCCTGGGCCCTATTCCGACAAACCTACCATTGCAGAATTCGTGCACCACTGAACCAGGGCGATGAAGTCAGTCGGTATATTCCGCATGATGCAGATCTGTCCCGCCACCAGTCATTGGTCTGGTTTTTGCCTTTTGTGCTGCAGTTTTGTCCACTGATCTATTTGAAAGTAGTGTACCTTTAGCACGGTGGTGTATCATCCAATGAAGAAAGCTGAACTCCCAAAACTGAAGGCTGAAATAATCATGGTGTGGCAGGTTATGGTTAATATGGACACGCGGTTTGGAAAGAGGAGGTGGTGAATGCAGGTAAAGCGTCTTTTTGTAAGTGCCTGAATGCTTAACTTCAGATGGAAGGAACATAATGGATCATGAAGTCAGTTGCTGGTCACTGCAGGAAGCCAAATCTTCTAAACACATCCATGGAATAGGTGCAGCAGGGTGCAGCAGGGCTCCCTAGGCCTTGCAGCTTCCACTGAATGCTCTTCCAGGACCGCTCCCTTGACAGGAGGCTGGCAGTTTCAACCCGTGTTGGCCAGGGTAAGTCCATTCCCATTTTCCTTTTGTATGGGCCTGTGTAGTTTTGTGTTTAGTTCTTCTGGCTACCTGGCAAGATGATATTCATCTACCGATGTATTTATAGAGTGATTACTCCCACCTTTTCCGTCTCCTCAGTAGTTTTGAGTGTTATGCATTGAAGTTAGTTCTCTTACGTGACAAGCTCTAGGCCCTTCTGCATACGTGCTCCAGTTGACTTCAGGTGTGACGGGAGCAGACAGAAGAACCTTCCTGAGTTTTGAGCTTTCTTTTTCTTTTTACTACCCTTTTACAGATTTTGTGCTTGCATTTGGCAAAGTAAAAAGTTACGAGATTACAAGTAGATGGCAGTCTCTTGTTTGTTGATATCTGAAGCCTGTTCTGCTCTTCCCTGGTTAGATACAGGATCACAGGATAATTCAGCCTCGGGAGGGTTGTTCAGGGCAGCCGCCTGCTCAAAGCAGAGTAGTATGATTACTGCTTTAGGATTTTACAGTGTTCCAGCCAGACTTTTCACATGGAAAGTGGGAGTGTGTTTTATCACTCTATGCAGAGAAATCAGGAGCAAGCTTCGTTCCTCTACCTGTGCTCAATAGCAACTTTCTCATGTGTGGATGGGAATAAAACCACAAAGCGTTACGTTGTCCCTGGAAGGCTTTCAAAGAACTTCCTTTGGTCTCGTTATCTATTTCAAGTCTGCTTGCGCCTTCTGCTTCTAGAAATGTAAAAAGAATATGCAGTGCTTCCCTGCTGTAGGAGAGACAGCTCAGTCTGACGCAAATAGAAATGAAAGTTCAGTGACTCCTGTGTTTAGTGGTTTGGCATTTTTTCAGTGCAAAGTTAGTAGTTTAACTTCATGTTTAAGGAGGGGGATTTTAATATTATTCTGATTTCTAGCTAGCTACATGTCACAGTTTTAGGCTTTATTCAGCATTCATTAGAACTAGCTTAGCATCCATCTTCCATTTTGCTTTCCCCCAACCTTACGTAGTGGGTTTGCAGAGCTGCGTAGATGACTCGAGGGTCAGCTGTGTTGGAGCTGAGTCAGCCTTGTCAAATTACAGTCAGTTTGCTTAACTGTTGGTTGGTTGGGGAAGATGTGGCACCAGTCACTCATAGTTTACTATTTTCTTTTTGAAAAAAAAATTACATCATTACAAAGGACTCTTTTAACCTTATTTCCAAAGCTGACTGTGAAAATTGTAGATGAATTAAGTATTCCTCACCCTGCCCTTTCTGCTCCCTCCGTACAGGAAAGGAGTGGTGCAGAACGCGCGCTGAATGGCATTTCCTATTTTGCTAAACTGGCAACATCTGAAAACTGAATCCATGCAGGACAACTGCAAGCAAAAATTTCACCTGCACATTAAATGAACTTAAACTCGAGTTTTTCTGGCCCTCAGGATGGATCAAAACGTTGCAGACATACATATTCAGAATCGTGACAGACTTGGTTGTTTTCCTAG
>Ga0065711_1045211_pt1 | contig 13622 bp, 15 predicted proteins | sample Hoacrofraction12_FD_59098 | JGI IMG/M metagenome (GOLD analysis project Ga0065711, IMG submission 59098) | Hoatzin crop microbial communities from Cojedes, Venezuela - Epithelial fraction 12 v2 (version 2) | ecosystem: Host-associated > Birds > Digestive system > Esophagus > Crop | place... | reverse complement strand
CCAGGGACTTTTCCTGACTGCCATGACCTTTCAAATATCCTGGAGAGTGGCTTGACAATGACATCAGCCAATTCCCTCAGGAGTCTGGGATGCATCTCATCAGGTCCCATAGATTTATGTATGTTCAGGTTCCTCAGGTGATCATGAACTTGATCTTCTCTTACAGTGGGAGGGACTTTGCATCGCCCAGTCCTTGTCTTCGGTCCATCCACTTGAAAGGTGTGGGAAGAGAGGTTGTCAGTGAAGACTGTGGCAAAAAAATTGTTGAGTATTTCAGACTTCTCCTTGTCCGTCATTACCAGTTTGCCAGTCTTGTTCATAGGAAGAGTACGCTCTCTTTGACCTTCCTCTTCTGGCTAACATACCTGTAGAAGCCTTTCTTATTATTCTTTGCACCCCTTGCTAGGTTTATCTCTAGCTGTGCCTTGGCCTTCCTGACCTCATCCCTACACAACCAGGCAGCATCCCTATGCTCTTCCCAGGATACCTGTCCCTGCTTCCACTGCCTGTGCATTGCCTTCTTGCCCTTTAGTTTGACCAGCCTGTCTCGACACAGCCATGCCATTCTCTTGCCTTCTTTTTCTCGTTTCTTACACCTGGGTTCGAGAGCTCTTCTGCTTTATGGAAAGCATCCTTAAAGATCTGACAGCTCTGTTCTGCAGCCTTGTCCCTGAGGGCCGTTTCCTAGAGGTTCCTATTGTCTAACTCCTTCAAGAGCTGGAAGTGTGATTTCCTAAAGGTCCTGACTTCACTCTTTGCCTGACCCATATCTCTCAGGACTGAACTCCACGAGTGCATGATCACTGCAGGCCAGGGTGCCTTGAATCTTGACTTCACTAATTAGCTCACTCTTGTTGGTGTCCAACAGGTCCAGTATTGCATCCCTTCTGGTAGTGCTATCTGTTGCCTGGCTTAAGAAGTAATCCTCAATGCACTCCAGGAGTCTCCTGGATTGCCTACAGCTCACCGTCCTACTTTTCCAGCATATGTTGGGGTGACTGAAGTCCCCCAGTAGGATGAGAGCCTGTGAGTGCGAAGCCTCCTGGAGCTGGAGGAAGGCGGCTCTGTCAGTAGGCTCCCATTCAGTAGGCGGCCTGTAGCAGACACCAAACACAAGGTTCTGTTTGTTACCTTGGTCTCTGATTCTTACGCATAGGCTTTCTACCTGCTCATGGCTGTTCTTCAGAGGCAGCTCTTCACACTCTATCCATTTCTTTATGCAGAGGGTAACACCTCCACCCTTCTTTCCTCACCTGTCACTTCTGAACAGCCTGTATCCATCAACAGCCACAATCCAGTCATGAGATTCTTCCCACCAAGTTTCAGTAATGTGATCTCTAGACACAAGGGCAAAAGGAGAATGAACTGGTGTCCTGGGTTTGGCCAGGACAGGATTAATTTTCACCAGAATCCAGGAAGGGACATAGCCAGGCGTGCTGACCCAACCTGGCCAAACAGAGCGGGGTATTCCATACCATGTAACCGTCATGCTGGGTTCCGGTGGGGGGGAGCTGGGCAGCGGGAACTCACTCGCAGCTCGGGAGTGCGCGGCAGCGGTGGTCGGGGAGAGCGGCTCTCTGTGTTCTGCAGTTTGTGTCGTATTTTCTCCTTATCTGTATCATTGTTGTTACTGTTCCCTTTGTTTGCTGTTCTGTTAAACTGCCCTTATCCCGACCCACCAGTTTCTGCCTGTTTCTTTCCATTCTCCTCCGCGCCCCGGCAGGGGGAGGGGCGGCCACGTGGCACTTTTGTTGCCGGCCGCAGCCAAACCATAACAACTGGTCCCTCTGAAGTTTGGCCTTGAAATCCAAGCTGCAGTCAGATGGGCTTCTACAGGGTTTCTGCTGCTGTTCTCCAACCTTTGATGGGCAGAGCCACTGAATTCAGCGTGCAGTAGCTAGGGGTCTGTTTCCAGCCTGCGTGCAGAAGTCACTGCTAATAAAATCAGAACAATCTAAGACTTTACGACTTGGGCAGATTTTAGCCCTAAATTAACTATAATGGCCTCTTATCTTTGGCTTAACAGAGGAGCTGGAGAGTCACTGAACATTTCCCATCCAGCCTAAGAAGTCGTGGTTGAATAATAACACATCTATTATATTACCAGCCAGAGCAGATTTAATGATTCCAAAAAACATGGGACCTACTGTGTCTCCTGTTATACCCTGAATAAGGTTTATTTCTGAAAGTAAAAGATAACCTGAATTCCTCGTATGAGTTCACTGACATCAGATGTAAAACACCTTTTGACATCAGTGGCGAAAGATTACACTGAAGAAAAACAGTAATTTCCATCCTCCAAAACTCATAATCTAACTGATAACTGAGCTTGCTGCAAGAGACTGACTGTCATTCATCAGCTAAATGTCGAACTCATCAGTTCCTGGAGCGCCTCTACTCTGTCAGAAGTGAACATGGTTCATACACGTATTTAATTCTAACTTTGAAACCAGAGAGGAATCTAACAGAACATCAGAGAGTGATGAATAAATTATAATGGCATTAATGAAGCAGATGCTTATATCTAAAGGGAAAAGTCCCAGAGGGTTCAGGGTGCTCCAAAGTTCCTAATAACTTATTAATCTCGAAGTTGATATGAGATAACAAATCAAAAATGCTAAATATGTGTATGCACCATGATTTCTGCTGCAGAAGACAAAGTATTTTGGCATATTATGCTATGGGGTATCATTTATAAGGCCAGAGAAGTAATTATTCTTTTTTCATATGTCTTTAGGAAAGATTCCAATTGGATAGCTGTACACACTCCTAGGCACTTCACTACAGGAAGATACTGGTAAACCAGAAGAAATCTGACAGATTCAAACTATAAGCAAAGGAAATTATAAAAAGTTTCTGATAAAAAGAGTAGGGGACAAATCCTCTTTAGAAAGACTGAAAGAACTTGATATGAACAGAACAGAAAGCTGGTGGGAACCTGTGTGACACTCAGAAGAAGAAATTGCAGCAAACAAGTCAAATAAAAGTCACAGGAGAAAAGTTTTCTTCACCAAATAGATAAGAAAAATTGTCATCACTTCTTACACGAAGTACAAAAGCCACAGTGATGAATCAGAACAAAGCCCCCAAAGAGCCAGGACATTTCCAGAATCTGTACGTCTTCTATTTCCTAAGCTGTGCCCTTTGGCTTCCTGTCATTACTTCTTGAGTTAAGACCGTAACTGGCAAATATTTACACAAGCAAGTATCTTCATGTCTGTGAGATTTTCAGTCCAGTTCAGCAGATTTTGTGCATTTGAATGACCCGATTAATTTGCTCAGAAATGACACAACCACTTTGCACTTCACTGCCAGTGTGCTGGCAAAGTCAGCCCTGTTTCAGCATCATTCCAGCACAGCCACCCCAATGTCAACGTGGTCACACAGAGTGGCAGAACTGGGATAACTTCACACATATCGCATATTTTCTGAGAGGCTGTTGCTGCAGAAAGATATATGCATAGAAAAGATAGAATGGTGAAGGAAAAGGAGCATGGATGGTCACCAGGCTCCTGCTTAACTGAAATAAGAGGTAGCAACTAAAGTTAGAGGAAGCAGAGGCAAGGCTGGGCAGCACACTGTAAACTGCCTTGCATAGCACACAGTCAAAAAAAAAAAAAGCTGCAATCTGCCTTTATCTGAGTGTGCTGTGGGCCTTTTGACGCTAGTGAGGATTTGAGTCATCATAATAAAAAGAAAAGGTCTTTGAAAATGGAGTATGTGATATTTTACATCCACAAAACAAACGAAAACATCAAAAAAACGCTGAAAACAGACACTGCGCCTTATAGAGCTCTTGACGTGGTACTCGAGACTCCGTCCTCAACTGGTGGAGGTGATGGGATCTTTTTCAGTTAATAGCTAATGGATGTACAGGAAAAAATACAAAAGCCCCAAAGTAGTTAAATGAGATTAATTTCTGGGGAGGTCTCTAATATTTTCCTTAAGTGAGGATTTTCTGTCACCTGAATGTGACAGTATAACTTGAAAGGACTGTGAAAGATTTGTAGTGACCCTGGTCTAAACCATGTCCTCAGGAACATTTCCAATGAAAACCCAGCTCCTGAGTGGGAACAGGGAGGACGGGGCTTTAAGGAACCTGTCCAATGCAGACAGCACATGCACAGGGGACGTTTGCCTGGCTACCAGGGACAGGTATTGCTCTTGCTACCCCAGCCTGTTCTGGGCTGTTCACCTGAGTGACTTTGGGGTTGTTCATTTTCTCCAATGGCCCTTCATCTGACAATGTTTCTGTTTGGGCATTGACCTTGCATAGCATGAAAAGAGCAGAGTCACAGAAAAGAAACAGTCAAAGGTTATCCACACCCCAAGATCATGATCATGGCAATGGCAGGATGGTCTACCTGAACAAGCTGACAGACCAGTTCAGAGACTACACTGGCCAACGTGCTGTCTCTAAAGAAGACCATTATGAATTAGAGGACCACAGGATAGCTCAGACTGGAGTGAACTTCAAGAGGTCTCTGCTCCAGCCTCCTGCTCACAGCAGGCTCAGGTCTCAGGTCAGACCAGGCAGCTCAGTGCTTCATCCAGTGGGGCCTTGCAAACCTCCAAAGACCACACAATCTGCACATTTGTCTGACTGTCCTCATAGGGAAATAGTTTCTCCTTGTATCCAGGCTGAACCTTTCTGATTCAGCTTCTCCTTTTTGTTTCTCACCCTCCCTCCCTGCATGATTGTGAAAGCCCATCTCCCTCTCCTCAAGGACCTTTCCATAGGCACTGGGGCTGCTATTAGGTGTCCCCAAAGCTGTCTTTGCTCCAGGCTGAACAAGCACAGGTTTCCCATCATCGTGGGGGCCTCACCTGAACTCACTCCAGTCTATCAATGTCTTTTTTTCTGTTGCGGAGGACCAGACTGAATGCAGCATCTGTATGTGGTGTAACAAGTGCTGAATAGAGTGGCATCACAATTTCCCTTGACCTCTGTTTCTGTCCCTGTTCTTACAGCACAGGCTGCTGTTTGCCATCATTGCTGGGACCTGCTGCTATCCCATGTCCTGTCTGCTGCCCACCAGGACCTCCAGGGCCTTTCCCACAGAGCTGCTTCTTGGGAATTTTAGAGCCTGTGTTATTGCAAAGGGTCCCTCCATGCAAGTGAAAGACTTTGCATTTGTCATTGCTGAATTTCGTGATCTCCCTGTTAGCCCATTCCTCCAGGTCCACTGGGATGGCAGCCATGCCTTTGAATATACCGAGTGGTGGCTCAATTTGATGTCGTTGCAAACAGATCCCAAGACAGATTGTTATGGTGTTCCCCTTGTCACCAATCTCCAGGTAAAGTTATTACCCCAGTTGTTGCCCATTACCCTCTAAACTCAACCAGCCATCCAGATTATAAACCATCTGACTGTTTCCCACCCCTACCATAGCATCCAGTCTTGGATACAAGAATATGATGGGAAAGAACCCTGAATGCCTTGGTAAACTCAATGAAAATTATATTTACTGCTTTTCCCTTATCCTAAATGCAGTCATTTTATCATAAGAGGCAACCAGGTTGGCCAAGCATGACTGACCTTTGGTAGATCCATGCTGACTGCTACCAGTCACTTTCTTCTCCTTCCTGCACACAGAAATGTGCTCTTAGGGATCACTCCACGACCTTTCCAGGGACCAAAGAGAATCTGACTGGCTGGTAGTTCCCTGAATTGTCCTATGGCCTTTTCTGAAGGTGTTGTTTTGAAGTTGTTTCAGAAGAAGGTAAGAAGGAAGACCTTATGTAGGCCTCTAAAGCTAGACATGGAGTTAAAAATAATTTCCCAAATTATCATTAGTCATCATTACACTGAAGCCCATTCAACAGTACTTGAGAGTCTGCTCAGTTTTGACCATAACATTATGATACAGCAATTAATTCCAGCTTATGTGAAAAAGCATTTTCACTTCCATCCCCATCAGGTGTTGTGAGAGAAGATGAGGGTGTTTTGTATTCCACCGTGTAGAGCTCCCCATGTAAAATCTGAGAATCTGAGAAATTATAGCAAAGAAATGTTTGTCTTTTTGATGCAAGCCCATATTTTTAGAGAAATGGTTAGGCTGTTCTTAAGAAGCTTTTGCAGCTTTGGCTTTTTAACATCTTCTTTGTGGGTAAATTTATTATAGTCTTTTAATCACAGACAGAGAACATCAAAAGGTTTACAGAAGTTCATGAGTCTCCATGCCCAAACTGCAAGGCATCTGGGGCGAATTTACAACTTCACACTGAAAAAACAAAATGCAAATGTCAAGTGCAGCTCCTCATACACTTCTAGGAAGAAAAAAAATATCAACTAAAATCATGCAACTTTTCCTGGAACAAATTACGCTGGGATTCCTGGAGAATATATTGAAACATACGTGGTTCCATGCAAAAACCCTCACAAACCCAAATGACAGAAATTTGATTGACATTACAGGACTGGTCAGGATGCTGTAAGCACTGCAAGTGAAATACCATCCCTTTTACAGATCAATCAGCTATATAATGGAACATCTATATGTCCTGCAGAAGCCAAAGGGAGATGAAGGCCTTTGCCATACTTCACAGTGCAGACTTTGAACAACAGCCATCAGCTGCACACTAATGAATGCTTTATTAAATAGCTATTGTTAGATACAAAATGCATGTTGCTCAGTTGAGACCCACTGGTGGGTGTGGATAAAAAGTTGGAATGAAGATGATTAAACTGAGAAGAGGTGCTATATTTGTGTCATCATAAAAATTACAATAGCAGTTAACTTATCTAAAGCTGATAATAGCTTATTAGCCTGCTGAACAATTCTAAGCTAGAGGTTGATAGTACAGTATGTTTCTTGTAATATTTTTTGTATTAATTAGTCTGCAAATTGCTTGGAAAAAATGAGTATCAATTTCATCTGTTTGCTCCCATCTAACTGAATATTAGTCAAGATAGTTTATTTCATAGTCTATTTTAATTACTTTGGGTAAGATCTGAGTAATAAAATAAAGCTATACCTACATCTTTGCCAAACAGCAACAAGATTTTGTACCCAAAAGCCTGTGTGATTAATTTAAGAAATAGCTTTTAGGAAATGATCAAATATTGCTTATAGTCAAGCTATAAGCTACTCTATGGCTCTAGTATGGTGCTACTTCTTCATATTTGTCTCTATCCTATCCCATACTTCTGTATGTACTACTTTTCAGTGAAATGCATAAAAATCAGTTTGAGATAATTTTTCTTCTTTTAAGTGAGTAATTAGTTCTGGGTTAAAATTGAAAAAACATTATGACCCCATCCCTTTCAAGTCAGTTTTCTCCAGTGCTGAGGGAACCAAAAATAGGCTCATGCAAAATGAAAGAAAAATCTACTGAAGAGTTAGCTTGTCCTATAAAAATGAAACAAGCCCTCTACAGTGTTATTATTTTGTCTGGTGTAGCAGGCTGTTATTTTCTGAAATAATATCCATCTGTTAGACAGGAGGGAATTCCTTCCACTTGCTTTCATCCTCAGAATGCTAGCTGCCTAGGCTAAGCCAGAAGGAGCTTTTGCTGCAAACCCCAGAATGGCTTTCCGTTTAGACAGGCTTCTCTCTCTTCTCTGACTGCTGGAAACCCTCGGCAACTCACTTGAACTGAATGCTTTACTTTTAGACAGCTTGAGTTGCGTTTGTGAGAATGTAAGAAATTCTACTTATACCCAGGAAGTTTAGCTTATAAGAAGAGTAAAGTGTCATTAATAAAATGTGAAAATGACACAGTAGCGATTATCATCTACAGATGAGAATTTACAAATGCTTCTGAAGGTGCATAACTTAACCCCTGGGAACAGTCCTACTCATGTCAGGAGAACTAATCCTGTGAACAGAGGTATAAGTGTAAGCACATGCAGAGTTATACGGGGCATACATAGTAAACAGCAGGAAATTTTCTTTGCATTTGCCTGTCCCATCAGAAGACACCTTGGTATGAGGAAATTGTTTAAAACTCTAAAACTTAATTTTATTGCATCAAGATCAGGCAATTCAAGTTAGAAAAGAGAAGATGAACGGAAGGTTGTGCTTTACACAGGGTGCTCTCTTACAGCTAACCAAATGAAAAAGAGTATGTCACCGTATGATTAATAGCTAAACATAATATAGTGCTGCATAAATAAACACTGTAAATATAGCTATCTTCACAGCAGGGGAAGCCTTAGCACAAATAACAGCAGGCTAGCTGACTGCCAGGGAGATGACAGCATTTCATTATCAGACACAAGTCTCAGTCAGAGTGGCTGTGGTCAGCAAGAAACTGTTTCTAATATGTTTGGCTGGACCTTGAATTTAATCTGTTGACTGCTGCCATATTTACCGGGCAGGCTTTAATGGTCCATCGATTTTAATGGACTCTTAATGAACACAGCAGATTATAATTCGGAAGGCCACCAGGAACAGAGAAGCAGGAGAGTATAGGCAGGAATAGTTTCACATAGACAGCAGTGATGGGAAACAGGTACCTCAGTTACATGTAAAATATTATTATTCTCTTCCCGTATCATGTGAGCATACAGCACGTATAAAACCCAAATCTCTCTTTATAGCTGCCTGAGGTGGCAATATTTAGCTGCTCTGCCTACATCAGAAACAAAACTTCCTCCATGGTTTTAGGTAAAATACATACTGAAAAATTGAGTTACATACACTGTCTTAAAAATACAAAAGTGGACCACAGAACAGAGCAACTTCAAGCTCGTCTGCTTAGACTACTGTGCTTCCCATCCCCCCATGTGGAATATATCCAGCCAGCTCCTCTGAAGTTAAGCACATCATTTACAGCTGTCTCCAGGATTTGTCATGAGCCTATTCCTTCCTCAGACGAAATCATACAGCCTATCTTCAACACTCCTTGCCCAGGTAAATGTCCTTTTCCTCAAGGGTCCAGTAAGGAAGACCCTCAGACACTTGAACCCCTTTGACTTTAGAACAGAATCAGAGTTGTTTAGGTTGGAAAAGACCTTTAAGGTCATCGAGTTCAACCACTAATGTAATACCGTCAAGTTCACCACTAAACCATGTCCTTAAGCACCACATCTACATGTCTTTTATGTACCTCTGAAGAGGATTTTGAAAACCTGGACATGTGAACCTGGTGCAGTGTCTCTCTAGAGCAGATACTGACAGCAGAGAAATAAAGGTAAAACGAGGCATGTGGCACTTTCAGGCTCCTCACCATGTACACAACTGTGTCAGCGTAACATGCTACTCCTGTACAAGAAGATCACCTTTGTAGTGCTAAAACATTGTCCACAGGGGCAATACAGTATAATTACAGACGACATACAGTTACAACATTGTAAAAGCCATATGCCCTTTGTTTCCTATGTGCATATTGGTTTTCATGTTCAAGAAAGATAAATTCATCCTGGTCCAAGTCCAGGTTATACACTTAGGACAAGTGGGGAATGCAGAGATGATCATACAAGATGTGACAGAAAGAATTTGGCTTGTTTAACCCAGGAAAGTAAAGACTGAGAAGAGAAACGGTTTTGATTTCTATGTAACATCAGGGGGTAGACATCTACCAAGAGAAAAGCTGCAGGGCAGTGCTAGCAGAAGAACAAATGTGCATAGCCATTAATAGATTTCAGCAGAAAATTAAACCGTTTCCACTCATAAAAATTATGTCTTGGCAATAATTTTTCCACAATGTGAACAATGTGAGTAAAAAATAAAGTTACTTATAATATGCAATTCAGTATTTTTAAGAAGAGGATTATATAATGTGTTGGCATGTGGTATCAAGGGACGGAGCCTGAGGAACCTGAAAGTCCCTTTCTGTGCCATGTTTCCCATAGCCAGCACACTGTGATGCTGGTTTGACCGTGCAGAAAGGCTACAGGCTCTGCTTCCCATGCATGTCAAATCCTTCTTAGACAGAGCCTGATTACATGATGTGGAGGACAGTGAGTCCTCCGGAAGCAAGATGTCCTTGGGAAAACTGGAGAAACTGCTAAGTTATTTTTTTAATTAAAAACATGTTTCCCAAGTGTCCCTGTTTTTGAAAGCTGATACATGTTAAGATTAAATTCAGCAGTTCTGCATTCATATGAATAGAGTTCAGCTGGAGAGGCAAGCAAAGACAGAGTCATTTCGGGGAGCTGGTGAATCAAACACAACGCAGACTTAGACCAAGCAAGCAATTTTTGAGGATGTCAATGGACAAAATGAAGAGGTTCAACATATGGGCTCAAAAAATGCCTCAATATCCTCAGTGTATTTTGCAAAACCCTGGACTTCACAACATTAGAAAGCTTGTGGGAACAACCTCTTCCCTGGATCCTACCTCCCTTGTATTGCCACTGTTGGATGGGGTAGAAACAGTAGACAAACATGCTATCGTTATAGTTTTTTGGCTCTTCATTTTCTAATGGTGACCAGAACTTAAAAACCTGGATGAAACTGGAAAAGATTTTGAAAACACGGGAAATGTTCTTATTAGAAAAACTAAGAGGATCCCTATTTTCTCTGACAGGCTTTACGCCTTCCTAATGCAATCCTTTCTTCCTTACAAATTTCAAGAAATTCTGCAAGTGCAAATGAATGAACCAGCAACCAGGATAAAATGTTGAGAACGGATAGCATCTCCTTTGACAGCCGGGAGGTTTACCCGTGGCAGCGCTTCCCTTGGCGGGTGTGTGGCAGGCTTCTGTGCTGCATGGTGTGACCCTGGGAGCAGGGTTTGGCATGACAGCTCTGAGAGCAGCTCCGATAAACATCTAGCCTTTGGGGCTACTCTCACAGCTGAATCAAACCCTGGCACTTTTGAAGGTCTCGGTTTTCAGAACAAACTTGTGTAAATGCTTAATTCGTCCAAAACCACAGCGGGTTATGGCAGCTGCTTAACAAACCTGAGAGACACGGGAGCAGCACTTTCTGCAGCTCTGCAACCCAGCACTCGCTAGCCAGCAGCCCTTCTCCCATCGCATCTAAGTGGAAGTGACAGTCCGTAGTGACCTAGAGGACAGCCAGCCACCCCTCCCAGGCACAGAGGAGTTGAAGGGCATCTTTCTTGAATGAGGGCTTCAGAAGTGCGAAAGCCCTTGAGGCTCAGGGTGTTATCTATAAGGCACCACTGAATCCGAGGCCCAGAGGCTTCAGCTGGAGCTGGGAGTTGAGGGTGAGATGGGAACACAGCTCAACGCTCCCAGATGGCTGCTGTAAGACTGAGTGGCCTGAGGGCTGGGCTCAGCACGGAGCTGCAGACCTTCCACACTGCTTCAGACCGCGATTAAGGCGACCAGCTAGTACAGCCAGGGGAAACCTTTAAGGTCTCTGCAGAGCAGATGTAGTCCTGTTTGGTTGGATCCTGCACTCTGTGCTTTGCCTAATTCCTTCCAGATGTCCCAGTCTCTTTGCAGCTGCACCATGGGGCTGATGAGGCAGCCTGTGGTCCTTATAGTAGAGTCTCAGTGCCATGAAACTCAGTGACAAAGAGGATTTTCACAGACCCGCAGGTTTGCCACATACCAAAGTTCAGGACGTTCCTATTCAGAAGGCAGCGGGTAAACATGGTGCGTTTGCACGTACATAACCTCTGCTCACTTTGTCTCTCTTACATGTACATTTTCATTTACACTGTAGCTGATTTCTGCCATATCTGATCTCAGCCATGTACCTCTTTAGTACATCTCTGTGATCCTTGGGCTTGTTGGCGGTGCTTTTTATTATTATAGATCTTCATCATCAGTGATGGAAGGGTTTTTTAGGAATATATATAGATATTTACTCTCTCGGATGCTTTACAGATTGCAGGCATACTGTGATCTGCTGCCTCCACAGTTTGCAGGACCTATTTCTCCTGCCATGCTCACAGACACCTTGTCATAGTCCCACAGGCAGCAACTACCCAACCACCCAAAATACAAACTGCAGCTGTGGTAAAAGCTGTAAAAGCTTCAGGATGTTTGACCTTTTCAAGTGTCTCAGAAGAAAGTCCAGGATGCTTCCCATGGGTCCTGGCAAGTGTTCTTGGTGCATGTAAACAGAGATATTGTTTCTTCTCCCGTTAGTGCATTACATCCACATTTAGATTAACTCATGTCTGAACTTGTTGCTAGGGTGAACTGACTCAGCATGTTGGTCCCGGACCCCTCACTGCTTTTTGCACTGCCTCAAAAGCAGCCCAGAACTGAGCAGCTGTTGAGAACATGGCTCTGGTCTGACACAAAGCCTAGATCTGCGGCAGGGCTTCATGCAGGTCTGTAGGCTGGGTGAAGAGATAGCAGGCACAGCTGTGCTGTGGGACATCTACCTGCACTTGTTACATCTTTGCTTTCCTGTAGGCTGAACCTATAGCTGTTACAGGTCTGTAGAAGTCACTGGGGATGAGCCCAGACTGGGAGAGACTTGCCAGTGTCTCACCCCACTCATGTCTCCTCCAGGGACTCAGCCCAGACATCCATGTACAGGTTGCAAAATTTGGCTTACAACACAGCTGATCAGGAGGATCTGGGGAGTAAGTCAGTTTATCACCAAGGGAGAGGAAGATCTTGATCGTGGAGGAGTATCAGAGAAGTTCTTGAAGGAAGGAAGCTCTGCTCATGGCTAATAATTCATGTCTATAGGGTTATGGTGCCCCTGGCCTTTTGGCTATTAGAATGTGGGTGGCTCCTAAGTCTTCTCACTCACCCCAGCACCCAAAGTGTGGCATAGACGGCTCTGTCATCCCACAGCCGCTGGCAGACATTGGCCATGGGAAGTGTGGCACCTCTGATAAAAGGGCTGCACTGCCCCGATGGTCCCCGGGCCATAGCCTGCAGGTGTTCATGCCATAGTCCAGGCAAGCACATGAGAGATGGCCTAGTATGGAGCAAGCCAGCTGTTCTAGCCAACCTCTTTCAGCTCCAGTTTTGGATATGGGACTGAGGATTTCCTCCGAAATGCTCTCAGAATCTTCACCTGTCCCACCTTCCAAACCATCCTGCAGAGATATTTTTTTGTTTCTTTTCTTTCCAGTTATGTCTTTCTTGTGTCTGCCTCTCATATGCCCCAACATCACCCCTCTGTACTAACTGTCATGGAAGGAGCAGGTCACGAAATGAGTAGTCTCTGTGGGCCCTTTAATATATGACACCAAGGAAATCCTTAATCCCAGCTCAGACACCATGTCTTTCTTGTGTCTTAATCCCAGATCAAACACCATCCAAAAAAAACCCTTTAAAACCTCTTATTAAAGATGCAGAAAATGCCATGCAAGGCCAAGATTACCCAAGTAAATGAATCAAAATGTCAGATTTGGTTATGGATGTGGCAGAACTGGCACCAAGGAAGAAAAGGGCTTCAGAAGCAGGTTGATTAACTGGGAGGATGCAGGGGTCTAGGAGCGGAGGTATAAGCAGCAAAAAGGAGGGCCATGGACCAGGAAAGGAATGATGAGATGTGCAAATCCCATGATGGGCACTGTCTGATGTTTGCTGATGACACCAAACTGGGAGGTGTGGTAGATACACCAGAAGGCTGTGCTGCCATTCAGCGTGACCTGGACAAGTTGGAAAGTTGGGCAGAGAGGAACCTGATGAGGTTCAACAAAGGCAAATGCAGGGTCCTGCACCTGGGGAGGAACAACCTCATGCACCAGTACAGGCTTGGGGTGGACCTGCTGGAGAGCAGCTCTGTGG
>Ga0065711_1045201_pt1 | contig 13622 bp, 7 predicted proteins | sample Hoacrofraction12_FD_59098 | JGI IMG/M metagenome (GOLD analysis project Ga0065711, IMG submission 59098) | Hoatzin crop microbial communities from Cojedes, Venezuela - Epithelial fraction 12 v2 (version 2) | ecosystem: Host-associated > Birds > Digestive system > Esophagus > Crop | place... | reverse complement strand
CGCCCCAAGCCTGTACTGGTGCATGGGGTTGTTCCTCCCCAGGTGCAGGACCCTGCCCTTGCCCTTGTTGAACCTCATCAGGTTCCTCTCTGCCCAACTCTCCAGCCTGTTCAAGTCTCTCTGAATGGCAGCACAGCCTTCTGGTGTATCCACCACTCCTCCCAGTTTTGTGTCATCAGCAAACTTGCTGAGGGTACACTCTAACTCTTCATCCAGGCCTGGCTGAGAAGTTTTGTACCCATGTGATAACTGTCGATCAAATTATAAAATGGCCCTATTTAAATCCCTGAACTGAAACATGAATGATAGAAGATCTTGTGATTAAGATGCAAGACTGAATCAAAAGATCCAGGCCTTCATCCTGGTTCTGATGCGGCTTGTTTGGATCTGATTAGTGTTTCCAGAAGTATCCGTTGAAGTTCATGGTACCCATTTAGGGGAATTGTTATCCAGATTTTTCAGAAATTATGGACATTAATTCTTTGCACTAATTTGCTGGAGATTTTTTTAATGTAATGCTCTTCTGAAGCTCTGGTTCTTTCAAAATGTTTTAGGAACTGAGGCTCCCAAATAACTGATGTGATTCTGAAAATGATGTCCTTAATCTTTACATCTTGCTTCCTCATTATCTCCAAATTGATCTAATGCTTTCCTTAAAGGAATTTGATGAGGCTGACATAATTCAGGATGATAAATTGTGTTTAGATCTTTAGATGGAGAGAGAAAAATACCAACTCTTTATTCTCTGTTTTTTTTTCATTTTTCTTCTGTATATGTTCATATTTTGTGTACTTTTGAACTGATTTTAGCTCTCCAGCTTGGGACTATTCCTCTTCTGAGAATTAAGGCATTTAGTACAACAAAATGATCTTAATAATGCACACTATTATATGATGGAAAGCTACTCTCCTTTGATCACCAATACATCATCATTCATTACAATACTTCATATCTGATTCTCTTTTCATTTCCAGTAGCACAAATCAGGAATAATGTCAATGAAGTCTGTGGAATTAAACTGGTGTAAGTGAGGATATTCAGGCTTTCCTTCTATTCAGACCTCCCTACTCCAACATGTAAATTGACTACCTTTTTACAATAGAAGTCATTTAGAGGTAAATTTTCCGTGTGCTGTACGATGATTAGATTGCTATGTAATTCATGTGTGGCATTCTGAAAATGCCACTGTCCCTTTGAAAGGGTATGAAGGAAAAATGGTTACTTCTATATTGTTACTTAAAAGGCTTCTGTTTGTCAAAACCTTATGTGTCATGAAGGTAGTGTTTGTGCTTACTGCAGAAAAAGCACACTTGTCTTTGTGACGGATGTATGGAACAACTCTTGAATAATGGAAACTTATTTTGTACCTAAAGAGGGATATATAATCCTCCTCCTGCCCCCTGGAAAACTAGAAAATTTGGCTTTGCTATTTCCAAATTTAATCTTAATCTTCAGAGCACTAAAACTCTCCGATGGGGCCAGGGGTTGAACTGAGCTACTGAATATTGCATGCAGAAATTTATTATAAGTGTTTTCTCCATACTCTTTTAACCTGTTGTGTGCCATTACGACAGAAATTTGTGGTTGGAGAATAGGAGCTGTCACTTACTTCTGCCTTCAAGTAGCATTTTCATTTTGGGTGCAACAAAATAATGAGTGATCATGGTTCTCCACTCCCTTTTGCATTTTTCCTTCTTTTGAAACAAAAAATATTCCTGCTGGAGAAGTGGCTAAAGTTCAGCTAGCAGTGAGGCTACGGTGTTTCATGTTTTCAAATACAAAAATAATTGCTGCGGGTGTTAACAGAAATGATTTCATTACATGGAATTATACTGCTTAGGCAAGGTCTCAGGGACTTTTCTGCCCAAATGGGAGTTTCAGTAAAGTGCTGGCCGGTCTTTGTGCAAGGCTGGAGTTTACTGTTCTTGGTAATGAATCATACTTCACCAGTGTCTCTGATATACTGAACTATCAAAGTGGAAAAACATTTAAAATATACCATAATTTTATATTTGTAGCATTGAAGACTCAGGCCTCTAGGCCTGTTAGCTAAATACAGGTAATAAATTATAAACCAAAACAGAAGACAAGAGAAAAATTCCTGAAATGGCGTAACTACCACCACCTTCCAACATGTACACATACTTACCGCATATGCATCCTCTTAGACATATTCATGAATGCAAAACACAACAAAGACAAGCCCTCAAAAAAACGGAAAAACCTGAAGGATGCCAGAAACTGTAAGGCTGTAGTTTTTTCTCCTGAAGACAAGGAGGAATTCTGCTGTTTACACCAATAGCTCCAAAGTTTTTATCTGTGGAGGGATATATTTTAAAGTTTTAAAGTTTGTTTTATTTAACTGTAGTGTAGAGAGAAGAGTTTTAAAATGTTTGGCTTCTCAAATCATATTCAGTCAGTGGTTTTCAAATATTGATAACTTGTGTTTCCCTAAGAACTATCTGATGGAGCTGTAGCTTCTTGTACAAAAATGGATAGCCTGCTGGGATTAGGCATGTTTTTTTAGTACATGGATTTCCAGGGTCTCAATCACATGTTGAAAATTGCTGATTGGTATTTTTGTAATCAGTTGCCATATCAACAATTATCTTTTGGGGCTTTCAGATTAACTTCTGCAATGAGGTGCAGGTCCATTGAAGCAGAGCACAAGCCATCAATGAGATTTCTGCATGATATATATATACTTTCCCGGTTCTAGTTGCTGTAGGATGGATTTAGTTGTTCCTTGACTCTCACTGAGTTCCTGAAACAAGTCTCACTACTTTCAAGCAGAACAGCCATGTGCAGATGCAGTCAGAAGATTTAGGAAGGAGGAGACAGAAAATTCCTCTTTCCAGTAGCATACTACCAGGGTATTACATTACTAGCTGACTACTGTTCAGGTCTTGATCACAGCAGAAGAGCATGTTTATGGCTGCCAGTTTAAGTAACACCGTTTCACTCTAAACCTGTTCCCCAGATTGTCCACATCACATACGTATTAGATTGCTTCCGAGGTCACTTCTGGATCAACTAGATCTCTCTCTAGAGAAAATCTAGGAATAGATTGGCAGTTACATTAATTTATGGACTGAGCCAATATGCAGTATGGATGTGATAGCACCAAGTCTTACTCCTTTTACCCAGCCTAGTCTTTCAGTAGTGTCCCAACACCCCTGATACCATCTCACGTCCTTATATCATAAGGGCTCCTTGCTTCAGGGCAGTAACTCGTAGGACTGTGCTGTCCAAGCACCAAGATGTTGGATTGCAAAACAGCTCTCTCATTCTCATTCTCATTCTCATTCTCATTCTCATTCTCATTCTCATTCTCATTTTATATGGAAATATTATTTCTTAAAGGTCCCAGGCAAAAGGGAGGGACACATGGAACCAGAAGAGTTGGATCCTTGTGACAGTGTGTAGACAGGGCAAGATGGTATTTACAGCTGTAGAAATTTCCCTGGAGATCTGGCCTTCTGCATGCTGCAAAGTTGAAGCACAGTCCTGTATGCTGCTAGAAATAAATAAAAATCAATGAAAGCAGCCTAGATTAAAGTCCATGGTGAGATATGAAGGTCATAACCATGTAGCAAGCAATGCATGGACCACTGCTGAGCACAGCATAAAGAGTCTGCTAGAGAGACCTGAAAGTGAGTAGGTGCAAAGATCTTTGTGGTAAGTATTTAGCCAGATATCCCTTCAAACATACATGTGGGCAGAGCACTGTAAATGGCACCAGCCGTGAACAGTGTGTGGGCCACACTGTGCTGTCTGGCCAGGGGAACGGGGCTGCTCCCCGCGGCAGGTCTTGAGGACGACAGAGATGCAGCAAACAACTGCGGCAGCTCTGCATCCCTCATGCCTGCGGTGCTGTGCCTAGGGCTGTGTCTCCACCGCTCCCTTCCTTGCCTGACTGCACCTTTCCATCCCTCAGCTGGCAGCCAGTGTGACGGGGGCAAGGGTTTCTCCTTCCTTTTGTTCCAGCTTATCTGGATGGGATTTCTGACCAGGCAGCCCATAGTGGTCTCTGAGACACCATTTCTCATCGATTTTAGGGCTATGTGTGAAAGCCAGGTTCTGTGGAGAGATGCAGGTGCCCCTGGAGCAGCCCACCAGGAGCCAGCAGCAGCTGAAACTGTTTGAACTCAGTGGCATTTGATTTCTGTTTGGAAATCTGGAGGCTCAGCTTTGGTGTTGAGTCTCCAGAGTGCTTTGCTCTGACCTTACCCACTTTGGTCCCACTGATAAAGTCTTTGCCAGTCGCTAGTGGGCCTGAGTAGAAATTACAGGGGAAACTATGACACAAACCCCAATAATCTGCCCTCCTCCAAGGTATGGATCCTGTTAGTTCAGTGACCTCCAGAGGAAGATCTGGTGTGTTCACAGGAGCTAGTAAATGAAGTGTTTCATGGTAGAAAGATACCCTTCACAGTGACCTAGGGTCATATGCACAGAGTGCTGACGAATGTGTTTATCTGATAATTTCTCTCTTCATTTGTTGAAATAAAAACACGAAGTCATACCTTGTGGAGGACTAATTTTAACAAGGGGAGTTAAAGTTTATTCCCTGTGCAAGTAAAAAAGGCATGGGGAAGTGTCTGCAAATCAAATCTGAATATAGGAAATCCACATTCTGGAGTTTGTTTTACATGGTTGTAGGAAAATAGCTGATTTCAGTTGTAAGACTGACCTGAAATACAGCGTCTGTTTGTGTCTCCTGATATTTTGTTGAAGCTTTGCTTAAACTTTTATGGCCGGTAGGAAAAAGAGTCCTTGTGTCAGAAAGTAAATTTGATCTTCTTTCCCTTTAGATACTCTTCTATTTTAGTATTTTTTTTTCAGGTGCTGCAACTGAACGTAGAAAATCTCAGAAACTGCAGATTCTTTCATTTCGCTGTTTGAAAAGATCTGTCGAAGTCATTGGTAAGAGTCAGAATTATACAGAGAACTCTTCTTGGCTTTTCATTTACTTTTTCAAATAGATCCCTTTCCACTCTGCTCTGTCTCAGGTCACTTTAAAAATGGCTTTAATATTTGTAGCAAAGGATAGATAACATCAATTTTTCCCTGATGAAAGGAATTAATATAGGAACTCTACTATACAGAAAATCAAGTTTCTTAAAAAATAGTTTAATGCAACTTTTTTTCCCTGCAATTGACGTGTTTATTTTCTTACTCCCCTCCTCTAAACATAATTTTAACATGCTTATGGTTAAATCTTCAGGGGGTGGGAAATAACCACTCGGTAACCTTCCTTCATTGGTGTTCCATTGTTAACATGGCTTGCAAAAGAAAAAGATATTTGGTGGTTATAACAATCCTTTTAAACATTTGCAGTGGAGAAGAAACAGGTTAGAACATACGTGACCTAAATGATGTCACAGACCTCTGTTACTTTTATTGGTTATATTCTATTTCTTCTTTGTTTGTTGTACAGCAATTTTAGAGTCACCGGTCAAGCTCTGTTCTGGATGGGGCCTATGTTGCAGCTGCTTGGAACTTGCCACCAATATTTTTTCTAATTAAAAAATAGATTCTCAAAAATATTAAAATCAGACAAAGAAGTAGTTTCCCAGGTAAAATACTCCTAATTACCTGGACATACAAAAACAGGTTTTTATCTTTCTTGGACTTTTTCCAGTCATGCACTGAAAGATTGAAGTGGGCAACAGAAATCCTACAATTCAAAATGGTGCTGCTGGACATCAAAGGAACTGTACTTTACATGTCTTGAGGTCTCATTCTCGTGAGTGTGTTGCCATTCAAGATGTTTCTCTGCAGCTGGAATGATTTTACTGTTGTCTTGATGGTTGCCCACAAGCTGGCAGTTTCCCGATTTCGAGGCAGTCGCTTTGGTACTGGATGTGTCAGAGCTACTGTAGGTGCGCACAGCAGCTGCTTTGCACACTGTGCAGTAACCCTGGTGTGGCCTGGACCCGTCACACCTGCTGTGTGCGCACAACAGAGCTGTGGGTATGTGTTAAGCATTAGCAGAAGTAGCCAAGTCTATTTTTCTACGGAAATTTTCAGATAAAGTGGGGAAAATTAATTTGCTTTCGGAATAACCTTAATGAAGAAAACAAAGAAGCAGCTGAACTTCTGACCCACACCGGTGCACAGGTTTTCAAATGCATCTTTTCTTGTGATACTCCTGAGTAGAAGAATAACATTTTGAAAGAGTGCGTTGACGTTTGTGCAGGACAAACCAGTTCAAGTCATAGTATACAAGTTGCAGTGCTTGGCAGTAGTATTGCAGCTACTTTGGTGAGGAGAAACCTTTGGACAACAAAGTCCTTGAACTAGAACTATGTTTGAAGTGTAGATTTCACATCCAGGTTTCACTGCTGGTAAATCGTGCAGGATCTCTGGCTGATGAGTTTTGTTAGCAATAGGAGCCAGGACATACCTTCCTGTTTGTGCTTCAGACCACATTAATGAGGCAACAGCGGTGATCAGATTTCTCAGTGCAGACAAGTCCCTAAGTTATACATTTTTTTAATGGGATACTTTCATTAGTGCCTTAGCTGATATTACTCATAAGCCAACCCTTGCGCTACCAGGTTTAATCATTGTCTCGAGGCAGAGGCTTATTAGTGCAAGGTCATTCTATACTTTTTTATTTCATATTTCCCCTTAGAGAAAGTGAGCGATGTCTCCAGAAAAATCACCTACCTCCTGCCTGGCATATCAACATCCACAGACTTGCTGCCAGCATAGACGTAATGCCTCTTGGTCAAATTTCATGTTGCACCAAAACAGAGAGTTTACAGTAAAAGACAGATAATAAGATCAAATCCTGAAACTTCTATGTGGGATATGTAAGCTGTTTAAGGAAATAATGATAAAACTTCTATTAAAAAAGTGAACTGCTTCTTGAAAATATTACATCTCTCATTGTGAATTAAGTGCTGGATTGATAACTCTGGAGATCAAAGTCTTACACCTGGCTGAGCTACTTACATGTCCCCGTGGCCTTGGAGCACCCCACAGTCTAGCCCTCAGGAGTGGGGAAGTGCTCTGATTCCTTCGTCACTGTTAAGGAATTGAGGTGCAAAAAGGCAAAGTGACATATTTAAGCTCACATTAGAAGTCTGTGCTGAAGTAGGGATTTCAGACCAGGCATCAGATCTCCTTAGGTAGCAATCCAAATGGGAACTGTCACTTTTCTTACAGAAAAGCCTATGACAGCCAGAAAGTCTCTGATCAAAAAGCATGGGAGATTTCCCTGTTCGATCAAGTCCCTGGCCCTTCAGGAGAGAAACAATGAAAAAACAAAATCAAGACAGAGGGAGTAGTTAGAGGTGGCTGACTCCAGTGTGTTAGCAGCTGGACTGTAGTCTAACAAGCTTATTTGTTATAGAACAGTAAATAATGACACTTAGTGTATACTTTGCCATGTGGCTGTTCCTTGTGTTGGAGTGTATTTCCAATTGAATTTGAAATAGCTTGAAAATTAGGGAAAAACTTCTGCCACACCACTGTTCTCACAACTTATGATGGGAATGTTTTAGATCAAAATATGCCAATTAAATAGAAGCATGTTGGTTCCCCTGGAGTTACCATCTTACCTTTTCCTCCTGCCTCCCTCTCCAGGCTCCTCAGCAGCACACAGATGGGGTTTCTGGGCTTCTTCACTCTTTGGTGACTTATTGGACAAGGAATGGAGAAGCCGAGACTTCCCAGACCTCTGTGTTCACTGTTTTCTGGTTTTTAACTCTTTCAGAATCATGCAGAATATACTAGGGGGAATCCAGATTCAGAATTTACGTGAGAAATCAGAGATTCCTTCATGGCAGAAATTGCAGTTCTTTGATCTGAAGTACTGGTGTTGCTTTCTTCATTTACGTCAGTAGGAAATTCAGCCCATTTTTTCCCCTGTTCTGTGCCCACTCCTTAACCCCAAATAATAATAAATCATATTTTAAAGATTGAGCATAATTAATCTATCATATTTGTAGCCATGTAAATTAAAGAGGTCTCAACTAATAATGTGAATCATATAATTTAAAATAAATAAATAAAAGTAGTATAGGCAGAAAAGCAGCCAACCATATGGTTTCACCATATGCTGAAGCATACTTACTGTCCCTTATATCCTGTATTCCCTGTGAAAACTATGTATACATATTCACTGACAAAAAAAACCCGACTCTGCATGAGAGAACTATAAAGCTACAAGATCAAGTGCTCTGTGTTTGGAGTCTGTGAAAATTCATGCAGTCATAATTTCTCTAATAGATGGATATCGTGAAGATATAGTCTTTGTAGGCTTGATCACATCAGTTTTTGCATGGAAGCTCTCCCTCATTCTCTGGAGATGATGTATGGTAGTCACCGAATGAGTACAAATATTCACATGAAGGCATTGATCCATATCCTAAAGATGTGTCTTATATACCATCTCCTCATTTATTCAGTGGGGAGGTGGTTCTGGATTGCTTAGTGTCTGTATCTGATATCTTTTAGATGACTTGGGGGCTGTATGTATTTCCAGGAAATACATCGGTTACCATCACGGCTTTAAGGTCTCGGCTCAACTTTTTCTGCTGTATTGATGGAAAGAAAACAGAGGTAACAAGAAGTGTTCACATATCAGTAGGACTGGTTGAGAAAGTTCAAACATTTTTTCATTGAAAAACAGATTTTACTTTAAAATAGTAATTAGATTTTGACTACAGCAAAAAATATTCTTTCAATTGAATTTTCCACCAGGAAACCTTGGGGTAAGCTTTTCATTCTAACTGAGGTAAACATTCTCTGCCTTTGCACAACCACCATATAGCTTTTAGGATGCACCACTGTATGCCGACCTCTTCAGCTACAGGTGATCTTCATGATGCACTACATTAGTCAGTGTCCACACTTAAATAATCTGGGATGTCCTTTGTTCTGTGAAAAGTGTAGCCATTTTGATACTTTGTCCCATTCTGAGAGAAAAATATATTGCGGAGTGGCAAAATACCACAGAGGATGGTAAATCCATTTTTAAGCAGCTCTGTTTAGAAGGGTGGCCGTAGGGCCCCGTAGGAATCTTTGTCTCCTGAAGGATTTTGGTTGTGTGTGACTACTCTGGAGTCACTCCTAGCTGAGGTACAGCAGCAGTCTCGATACTGGCAGCATAAAAGTTCCCACAAGCTCTTTGCTGGAGCCCACGCTCCCACAGGATGCTGCCACTGGTACTGAAGCTTTGGTGTGTCCACCACAGCGGTCAACGGGCTGAGCGTGGCTGAGGACAGCAGACGGGCTGAGTCCCAGACCCAGCAAAAGCTGTGAGCTGCCGCCTCTCCTGGAGGCAAGAGTTTGGGAGGTGACCAAACTTCACCCTCCTCTGTGATCACAGTGCTGGTAGTGGCAGCAGTCTGGGTATGTTTTTTTCCCATAACCTTTCCATCAGAGATGTTATACTCTATTTCTCATACGTTTACCTGATAGTTTCCCTTACTGTAATTCACTGAGGCAGGACTCAGAAAGTCAGTGTGGGTCAGTTAAAAACTAGATACTGCTCATCATTGAAAAACATGAAAAAAAGAGTGGGAAGGAACAGAAATTTGTTGCATCTTGAAACAAACAGCATGGAGTTGGAATTTGAACAGATGAATTATGTTTTTATGTTCTTATCTTCTGTGTATCCATAACAATCCCAGGAGGCTTCACATCAACATTTTGAAATCTTTTTGATAAATGCATTCACATTCTTATCAAAATTGACTTGTGTTTGGATTTCTCATCTTATACTCCAATTAGCATTTGAACCCAACACATTAAGCACATGATACAGTGATGTCTTGAGTGCATGTATTCAATTTAAATGTTTCAGATCATTACTACTGCTGCTACCAAGTCCTGTTTTACTTCTGGGTGTTTTCAAGAGCTGATTTTATGATCATTTGACTTACCTTGAAAATTTTTTCTATAATCTACTTTCTAACTCCCATTTATGTCTTTTTAGAAAAACCGAAAACAACTAAGATTATGTTAGTGCTGAAGATACTGAAGTCTTAGGTTGAAACCTAAAGTGGAACCTATCTTTCAAAGAGGAACAGGTCAAAGGAGTTAATGGCTAATGTGTGACTTAGAGCTAATTTTAAGAGAAGAATATGGAGTGATGCTGTTATTATTTCCTGTTTTTTTTTCTCATTCTCCTTTTTTCTGATCTCGCTTTATGCAGAACATAAAGGTTCTTTACTAGGAAGACGAATGGGAAAGAAAATAAACCAAGAGGTGACATCTCCAATCTGATAACTGTATGTTTTTGTTTCGGCTGCCGCCGGCAACAAAAGCACCACGCAGCCGCCCCTCCCCGTGCCGGCGTGCGGAGGAGAGTGAAAAGAAAGAGGCAGAAGCTGGTGGGTCGGGATAAGGGCAGTTTAACAGAACAGCAAACAGAGGGAAATAGGAACAACAACGGTACAGATAAGGAGAAAACACAACAACGAACCGCACAACCCAGACAGCCGCTCTCCCGCACAGGACCGGCGCCGCGCCCCCCTCCAAGCCGCGAGTGAGTCCCCACCGCGCCGCCCCCCCCACCGGAACCCAGCGTGACGACACAGGGTATGGAATGCCCGGCTCTGTTTGGCCAGGTGGGGTCAGCCCCCACCCCCCAGCTGTGCCCCTTCCTGGAGTCCGGTGAAAATTAACCCTGGCCTGGCCAAACCCAGGACACTGTACCTGAGATAAACATATATACATATAGCAGTGACATCTTCAAAAAGTAACGACCCACATGCAATTATACCCAGTGTTCTAAATACAAAGTCATGGGATTTTTTTCTAATTTGTCTCTACTATAGTAAATAAAATGGCCACTACCATTTCTGCCTCTAGCAATATCAAGAATATAGTGAACTTAAAAGACAGAGACTGTTCAAGGCAGAAGAGATCAGGCCCCTGTGTAATAGGAACAGAAAACCTAGAAGTTTGCCATGACCCTTTGAACAGAAGTTGGCTACAATGAGGGACAATGTAGTCAATTCTGGGCTCTGGTATAGGTCTCTTTTGTGCTGGCTCAGCTGCTGGAAGGGAGCCACAGGGTTAGATTGATCACCCCATGTGGAATACACCTCACAAGAAGGATGTAGCTTGTCTTTGGCATGATGACCCTACACTATTCCCTTGACTGGGACAGAGGGAGAGGACAGAGCACTCCACTATTCTGGCTGATCGCAAGCCACACAAAGCCACAGTAAATTAGAGAAGCCTTTTGAGGTGTGATAATTTATACTGGAATGGGGAAAGACATGGACCTAGTGTCCAAGAGGTGTGAAAAATTACTTTCTCTGCTCCCTCTTCCTTACTCTAGCGCTGCATCTTGTGATGACTGAAAGCACTACAGGAGCCACCATGGCTAAGCCACTTTATAGCTATGAGACTCTGCAAGATGAGTAAAATCATGACTATCCAGTTAAGTTCAGAGGACAGTAGACTTCAACCATACTATGCTTTCAAATTGTCCTGTGAAGCTACAGATGATTTCCTCTGCCTGAGCAATCCACTCTGTGAAAAGAAGAGAATTACCTGTCTCTGTAATGCTCTTTGAGATCTGTGGTTGAAAGCGACATATGTCAGTTATAAATTGCTGTTTCTTTCTGTCACTCACTGCCCAAGCTTTGCTTTGCATGTAGAATTCAAGCAGCTCCTTGTTTTGCAAAGAACATGGCTGAGAGGAAGGAGCTAGCAATGGATTAGGATTTAGGAGAACTTTGCTTTGCCACAGGCTTGCTGGGGGACTTCCAGATTTTTATCTCTTTGTGTCTTGGTTCCCCATATGTAAACTAAAGATAATAATGCTCCTCTTGGCTTGATCTTTGTCCTATGTATTTAGTTTATAAACTTCCTGGGGGCAGTGATCATCTCTTAGCATGTATAACACCTACCACCGAGAAGCTCAGATATCATTTAGGGCCTTTATGTACTGCTATAAAATATTCATTAAATAATAATGTTATGGCAGGCATTCCTTAGGCTTCTAAACAAATTTTCTTAATGTACAAAAAAAGATTCAGTCTCAGACATCTGCAAAGATGTTTCTTTTGTGTGGAAGGCTGTATGTAGAACTGTGGAAAGAGACCTCACTGGGTATAGGGAAAATTTATGGTCAGCTTTGTTCTTGATTAAGAATGGATTCTTAAGGCAGAATTGCTTCTGGAGGACTGCTGAGCAATGAAGGGGTGGTGGTGGTGTGTTTCTGATCCTATTAAAATGAGTCCTGTAGGTAAACAAGTTAATAATTGTCCTGCACGCTGTTTAGTCATTTTGTTGCAGGACTAGTGCATTGGTGTAAAACACCCAGATTCTCCCCACAGATGTTACTCCTCTGAGAAGCCAGTCTGAAAAATCTCTGGACATCTGATTCAACTCAACAAATTTGACCCATAATGAGATCAGAAGAAAGGCTGTACATTTGATTTGATGCCTATATGCAACTGCATTTAAACGTATAAAATCTACAAGATTTTATACATTTAAACATATAAATCTTCATTCTCTCTCAGCAAAGAGAAGATAAGTCATTGAGATCTGCTGGGTACAATCAATAATGTTCTTTCCAAACACATACCCAAATTCTGGGCAAATATAACTTCTTGAACATAGCATTTTTTAAGCATTGGATAGCTCAGGACTATGAAGATCTTTCTGTGTCTTGTAGTATCTTACAAAAGCAGAAAATTCAAGAAAAAAACGAAGTTCAGGTACTCTCAAAAGATTTTCAAGTATTCTGATGGATTTTGAGCTACTAACAAAATTGGTGAGTAGACACATTTCTTTGGGTTTATATTTTATGTGAAATCATCACCCAACTCCATTGCTGAGCTGTGTCCACAAGACACTAATGCTACGAAACTTTATTTCAGTTGTGATCTCTGCTAGATGAAACTAGAGTTGACAAATGTGAGTGCTAGTTACTCCAACAGAAGAAATTGGTGGAGAATCAGGCCCAGGGTAATGGTGACACTTTTACTTACTTACATTTCTTTGTCTTGGAAACAAATAAACCCAGCTAGATTTAGCAAAAATTGTGATTGTTGCAGTCAAAGATAAAAAAGAGGGAAATGGTTATGTGAGGACAGCAGAAACTGGCCTGAAGAAGATGCTCAGCATTCAAATCTGCCATTTTTTTCTGCCTCCTTCTTCCTCCCCAGCAGGAAATTTGCCCTTTCCCTTAAAATAAAGCTTTTTTTTTTCTTCCTTTCTTTTTGGTGGTTGCAATAAGACAAGTCCAATGAAAGTGGTTGTCATGAGATAATCACACCTCTGGGGGATTATAGGCATCTGGCTATGATTCATAAAATCCCTCAGGATTGATTCCCCCTTTCCCTCCTCCTTAAGATAACCACAACTCCTTCTGTGCTTATGACTTGAAAAATGCAGTTTTTGTGTTTGTAACGTACAGATATTATTTACATTGAGTTATTTTGTTTCATTGCACTGTGCATTTAAAAAAGCCAAAGGGGTTTTACTCTGATTTTTGAAGTTCTCACTGCCAAGAACAAACAAGTGGCTGAAGGCTTCTTCAGAATATTTCCTGAGCATCCATTCCAGCCTGTGCACCCTTCACCCGCATGAATTAATGAGGGGTGCTGACCTCCTCTCCTCTCCTCTCCTCTCCTCTCCTCTCC
>Ga0065711_1045200_pt1 | contig 13622 bp, 11 predicted proteins | sample Hoacrofraction12_FD_59098 | JGI IMG/M metagenome (GOLD analysis project Ga0065711, IMG submission 59098) | Hoatzin crop microbial communities from Cojedes, Venezuela - Epithelial fraction 12 v2 (version 2) | ecosystem: Host-associated > Birds > Digestive system > Esophagus > Crop | place... | reverse complement strand
AGGAGGATCTGTTCCATGATCTTCCCAGGCACAGAGGTGAGGCTGACAGGTCGGTAGTTCCCAGGGTCTTCCTTTCTACCCTTTCTGAAAAGGGGCACAATGTTTCTCTTTTTCCAGTCACTGGGAACTTCCCCTGACTGCCATGACTTTTCAAATATCATGGAGAGTGGCTTGGCATATATGGATGGAACGTCCCTCCTACGAAGAGAGGCTGAGAGACTTGGGGTTGTTCAGCTGAAGAAGAGTAGGCTCTGGGAAGACCTTATTGCAGCCTTTTAGTACCTGAACGGGGCTTATAGGAAAGTGGAGGACAAAGTTGTTGCAATAGGACAAGGGATAATGGTTTTAAACCAGAAGACAGAAGATTTAGATTAGATGTAAGGAAGACATTTTTTACAATGAGGGTGGTGAAACCCTGGAACAGGTTGCTCAGAGAGGAGGTGGTAGATGCTCCATGCCTGGAAACATTCAGGTTCAGGTTGGATAGGGCTCTGAGCAACTTGAGCTAGTGGTAGACGTCCCTGCTCACTACAGGGGGTGTTAGACCAGGTGATCTTTAAGAGGTCCCTTCCAACCCAAACTATTCCATGATTCTATGGTTCTATATGCTACACTATAAATAATGTGCATAAGTTTTATGTAAGCATATCTTTGTATATGTTCTATTTTAGACCTCTACAGAGAGATATATGTGTACAAAAATAGGAGGTTTTTGCATTTTTAATCAACAACTCCAGCCCCAAAGGAGAACTTAAAACAGCGAGCTTTTGAACATATATGTGATTATTGATCTTAATGCATGTTTTGTGTACACTGAAACTACAACCTGAACTTTGCTTCAAGGACATTTACTGTTAATGATATATGTGTATTCTGCCTGACCTATTTTATTCTATACACAATCTGAACAACCACGAGAGAGCAATAGCAAATGAGAAGAAGACATTGCATATAGCTCTCAATAAGCCAAAGAGTTTGGAATCATGCCTGTAGATTGCTTACTGTTATTGATAGAGATATGGCTAATTTAAAATGAAGTGTTCCAAAGTAAAATTCCATTACTGAAAATTTGCTGGGTTTTAAATACTTTAAGCGACTGCCAACAGCCCGCAGAAATTGTTGTGAGGTACTGTAGCTTCCAATGAAAACCTAATTTTTCTTTTGCTTAAAGGATGTTCTCATATTTCTGACTCTCCCCGTACTCTATATCTGCCTTGATTAATTAAGGCAGTTCAGCATTGAGGCTACTTGCATTCTTAAACAGAGACACGTATTCAAATAACTTGCTGAACTGTAGCCCAAGTTTTAACATGTGCACTCATGAAAAAATGCTAAATTAGTATGAATGGTTAGCAGAACAGGAAATGCTCATATGATGAATGTTCTATATATAGAATAATAAACAGAAAACAGTAATAAAAAAAAAGCCGTATGTATAGCAAAATAAGCAGAAAATAGTAATTAAAAAAAAAGCTGTGGTGGCAAACGAGCTTCCAAGTAGCTTGAGAACCACCAAGGCATGGAAACTGGGGGTGGTTAAGCCAAGTAGTACAAATAAGCATACAATCATAGCAGTCAATCCACAGGTACCTTTGATTTCTCTTACTTCTCACAAACATGACTTCTTCCTCAATTCTGACACAGAAACTCATATGTAACTTATTTAAAGAGTAACAAATGAAACACGGTTACAGGCAGTGAAATCACTGAAGTAACCAGGAAGAAACTGAGGATTTTCCAGCTCAAAGGCCAACCTACAAAAACCCCTCATTCTGATGTTAACCACACTGGAATGAAAGGTTCTGTTGAAATTATTCTTACTTACATTTAAGCCACACCATGCTTTTGGGGTTAAATCTACAAATACTGACTGATCTGAATCAGCTCCTGGCACAAATCTCTTGAAAGATAAGTGACTTTGTGCTTAAAGTTTACAACATGGCAGAACATGACAGACTATTTCAGTTGGAAGGGACCTACAATGATCATCTAGTCCAACTGCCTCACCAATTCAGAGCTGAAGAAAAATTAAAGCATGTTGTTAAGGTCATTGTCCAAATACCTCGACAGGCTTGGAGCATCGTCCAACTCTCTAGGAAGCCTGTTCCAGACTTTGACCATGCTCTCAGTAAAGAAATGCTTCCTAATGTCCAGTCCAAACCTCCCATGGCACAGCTTTGAACCGTTCCCTCGAGACCTATCACTGGGTGCTAGGGAGAAGAGGTCAGCGTCTCCCTTTCCACGCCCCCTCCACAGGAATCTGTAGAAAGCAATGAGGTCACCCCTCAGCCTCCTTTTCTCCAAACTAGACAAACCCAAAGTCCTTTGCTGCTCCTCATAAGACATGCCTTCCAGCCCTTTCACCTGGTTTGTTTCCATCTTCTGGACATCTTCGAGGACCATCAGATCCTTCTTAAATTGTGGGGTCCAGAACCGCACACAGTACTTGAGGTGAGGCCGCACCAGTGCTGAGTACAGCAGGATAATCACCTCTTTTGTCCGGCTGGTTGTGCTGTGTTTGATGCACTGCAGGATGCAGTTTGCCCTCTGGGTTGCCAGGACACGCTGTTGGGTCGTATTGAGCCTGCTACGGACCAGCACACCCAGACGCCTTTCTGCAGGGCTGCTCTCTAGCCACTCCTCTCCTAATTTATAATTGTGCCTGGTGTTACTAGGTGCAGAATGTGATGTTTGAACCTGTTAAATGTCATCCCATTAATCATTGTTCAATGTTCTAATCTGTCTAGTTCCCTCTGCAAGGCCTCCTGTCCCTCAAGTGTGTCAACAGCACCTCCCAGTTTGGTATAGTCAGCAAACTTGCTAATCGTGCATTCAACTCCTCCTTCCAGATCATTGACAAATATATTGAACAGGACTGGCCCTAGAATTGAACCCTGAGGAACACCACCAGTGACTGGTCACGAGCCAGATGTAGCCCCATTCAGTATGACACTCTGAGCCTTGCTGTTCAGCCATTTCTTCACCCAGCGCACCATGAACCTGCTCATCCCACAGCTGGACAACTTGTCAGAAGGATGCTGTGAGAGACAGTATCAAAAGCCTTACTAAAATCCAGAAAAACTACACCCACCACCTTCCTTTCATCCACTAGGCAGGTGACCTTCTCATAGAAGGATATGAAAGCAGTTAAGCAGGACTTTTCTTCTGCGAACCCGTGTTGACTGTGCCTCATGATTGTATTATACTTTAAATGCATTTCAAGATTACTCAGTATAATCTCCTCCATAATTTTTCCAGGAACTGAGGTTAAACTAACAGGTCTGTAGATTCCTTATTCCATACTTAAAGACTTAATTAAGTGGCTTTATTTTAAAGGCGTTAAAAGATGGAAAGAACCACTTTAATCAAAATGTCAGTTGGGTCAGCACATTGAAAATTAAACTTGTTGCATACCTGATATCTATTTGAGACCCCAAGTTTGAAATTGGGCTATTATGCTAAATAAATCTAGAATTTGTCAGTTTGGGTTGATAAGTTTTGGGTTTTTTAGGTAAACATATTTATACAGGAGTAATTAAAACAGACCTGCCTCCCACTCAGAAAACAACAAACCACAAATCAGCAAATGTTCCCTGTTGCACAAAGGAAAGATACATATACCTTAAGTACGACTTTGGCTACCAATGTCAAAGAATTTTCAATTGCATAGGTTAAAACGTACAGTGTACTATTTCTGCTTGTACAGGAATCCAGTACATACCATTAGTTTTACAACTTACTCGTAAAAATTGAGATACCCTTCTTAGTAAGAGAAGAGGCAGGAAGAACTGACCCAAACAACCAGCAACATAGTAATAAGCAATTTTGCGATTTATTGTTCAAAACCAGCAGTTCTGCTTATACTGATATGTTTCTGTCAGCAGAAATGTAGCCTGGCAAAAAGAAAACAGTATATAAGATTATTTCTCTCCTCACCTTATTCATTGTGCATTTACATTTTTGTTGATGACCTTAAATTCCTGGTCCCTTTGGTATGGATAATTCTGAAAAGATTATGAGACCAATAGTTTTCCTTTTCTTGAAAGTGACTTATTCTCCTCCAAGAATAAATAAATAATAATGTAGTAATTTTTTTCAGCAGAATAGTCAATAAAACTGAGGCTACACTTCTATCAGGGAATTATAGTATATGAGGTACTGTTAATGACTCGGAACTTATCTTGAATAAGGACTTTTCCTTTTCTCTCATTACGCTTTTGGAGATATCATGCAGCAGATCCAGAATCACTCTGTGTTCAGTTTGTCTGTTGAGCCAGTCAGAATTCACTGTGGAGAAACTACATTCAGGGAGTATGTTCCCCCTTACAAAGAGCAAAAATTCGTTTTTGCCCAGCTATAAAGCACAGCTCAGACCAGTTCTGTTGGGCCAACACAGACATTTCCAAAGATAACATTGAAATACTCTTAGAAGGCAGTTTCTGGTGCAAAATGTCACAACTGTCATCTCCTTGTCATCCATCTCCGGTATGTAGTCAATATTTGTGATACCCTATATGACATACTAGTAATCTACGTTCTCCCTCCTCTGCTGAAACAAAATCACCCCCCAAAGCAAATCACACAGACGTGATAGAGGTTAAGTATGAAATTCAACAAAATGTCTTCTCTTGTCTTAAAAACCCAAAATAACTTTTCTGTGTGATCTCTAAACGATGTTGCTCTGTCAGGGCATGCAGAAAAGAGGGCTGCAACGTAGCTAGACAACAACCTCTGTCCTGCAGAGTCTATGATTAGGAAAGATCTGAAAACACTTAAAAAAACTCATTAACAACCCTTGATCATGTGGCTCCTTTCAACTATGTATGTACATATGTTAAAAATTTTCCTGAACAGCAATTTTTAAAAGCTTTCCTGATGTGGGGCCTCTGTGAATAATGAACTGTTCAACAAATTCTTATTCCTTGTCTATGCCATATGACCTCTTAAACCTTTGAGAAAGGTTTGTAGCTCTGTGTTCTAATTTAAGAGATAAACATGAGCTACAGAAGAGAGGACAGGTTATTTACTTGCACACCTTTTGTATGTCACCATTTATTTCGTAGATAGCAGTGAATTATCTTTTGGTTGATGTCCCTGCTCACTGCAGGGGGTTTGGGCTAGATGAGCTCTAAAGGTCCCTTCCAACTCAAAGCATTTTATGATTCTATGAGTCTATGATCTTTCTGGATGCCCAGGGTTCTGAGGACCTATCACAGTATAGTTCTGCTGCTGTTTTTCTACCCTTGCATTTTTCATAAAAAGTAATTTCAGCTGATAATACACCTTCTTTCACAAAGATGCGCAATACTATCTACTGAATTCTTCTCAAAACACAAGAGATGGATAAAAGTATCCAGATTTTTGTTCTGAGTCACGATATCTGATCTGAAGTCAATTAACCCTAAGACTGAATAATGTACACTAACAACAAGAAGAAAAGTGCTTTAAATGGAATACCTTAGTATGAACTATTCTCCTTTGTTTTTACAAAGTGTAACTGGAAAACTGAGAAAGAATTTTATTTCCCACAAAATGTTTTAAAAATGATGAAAATCAGAACTTTGCATCAAAGCACTTCCTCAGCCTCAACCTGAAGCTTAATCTGCTGGTATAAAGTATGCTTGTGTTGGCTGAATTTATTGGGTATTGAGGAGGCACAAATGTGCATACAAAAGTAGGAAGAGGTGGAAACACCACTGAGCACCAGCGCCTTTGTGGGAAAGAGAGAAGCTGTGAAGTGATATACAAGTTCAAAGCCTAATTATGTAATTAGTAACTGAAAGGTCAAAGTCAGCCGAGCACAGAGATAAGCCTTAAAATACTCACTAATAAAAGAAGGACCACAAATTGCAGGAACAAAAAAGCTTTCAGATATTTTTTGCCCTTTGAAAGTGAGAGTTTTCTGAGAATACGTGTCATAGTTACGTGGGCCTGGATCCAAACAGCAAAGTGGAGAGCTCTCCTGTAGCCTGCCTCCAGCGCTTGTTTCTCCGCGTGGTGTTTAGAGCTGTTTTTAATACAGTTAAGTTACAGCTGGGTTTAAGGGCTTTTCTTGATCGTGGACTGTGTGTATGCTGCCTCTGAACTCTGGTGCAAGTGGCAGCCTCTGTGGACTCGGTTGCCACCTCTGTTCAGCCAGTGCAGGCACCAGCCTGTTGGTATGTCACTGAACGGGTCTCCGTAGCTTGAAATGGTGTGAACGTGTCACCTCTCCTGTCATATGCATTGAGCTACGTGCAACAGACAGGAACAGACACATTGCTGTTGGATCTAAGATCCAAATTTCATTGTTTGCCTTCACTTTTGATGAATCTGACTTTGCTTGGTTTAGTAGTTAGGATATAAGCCAGAGCAGGAACAGATATCCAAGGACAACGTAAATTCAGGAATGAATATCAGGACTTAGAGAGGATGAGAAAATCCTCAGCCTATTTTGTCATATGATATTTTTGGAAATAGCAAGGAGCAGTATTTGTTCTTCATGAGGAATGGTAGCCTCTTCTTCCCATGTACTCCTGATTGATGCATGGGAAAGGGAACAGAGAAGGCAAATATTTTCTGTCTTTAATGTGGGCATGAACAGTGTTACACTGGTGGAAATGACTGCCTGTACTTTAGCCTCCTTCAGTGCAAGAACTGGTGAAGTTCAGTCCCCGGACAACATGAGATAGGGAGATGCCTAGCACAGACGCAGGCCAGGTAGCCTAGTTTATGGGAACTCCTTGCTGACAGCTCTTGCCAGCACTGGCTGAGTTTCCTCACAGGGCCAATACCAGAGTTCAGCATTTATATTTTGCATTATTATTGTTCATACTGTTTTCCAGATCACTGCACATGCTAGCCAGATTAAAATTGAAACACAACCCCTGCCCTGGCAAGGGCAGCGTTATCCCTGAAAGTCACTCAGATACTTACTGTATGTATGTGACTTCCCGGGGCTTGTGGGCGTTAGATTTGGGTTTCAGTTGTTTAATTCCCTGTTGGGGAGGTAAGGCTGAATCTGCAGAAAAAGTTACAGTTTAAACAGTGCCCTGTGTATATTTGCCAGTCCTACAAAGCACAAAGTAACTGGGTTAAAGCAGGCACTTCTGGCTTCCTGATGATTTTTAAGTCTGGCACATCAGAATTAAAAAAAATAAAAAGTTTTAAAGAGGAAATATGGGGTCTTTTTGTCTGCTTTGGACATCATTATGTCTAAATGGAAACACAAGAGAGACGTTTTTTATGTTAGATGCTTAATATTATCAAAAGGAAAATAAAGGCTTTTTTAAAATAGCAAAACTAAGGATTGAACTTTTATTTTCAAAAAGACTGGCTACACCTTTTTATTAGACATTTATTTTCTCTTAGCTGGAAGTTTTTAAGTATAGTTTAACTTAAAGAAAAATCTATATATTCGCACTGTCATGTAATCCCCCCTCTTGCTGAATAATGGTTGCTCTGTCAAATAATCTTTTATCTGGAAACAACATTCCTACCTCTCAGGGCTGTAATATAACTTGAAAAAAAGTGATCAGAGGGAAAACAAGATGTCTTAAATCCCTCTAAGGTTAACTGGGTTGGCTAGTAGTGCTATTTGAATAACTAAGTAATTGGCCTCACCTGATCACTTCAGCAGAAACATTGCACTGTTCCTGGAGTGCTTCTCTCAAACCCCCAAACTGCTGCCCTCTTTCCCTCTCCTCACATTCCACTGATCTTCCAGCCCTCCAGCAGGCAATGCTGCTCAGCGCTGCAAGCAGCATCCCACCAAGGGTATCTGGTCAAGAACAGGGCAAGAGGAATCTGCCGCAGGAGTACCATGGGGCCCTGGTGGGGCTCAGCTCCTTCTTTGTTCTGAAACACATCATTTTGAAGACATCGTCTGTTTCGTACAGCAGAAAGGAAAATGAACACAGCATCAAGTACAGAACGGTTTTGCTTGGTGCTGTGTGGCATTTCTGCTAGGTTTTCCCTGAAACTCGGAAGGAGGACCTCAGTACATTTGCTGCTCAGGGTGTGCCAGTTCCCAGTCATATTTGTTACTTCTGCAGCACTGCAAAGCACAGAAGTAGGAGGACATAGTGGTAGCTCTTACCTTTACACACTAAAATCTGCCCATACAAAACTCAGCAAGTTTAGAGGCTTTCTGGCCCTACAAGCATTTTCAAATTATTTTTGACTTCTGCAGAATGTGCATTTCACTTAAAAGGTGAGACTGGAGGTTACCTGTGAAGAAAATCTTCTACACATAAGGAAAGTGTTTCCTTCCTGTTTAGAGCTATCTCCAATGTAGCTCATATGAGACAAAAATGCTACCTCTAAATTATATCATTCTAATGATAAATACCCATCTCTTTAACAGAATGATACAATTATTTCACTTCACAAAATGCAATGCAAAAGGACTCACACACTCAACAAGCCCAGCCTTGTTCTCAGGATTGGAGCCTGTATCTGAAATTCTAATTTTAGGTATTACATGTTTACTACTCGTTAATGTTCAGTCATGATATCCATTGAAAGTCTAACAGGGAGCTCATTACTCAGTGGACTGAACAAAGATTTGTTTGAGAAGTTTCGTAACATTCATGTAAGTAGGCTGAGGAAACACCAAAGTGGAAAAATTAAAATATTAATAATAAACTTACTTCAGGCTGGCATCTCAACTGAGCAAAATACTGATCAAGTGTTTAGGACCTTCATTAACAATCAGAAAGTTGAGCCAAGGGCTCCGTCATATGCAGTCAGTCAGTGCAATCACTGCCATATGTGGGAAAGGGAGCATTAAACTGAACAGGGCTAAACAGAACGGCTGTAATGATGATGTGGATTTGCCTTAAGATCTCCAATAGTCCTTCTTGAGAGTAATTGTCATGCGTCATACAATGCAGAAGGATCAACACAGCAGCTGCATTCAAATGTATCTGGCACCCAGGTGTTCAAGCCAGTTGCCAAGCTGCCTGTAGCAGCCAAATTTTTTGAGGCAATCACCCAGCTCAACCCCAGTTCTGCAGCAACGTAGACACTTGGCTTCGTACTGCTGCAAGGTCCTAGCATGCAAAACCATGTCCATGAAAAACTTTCTGCTTGTCTAAGGATTTTTACAAAGCAGGCAAATCCATGATTTCTCCTCTGATGACAAACTCCCCCTCTAGTTTTAGTCTTCCCACCTGTAAACTTTGAAGACTGGAAGACCCCTCTGTTGAAAAGTAAACAAACATGCATGGAAATATTTACTTTTCTAAAAAATGAAGGTGAAGATCTTCTTTGATGTCTGTGGTACATGATATGTGAAACTTTTTTCAGTATCAGGAGAGGAATTTTCTTGTTTGCCAGAAAGCAGTCATATTCCTTGTGTATTCAAAGGAAATCTCACCACAAAGCCTGATTTCTGTGATTAAAATGTTATCACATCACGTGGTTTAGATTTAAGAGAGCTGAACTACCTAAAGATTTTTTAAGAAAAGCAAGCCCAGACATTGAGCTATTTATGCAATTTTTACCTTTCTACTCCCTGTGATAACTTCATCTGAGTTCCTCAGGGAACCATTTTGTGGTTGCTGTCAACATAAGCATGTATAGATTACTTTGCTTTCACCACATTCCACGAGCTCTCAGCTTTTCCCATGACCCCATTTCCACTTGCACTTCCAAGATCATGACCTCCACTTTGACAATAACATTTGCTCAAAGATAGATTCTGCCAACCAAGGCACTACCCAAACAAATGACCTATGTGTTGAGCAAAACCACATGACCAGCAAGAAGGGATCTGAAAAAACAGTCATAGCTCCAAAAGCTTTCCCTAAGGAGAAATGACCTGTGAATAATCCAAGCTCCATTCTGACAGTTTTGTCAACAGCATATACATTATGCCATGAAGCTATGGGCTGATATCCCCTATGTGACCTCCCCAAATCTACTCTACTACTTAATGATGATGAACTCAAAAGCAATTGTCTACAGCAGAAGGTACATCAAACATTGGCAATTAAATTTAGCCAGTGTCCATCATATCCTCGAGATACTCAACAGGATTATTGGATTTAATTATATTTAGCCCACGAGGTAATATTATTGCCCTTAAAAGTGTAGTTTATCCTGTCCATCATTACTCTGAGCACCCTAAGTGAAGCTGCTATACCATGAGCATTTTTATTTTTCACCGCAGTAAATCTTTCCTATGTTTGCAAAGTCTAGAAATAAACATTTTATTTCTAATTTCAAAACCACCAATGACAAGTCTTCAAAATTCTGGCTGAGATATTTAAATTCAGAAGAAAATAAGGAGAAGAGTGACAGTCCTTTGTTTTCCAGTATGACTCTCAGAAATTTGCTCTGAGAAGGCCCAAGTGCACCCCCCCATTTATGCACATTAAAACTGGAGTGGTTCTATTCACGACAGCACAATAGAAATCGAAACCTGGATTGAAGCCTTCGATCTTCATGTTTCAGTTACTCACAGCAGAATAGGCCCTTGGAAATTAAGTGCTCTTAGCATATGGTCTGGGATGAAGTAATTCTAGCCCCAAAACAATAAAATACAAGAAAATGACTGCTCTGAGCTGAAGTCAATGCTGAAGATAATAGAGTATTGGGTTACCAGTGTTACAACTGCAGCTCCGCAGGCATAGTAACTGTGGTTGTTAGAGATGGTTGCCTGCATACATCTACTGGAATGCACCATTGATGTGTGACCCAGAAACTTTCTGGACAGCAGAGTCTCTGTGTTACCACGTATGCATCATACTTCAGTCCTCACAGTCCTGTCATTGTGCCTTACGCGTAGGTGTTGACCTTAGTGTTAAGGAGACCCTCAGTCTAAAGCAGCAATGCAAGAGAGAACAAGCATTTTGATCCAAGCCAGCAAAACCAGCTATTACAGCAGTCACCCTTCATTCCCTAAGAGCATCTCTGCTTTGTCTGATTTTGAGAAGACATGGAGCTTTCTGTGCCTGCCCTGGTACCCCTTGAAGAGTCTCAGTCTTAGGATTCTTAATGTTTTTCATCCCATTTTCCTGTTACATTGCTGGTGTTACACCAAGACCATTTCTGGTTCTGACAGTATAAAATGAGAAGAATCAAATCTCCTTTCATACCTCATTTCTAATGGTACATACACTTCACAGAGATCCAAACCTATATTAACTTTCTGATTGTTTAGTACAGGTCCTCAGCCTGTTGCCCAGAGGAGTGCTAGGGACACTACAGCACAGTCAAAGTCTTGCAGAGATGAGCTGGGAGCTCCAGAGGTAGTAGGTGCCAACAAGGAAGCTTCTGTGAAACACCAAGGGAAACAAGGGGTGTTCCTCTGTGAAGGTGACATGGCCAACAGCCCAGATGAAGTGCCTCTACATGAATGCACGCAGCATGGGAAACAAACAGGAAGAGCTGGAAACTACTGTGCTGCTAGAAAGCTATGATCTGATTGCCCTTACTGAAACTTAGTGGGACAAATCCCATGACTGGAGTGTGGCTATCGACGGCTACACCCTGTTTAGAAGGGACAGGTAGGTAAAGAGGGGTGGAGGCATTGTCTTCTACATCAAGAAATCAAGACAGTGTGAAAAGCTGTCCTTGAAGAACAGCCACGAGCAGGTCGAGAGCCTATGGGTAAGAATCAGTGACAGAGGCAACAAAGGGAACCTGATCATGGGTGTCTACTACAGGCCTCCCAATCTAGGGGAGTCTACTGACGAAGCCTTCTTCCTCCAGCTCCAGGAGGCTTCACACTCACAGTCTCTCATCCTTCTGGGGGACTTCAACCAACCCAATATCTGCTGGAAATGTAGCATGGCGAGCAGTAGGCAATCCAGGAGATTCCTAGAATGCAGTGAGGATAACTTTTTAAGCCAGGTAATTGACATCCGTACCCAAGGGAATGAAATACTGGACCTGATGCTCACCAGTGCAAGTGAGCTCATCGGTGACGTAAAGACTGGAGGCAGCCTGGGCTGCAGTGATTACGCATTGGTGGAGTTGGCAGTCCTGAGGGATACGGGAAAGGCGAGGAGTATAGTCAGGACCCTAAACTTCAGGAAAACCACTTCCTTCTCTTCAAGGAGGTTAAAGAAATCATACACCCCTCACCTCAATGAGCAAGAATGGCAAACTCATATCAACAGATGAGGAGAAGGCTGAGGTACTCAACAATTTTTTTGCCTCATTCTTCACTGGCAACCTCTCTCCTCACTACTCCCGAGTCAATGGACTGCAAGATGGGAAACAGGGGGCAAAGTCCTTCACACTGTAAGGGAAGACCAGGTTCAGGACAACCTGAGGAATCTAAACATACATAAGTCTATGCGACCTGATGAGATGCAACCCAGAGTCCTGAGGGAATTGGCTGATGTCACTGTTAAGACACTCTCCGTGATATTTGAAAGGTCATGGCAGTCAGGCCAAGTCCCTGCTGACTGGAGGAATCACAGAATCACAGAATCACAGAATGGTAGGGGTTGGAAGGGACCTCTGTGGGTCATCTACTCCAACCCTCCTGCCAAAGCAGGGTCACCTACAGCAGACTGTAGAGGACTTTGTCCAGGTGGGTCTTGAAGATCTCCAGAGAAGGAGACTCCACAGCCTCCCTGGGCAGCCTGTTCCAGTGCTCCGTCACCCTCAGAGGGAAGAAATTCTTCCTCATATTCCGAGGGAACTTCCTGTGCTTCAGTTTGTGCCCATTGCGCCTTGTCCAGTCGCTGGGCCCTACTGAAAAGAGTCTGGCCCCATCCTCCTGACACCCACCCTTGAGATATTTATAAACATTTATTAGGTCCCCTCGCAGCCTTCTCTTCTTCAGGCTAAACAAGCCCAGCTAGATCAGCCTCTCCTCGTAGGAGAGATGTTCCAGTCCCCTCATCATCCTTGTAGCCCTCCGCTGGACTCTCTCCAGTAGCTCTTCATCTTTCTTGAACTGGGGAGCCCAGAAATGGACAGCGTACTCCAGGTGGGGCCTCACTAGGGCAGTGTAGAGGGGAAGGAGAACCTCCCACGACCTGCTGGCCACACTCCTCCTAATGCACCCCAGAATGCCATTGGCCTTCCTGGCAGCCAGGGCACACTTCTGGCTCATGGTTAACCTGTTGTCCACTAGGACACCCAGGTCCCTCTCCACAGAGCTGCACTCCAGCAGGTCCACCCCAAGCCTGTACTGATGATGTATGGGGTTGTTCCTCCCCAGGTGCAGGACCCTGCATTTGCCTTTGTTGAACCTCATCAGGTTCCCCTCTGCCCAACTTTCCAGCCTGTCCAGGTCACGCTGAATGGCAGCACAGCCTTCTGGTGTACCTACCACATCTCCCAGTTTGGTGTCATCAGCAAACTTGTTGAGGGTACATTCTAACTCTTCATCCAGGTCCTTGATGAAGAAGTTAAATAAGGCTGGGCCCAGTACTGACCCCTGAGGGACACCACTTGTTACCAGCCTCCAATTAGACTCAGCGCCGCTGATGACAAGCCTCTGAGTTCTGCCATTCAACCAGTTCTCAGTCCACTTCACCGACCACTCATCCAGCCCACCCTTCCTCAGCTTCCCTAGGAGGATATCATGGGAGACTGTGTTGAAAGCCTTGCTGAAGTCGAGGTAGACAACATCCACGGCTCTCCCTTCATCTACCCAGCCAGTCATGTCATCGTAGAAA
>Ga0065711_1045212_pt1 | contig 13623 bp, 8 predicted proteins | sample Hoacrofraction12_FD_59098 | JGI IMG/M metagenome (GOLD analysis project Ga0065711, IMG submission 59098) | Hoatzin crop microbial communities from Cojedes, Venezuela - Epithelial fraction 12 v2 (version 2) | ecosystem: Host-associated > Birds > Digestive system > Esophagus > Crop | place... | reverse complement strand
CTTACTATGCTACTACTGGTACAAAATATAACAATTATAACAGTGATAACAGACAGTGACAGGGTTATTTAACAATTAACTTTATACAATTTATTTATGGACTATTCTCGCCCAAAATCAAATCCCCATGCCAGTGAGTTGGCATATGAGGAGGGTGCGCTCCGCACAAACTTCCTCCACATAGGTGCTGTGCACTGGACTTCATCTGGGTCTGTGGGTAACTGGTCATCGTCTGGTTCATAGTAAATCAGCTCCCGCACAGCTAATTCCCTCAAGTACTGAATACCCCTTTCCATATTTGTCCACTTGCCAGGATAGCATACAAAATCGTCACTGAAGGGGTACCTCTCCCTCACGCCTGAGAGAAGTCTCCTCCAGAGGCTGAGGACTTGTTCCTTCTTCCCAATGGCCTTGTCAATGCCCCCATCCCTGGACAGAGATCCCAGCTGCTTGGCTTCATTGCCCTCTAATTCCAAGCGGAGGAGAATGGAAAGAAACAGGCAGAAACCGGTGGGTCGGAATAAGGGCAGTTTAACAGAACAGCAAACAAAGGGAACAGGAACAACAACGATACAGATAAGGAGAATATACAAAACAAAACAGCAGAATGCACAGAGCCGCTCTCACTGCCCGCCACCCTCGCTCCCCCCCTCCCCGAATCCAGCATAGCGGCACATGGTGTGGAATACCCAGCTCTGTTTGGCCAGGTGGGGTCAGCTGACCTGGCTGTGCCCCTTTCCTGGAGTCCGGTGAAAATTAACCCTGTCCTGGCCGAACCCAGGACACTGACAAAACTGCTGCTGCACCTTCAGATACACTGGTGGTGAGGTCAGAGACTGTTAGTGTTTTACCCTTTGGGCTAGAGTCCCTGAGCTGAGGCATGCTTCAGAGAGGAGGTTTTGTAGGGAACTGCGTGCAAATAGTCTTGTGCTTCTGCACAATAAGTAGGAAAAAAGAAAACATGGAAGGAATAACAGTCAGAAAAGTGGCTTCTGAGCTTGGAATATAGGTAAGGCACAGGCCTGTAGAAAAAATGACTGCTGGGATCTTGTAGCATTCAACAACAGTATTATTGTGTATAACCAAATAAAAATGCCTCTCGCTCCTGTGACATTTCTTGCTCATATTACTGCTGGTAAAAACTGTTCAGAATATTGTTCACCTGATGACAAGAACTTCCAGTTTCCAGCTCTGCTTGTTAAAATCCACTTCTTGTGTGCCAGTGTTGTCTACAGCGTTAGAATTTTTCTCCCTCCCTTTTCTTACATCCTTGGTTTGTTTATAGAGAGCGCTCTCATTGCCTCTCAGCCTTCATTTTACTAGGCTAATTAAACGAGGCTGTGTTAGTAAGCTCTTTGTACTGTTCTCTCCTTGCTTCCCTGGTTGTTCTCATAGCTTTTCTCTGCACATGCTTCAGCTTAAATCATGTTCTTTTTAAAACAGGTGACCGGAAGTGTTCACAGAGTTCCACCTGAGATCTGACCAGTTTTGTGTAAAATGGCTTTAGTAAGTCCCCATCTCTACTGAAAATTCCTCCCTTGGTACAGCCAGATTGCAATTGCCTTTTTTGCAACTGTATCTTTTTGACAGTTTGTATTCATCCTCAATGAGTAATGTATCCAAGTCATTCTCATCCTCTGTTATTTCTAGCTGATGATCCTTCAGCTTACTAGAAATTCTTCTTGTTCCCAGAGTGCTTGACCTTCACTTTGTGCTACTGCATTTTGTCATTGCTATCACTTTGGTCCTCGAAGGCTGTTCAGTTCTTGTTCTGATCTTCCTCTGTGTTGATAGTAGCTCCATTTTTTTTTTTTCCCCCCACTGGCATCAAGTGTCATTATTGTGATCCAAATTTTTTGTTCTATTTTTGCTATAAGGTCAGTTTGCAGAATGGTTTGTAAGGAATTCCACTCTTAATTTCATTGTAGTCCAATAGTTTCTTTCCACATTGTAGCCTCACTTATTCTTAGTAAAGCTCTTGCTGGTTTGCATTCATTTTGTCTTTTTCTGTCTTAATTACTACTGTCCATGCAGTTTGGTATTGTAGGATGTACTGAAGTACCTATTTTTAAGACATTAATTTCAGTTATGTAAAATAGAGGAGGTTAGCCTGGGCTATCTGCTTCTGGCTGTGACCATATGTAAATCCAGCCTTTTTTGTTTGAGAGAGAATCTGTGCATTAAAACACAACATGACTTGATGAAAATGCCTGGTGAAGAAACTGAGGTTGTTCAGTGTGAAAAGAACCACTAGTGACTCTTAGCAGTCTTTCTGAATTTCTTATGGACTTTTCTGAATGTAAAATATACTTATTTATAAGCTTGTCTAGACCTTTTTATAAAGGCTTTATTTATAAATAATAGAGATAATGTTTATATATAAATATATATATGTTTATATTTAGATATTTGTAAATAAATTGTGGTAGATGCCCTATCCCTGGAAACATTCAAGGCCAGGTTGGACGGGGCTCTGAGCAACCTGATCTGGTTGAAGATATGCCTGTTCACTGCAGGGGCATTGGGCTAGATGACCTCTAAAGGTCCCTTACAACCCAAATCGTTCTATGATTCTGTTCAACTGCCCAGGCCTACTTTTCAAAAATGTGTTAGGCAAGTAACTGGGAACCCCGGTCATACTTCATCTTTGGATTCTAAAAATTAATGTATAGACTCAGAACTACATTGAGTTCTGCTTCATGCTTGCTGCATGCTGTGAGAAAAAGGCAGAGGATTTTATAAAAGTTTTTGCGAGATACTGAGTTTTCCTCTTTATGATGAAAAATAATTTCAAAGATATTACAAAAGATTCGGGTAATATTCCTCTAACAGGACAGCCGTGGGATTACAGAACATCTTAATGAAATATGGGAATCAAGCCTGTTTTTCTTTCACAGCAACGTACTCTGCAAATCTGGAAAAGGTCTGTAGTGGTGTGTGCCTTCCTTAACCAACAAGATTATTAGACATAAATCCTACTTGTGTCAATCTTGCTAGCCTTCATCTTTATACTACCTGACTGTCTCCTTTGTATTTAAAAATAGAAGTGACAATCTTTCTCCCTCTGCCTTTTTAGCTTGATTAGTTCATAGTTGAAAGTGTGAGACACTTGAGGGAAAAGCTAAATTGAAGGGTTGAGGCTCCCATTCTGAATGTGGTTAACATCCATTGTTCTTCTTCCAGGAGCGATCACTGCTGTCTTTTGTCGAAGTCATGTGAAAGTCTTCTTTTTGGTGCTTTATGTTGTCAGTTTCGCTGGTGCAGAGGAGTATAGCTGTTGTGGTGACAGAGCAGTGAGCAGCGAGGAGGGAAACGACCCCTCCAGCGGCCCGTGCCGGTACCCGACGAACCACTGCGTGCTGGGAGATGCTTAGGGTTGTGCTCAGGACACAGCAAAACCTACACCAGGTGACCTTCCTGTCATTTAGGCTTTCGAGGCTTAATTATGTGAACGGGATTTTTGGTAATGTGCTCACATTTGGTTTTCACCACGATCATTTAAATAATTCGAGTTGTAGGTCAGGTGTGTGTGCTATTGTTTTTGCTCTATCACAGGTAAGGATGGAGTGAAAGGTTGCTGGTTGTAGATGGCTGGGAGTGATTTTCTCCTGTTTCTATCTTAGTATTTAGTGGCACTGACACCTTCGATGACATGTGGTGATAAGCAGCAGTGAAGAACACGTTCTTTGCTTTGGAGAATGTAGGTGTATGTATGAAACAGCCATTTCAGTGATTATTCAACAAAAATTGATGGGATAGGAGTTGTGCTAAGTAAGAAGACTCAGATTTTGTTAGGACTTTCTATTATTTAAGGGGAAAATGAGTAGGACTTCTTAGGGGCATAAAAATGCCTTTTTCTTCCGTATACTGTATTGATCCTACCCGAAGAAAACAAAGTACGTCCTTTGTTCTTTCTCATGATTCATCACTCTTTTAACACTGGAAATAACACTTCTAATTACTCTCTGTCTGGCTCTGGTCAACCTTATTGTAATAACCTTATTGTAGTTTCTTCACTTGATGTAATTAATGTTTTTTACAATTCCATACTTCTTTGTGGAGGAACAATGCTGTGATTTAACATGGTAATATTAGTAGCAGACTATGGTCAAAGAGAAGAAACAGATGATAAACTTACACATAAACCTCATTAATATTTTGAATTCTCTATAATATAAAAAAGTAGTGCAGGGTTGTGTATTTTTTAGTAAGTAAAGCTATTTAAAAAGATGTATTTTCAGCTTGTTACCATCAGAGGGGTGCAAATGCAATAAGGTGAGTCTAAGGTCTTTGTGGAACTTTGGAGTGTCCTTGTTTCGACAGGGGACATAGGGGGAAATGTTTAAAAACACGACAGGTCTGAGAGAGAGATACTGAAAAGATGTGTATGTTACACTCTGAGCTATGTATATAAATACAGTCTATGTACGTTGGTCCCGTCCTGTTTTCTTGTGGCATCGGGGGGTCTTTAAGTAACTGTGTATCCCTGCAGCTCTGTATTGAGAATTCATCTACTTATTCAGGGCAGGCTGTGATACTTCAGTGCTGTGTTGGCAGTTATGAAATGCAGTCCAAGGAGGGAGAAGATAAGAGAACTTACATGTTGTCTCATGGGAGACAGGACCCGGAGCACAATGGGGAAGGCATTACAGAGATGCCAAACAAATTTCTGGGGAATTCAAGCTCAGCTTAAACTCTGCTAGTAACCCTGCTCTTGTGAAAATACTCCCAAGTGTAGCAGGGGGTGAGCCTGGCCAGCCATGTCTTCAGACAGGTTTGTTTTAGTCACTGAAATTGAATGTTAATAGATTAATTTGGAAATCTACTCAACCTGAAATTTCATTTAATGAAAAAAAATGCAGAACTATAATATGACTTAGGCTGGAAATACTTATTTTGATAAACTTTTGCAGATGCTGCACCTTAATAATGTTCTCAAAGTGGTGTATCTAAGCCTTGCATATCAAGGTTTCAGACTGTCACAGGCATTTAGTAACAGGGTGGTCCTGCTCTACAGAAATGACCCTGTGTTGTCAGCAACCCAAGATACAAGAGGGAGTTTCGTGAAGCTGTATTATCAGTGAGTTGTCTCTGTCTTTTATAGACATCGAGAGCCTTTTTTTTTAGTGTTTCAGAAGCACAGAAGTTGGTGCACAAAGATGTAAATATGGCATTCATTTCTGGTTTTCATTTGTTTATTTGGGGTTTGGAATTCTTTTTAAGTTGTGATACTTGATGTCTGTCTCGGTTTCTGTCTTTTTTTTTTCCACCTGAAAAGCCAGCAATTACATGAGGCCTAATTGCCCATTTAATTGCCTATTTTTAAGAGATTGTTTTCTTTTTTTTGTGATGTGTTTGAAGGCGATTGTTTTTTATTATTTAGGTATGCTTGACCAACGAGAACTTGGTTCATCCCATTTGCTAGATACCACTGTTTGCAGTGAGAAACAGAAGTGACTGTATATCCCTTTTTAATGCAGTGGCATCTTGAATCTTGATAAGTTATACCTAGATCATAAAATGAAACTCAGGAGAATTGTGGGTAATGAAGAAAAAGGAAATTAAAGTAAGTGAGCTCAGGAGTAAAAGGGTGCATAGAAGATAAAGATATCTCATGAATAGAAGGGAAACGGATATGGCAGAACCGCAAAAAGATTTCATTTTATTCAAACCTCATATGCTTTGGAAGAACCCGACTGAGTGGGTAGCTTGCTAAATTCAGGGGGTTAGTTTGGACATCTAAGAAATGCGAGAGGTATTTTAATTTCCCTGAAAGCTTGAGATTGCAGAACACAACTAACTTCCGGGAGTTAACTGTTGTGAGAATTTTATACTGTTGTGACTCAGAAGAGGATGACAGTTGTGTTGTTCTGTGAGATGAAGGAGTGGTCAGAAAAACTAAGTGCTATCACTCTACATGTAGCTAGGGAAGATTAACTTGTGTTTCTGTCTAATCCTAGACAGATAGTGGAGCATAACCTTTAAAATACTAACCATCATAACTGTGTTCATAAAATCCACCATAAATTCTGTACAGCTTGTACTTACATTTGTATTTCTCATTTGGCAGGTCCCTGGATCAGTATTGTCCTTGGTTTTATTTTCCAGTTGTCCATGTAGTTGATATTTAGTATACTCTTCACAGAAATATTTGGTAAAGAGAAATACATTTCAGTGGAATTGCTGAAGTATAGCATTTAAAGTTAGGAGATTTACAAATAGGTTATAGTTGTAGGTTTGTGTTTTTTTAATTAATTAACAAATTAATAAATTTTAATTTGTTACAGCAAATCTAATATGCAGATAAAAGAAGTCTCAACTTCTACAAAAGAGTTAATAAGAATCAGTCTAGCAGCAATATATTCATTTTTGGATAAGTATTATAGGTGTACTTTGTGTATGCATTCTGGGCTGACCATATGGCTCAAGTATTCATTAGTACTTTAGATATTTAAACACTTGGTATGTGTAGACACTGTTAAACATTCCTATATAAACATCCTTCTTGTAAATGTAGAAAGAAAAAAAAGACTAGCTTCCAGGTTGCTTACTCAATTATTGACATTAATCTAGTTATGTGTTGCTTGCTGATCCTGTAAAGTACTGTAAAGTTCGTGTCATGATTACTGTCTGCCATTCGGTTGCTGCTGCTAGCAGTGATGTAATTTCATCTTTCTGTCATGGAGTCAGATGCAACTACTTATTTTAATTGAGTTCCTTGTTTGGTATAGCTGAAAAGAGCTCCTGGTTTGATTAGAAGGAAATACCTACTTTTTAAGGTTTTACTTCAGTTCACTAATTTGGAAGTTCATGTGTCAGTTACTCGTGGCCTGAGTTATCATGAGTCAGATTATACTGATGTGGTATGGTTTTTCATGCAGCAATTAGAAGCTCATGTCTTCTTACCCATGATTTGCAGAAGCTAGAAGTACTGCTTCAGTCTAATTTTTTCCTTGCTGTTGCCTTTTATTGAAGTATTCGTTTAAAAATATCTACCTGGAAGATTTGCTTTAAACCTTAAAGACTTTAAAAACAACTTCCAAATTTTAAAAATTATCTCTGTGTTACTAGTGAATAAGATAAATACCTTTATGCATTGCCTGTATGTGACATTGGAAGAAGAGAAACAATTTTTTTATGGCTATCAGTTATCTTTGTTTCCTTTTTTTTTACTTGTGAGTTCAAAAAATACTGATATATTATGTTTTGGAGAGCACCAGCAGCTTTTTGTTGTTAATTGCATCTCTAGATAGGTAGCTTTACAGTCAAAACGGAGTCTAGGTTCAAGAATAATAGACTGATTATCAACAGAAGATGTGACTGGCCTAAAGGTGAAAGAGACTTAGAGTTTTAAATGAATGAATGTAAACTAGTTTGTCCTGTACTTTGTGGTCTCATCTGTGACGTTTGTTACAGCGTTATGTGTATTTGTTATAGCATGTTAGCAGATCTTTCAGTAGCCTGGTCAGTAATGTGTAGGCTTCCCTGCTACCATCAGTTTTTGGGTTCAGAAAAACAAACTTTTCGTTTTGCAGTATTGGATTTCCTTAATCCCTTGCCCTCACTCCCCGTAAGAATACAGAAGTGTTAAAAGCTAGTACGAATCCACATTCATCATTACTTGAAAACCAGTAAGAACTAGACCTTATACTGGGGCAAAATCACTTATGAAACTCAAGCTACTTTTTCACCGTGCTAATTTGATCTTTTATAAATGTCAGAAGGAAAAAGGAGAAAGTAAAATGCCACATGCAAGATGCATATATGTGAGAAACTGCTATACGTAGTAATGACTGCATTTTTTTCACCGTAGATGCTCAACCTTGAGAGTCAGTGCCATCGTTTGAAGTGCTGCTGTTGTAAGAAGGAAGATTCAGCTGTCATTTCAATGAATATGTAATTGTGGATTGATGGGGAAGCAGACGGTAGAATCAGTGCATGTTTAATAAATGATCCTGAATTAATTACTCATGTAGCATTATTAAGCTTAAGGCTACAGATTCAAGCACGGAAGTTAGAGGATGTGTCTGCTTATAACTGTCATCATTGTACATTCTTTGACTACAGGACAATGCACTGTTTTTTCGTAGCATTTCTCTCTGCTGTTGTAGAAGCTGCATAGTGAGTGAGGCAAAAGGTAGCAGGAAGAGGTATAACAGTGTTGTGACCAAGAAATTGGGTTGTTTCTTGAGAATACTTGGAAAATGCTGAATAATTTTTGCCAAAAATTTATTAAGTAAATTTAAAAGCAAAGGCTGAGGCAGATACCTGCATGGAATATTTTATCTGAAATATTGTTCTTTTTGGCAGTGTTGCCAAAGCTCTCCTTAAAAAAATAAATAAAAATAAAATTATATGTATATTCTTGTGAAAACTGGGATTGGATGAAGTGATGCGGAGTATATGGAGACGTGAGGTATAGGTAGCTTGAATGTATGGTGTATCGTCTTACAGAAAATTGATTTATTTCTGTCAAAGGTTGACAGATCTAAAGCCATTTTAAACAACTTACGAATACCTTGGAAGTTTGTTGTAAGTTGTATGCGAGACGGAAAGAAACTGTGTTACATGCTGGTCCATTCCTCTTGAGTTTACAGTATTGACTATGTATATGTTTGACCATTTCTGTGTTAGCTAATATCTGAATACATCTACTATAAGAATTTTATTTGTATGGATGGCACTAATTGGTTACTCAGGACTTCTGGAAATCAACCTGCCTTCTCTGTCTCTTCCTCTCTCTCTAAATGCAGAATTTTAAGAACAGCTCTATCTTTTTGGAAACTCTCCTTTTAAATATATTCTTTTTCGTTTACACCTGTCTCGAAATTCACACATAAAATAAAATCTGGAAGCTAACTATGAACATAATATCTAGACAATAAATACATTTCTAGGACCACCAAACCCTGAGATGAAAGGTAGGGAAATACGAAAAATGACATCAACATTCTCTTTCCTCAGTGCAAACCCCAGCAAGCATCCTGCCCCTTAACTGTTAACACATTTGAACCTTGTATACATCACAAGGAAAAAGCTTTCTGGAAGAACTTACTGGATACTTCTCTAAGGTTTACTGCAATTTGACCAAATATGCAGTTTAGAGGGAGAAGCTGTTACTTGGTGAGGACAATGCATCATGTTCTGCTAGGATTTCATGCTTCATAGCTAGTGACTAAATTGATGGCACTTCTAAACAGCTTCACAAAAAGCGTCGGAAATACCTATATCCTGTTTTTACCTTTTCAAACTTTTATTTAAAAGAAAGCACAAGGCTCCTTGTTTTAAGTTGCAATAGTGTTTTATTTTTCTTTTATTTTTAGAATGGCAGGATTTTAAAAAAACCTGATTGGCACATCTTTTACTTTTTTTTTTTTTTCTCACACAGAAAGAGTGGTAAGCACTATACAGGGTCAAGTTTTATAAATTGACTTAGCAGAGGAGAGGTTTTAGTTTGCATTGTGATTTGTGAGATGTGGGATTTTAATGTGGTAGTTGTGGAGTATGCATTTTAAATACAAGTCTAGATAGATTTGAAGTTGATGGTGATGAAATATGGCCTGATTATTAAAACACTTCTTAATAGGTATATACCTATAAATATAGTTGCCTTTCATTTGTTTATTTCATAACTATTGCATCATTCATTTTTATGACTTTTATGGAACAATAAATAATAAAGTTTATAGCTGAAGCAAGACCTTCCTATAAAACTCTCTCTCTGCACATTTTAAGGTAATTTAATCTTCGTTCTTGTCTTCTTTACTCTTCTTTTTCATGATACTTGTTTTGACTACACCATTTGTTACATTGTTTTAGAAAAAGACTAAATTTAAAAAATAGTGAAAGTCTCTCCCTACAGAGTTGAAAACCCAAATAAATTATAGATAATGTACTGAATAGAACAAAATTGGTGATATTTTTTTAATATGTACATTGGCATTACCAGCTATCCTGCTTTTTTTATTCTGGATTTGAGACCAGTACTTAGACTTAATGTATGACATTCCTTACTCTATTTTTGCAACTATATTTTACTTATAGAGATACCTAGAATATAGGTTGGCTAACCAAATTCAATACATGTTTATACTGTCAGACAAAAAACTAGGCTTTCATATATATCTAATAAAACTTGTGGTGATGCCTTACTGTAGCGGTCGTATTGGTGTGACCATGCACCTCTTGTATATCTAGAGGCACTGTTAGGGTGTTTAAATCACTTACAAAAGAATGGGAGAATTGAATGGTAATTTAGACTAAAAATCGCACAATGACAACAGCTAGATAATGGGACATAGGCAGATACGTTATAGGAGAGAGAGGAAAATATAAGGTGACATCCCTAGGTAGCAAGAGTATTATGGGAGAGCAAAAAATAGAAGCCAAGTAAATGAAGAGGTAGCTTGACCACAGTATAATTTGTATGGTGATTTTATAGAAATCCAGTGTATGTTTTTGGTCTCCAAGTTCTAATTGATGCAGTCCATTGTGCTTGCAATATCTTTGTGCTGAGTAGGTTTACAAAACATTTAAGGTTAGACTTTTTCATTATTCCTCTGTAACCCGGTCTTTCAAAATTAAGATTTTTCTCTCCAGGAGCATAGACTCCTTTTTTTAGCACAAGATGTTTTATATCAGAAACATACAACACTTTCTGGACAAGAAATATTGAAAATGCAAGACAACTTTTCTACTTTCACTCAGTTACAAGTAGAAAAGCCTTTAGGATTTTTTGTCTTTATTCTGTATGAACTTCTGTGGCTTGTGTACTGTGTATGGTAGATGTGATCTTGAACAAATGCGTAGTTAACACTTACTTTGCAATCATCTCATGCATTGCACCTTTCTGTATTTGCAAAACGGGCTACATAAGCTTAGATTATTATTATGCTTTTGAATTGATGTTGAAAAAGAGTTTGTCAAGAGAACTGTTTCTAGTGCTGCTTTTACTGCATTTTGTTGGAATATAAAGGGAATGTATTGATTAGGTTTTTTTTCTTTTACTATGTAGTCATGACAGTATGTTTATTTTTTTCTTTTAGCTAGTGGTCATTCATTTAATCAAATGTAGCCTGAAATTATGGTGTGTATGAAAATGCCTATTAATATTTTCATATAATGTCTCTTAATTCTTGATAGGGCATGTTAATAAGTAATTTCTAGTTCATTAACAAAATCCTTCATTTATTCAGCAAACTCTTGTTTGCTACTCCTTGATGGCAGATCCAGACCTTCGTCTGAGGCTGGGAGTGACTGAACTTGTTGAACACTCAGATCAATCAATTGACGGGTGGAAGGGAGAAGCTTCGAGCAGGGAGGTTGGACTGTATCATCTCCAGAGGTCCCTTCCATCTTCACCTGCGCTGTGACTCTAGGGAGGCTTGTTGTATTCCCTGCTGAGATGAAAAAGCATAAGGACCTGAAAAACAGAATCCTGCTCAGTATTGCTGGATTTTCATTTATTCTGCATTCCTGCAGAAATTTCTCTGATTATTGTTTTGCTAGATACGGATACAGGTGGCTGCAGGCATCTTGGGCACAACGTGTAGTGGGCTGGCCCGAAGTGCTGCAAAGCACCGTACAGGCAGCAAGGCAGAGACTTTGGGCTGGGTGTAAAGGTATAAAGGTACCTGTGCTGACTGTCCCAGTTGTGAGGGAAGCTGGCTGTGGTACCCTACGTTCTCACACTGCTCTCAATGCAAATAGAGAAGGTGGCACATAGGAAGGTGTCTCTGGTCTCACTACCTGTGTGTGGAACTTCGTGTGTGAGTGACAGGCTGTCAAGTAAAAGCAAATTGATGCAAAGAGGCATTGTGTTTAAGCCTTCCCCAGGAGATATTGCTTAACTGTTCTTTACAGTTTCCCAGTGGAAGAGCCTGTAAGTTTCTTATATGCTTTCTACTGGGGTGAATGATCCATATACCTGTAAAGGAAGTCTTTCCAGCTATGTAGATACTGACACTAAATCTCCCTTACTGCAAACTGGTCTATTTACTAGCTTTTACCATGTGAAGTGGCCATGGAGTACAGATCTCTTTTATAACAGTCTTCTGAATATATCACGATGTGAAGAATATGCCCTTGTTCATCTCTTCTATTCTAAACAATTTTTTTCAACTTTTTAGTAAATCACGTTCTCTGAATGTTACTTCATGCTGCTGCTTTTGCTTGAACGCTTTTCAGTTTGTATACATTTGAAGTAACTGAAATTCGACACAGCCCTTGCCTCACTTACCAAGAAAAACACCAGACAGACAAACCCTAACGCCAAATAAACCTACACATAAACCTACATGTGTCTTGTATACAACACTCCTGTTAATGCACTAGAGAGGGCAGCATCATCCCACTCTTGGTTCAGCTTGTGGTCTGCAGTAGGGTCAGAATCCTTTTATACAGTTCACCTCTCAAGGGAACAATTCAGGATTAAATTTCTTTCAGGACTGCAGAAGAAGGCATGGTGGCATGGTTCCTTTGTTGGTGATGGTTTTGGCTTTTGTTTCCTCAAAATCTGGAACCATTTTTCATCCTGTAGCAAAGGAAGGGGAGAGGGCAACTGTCTACATTTGAAATGCTCGATATCAGAGTTATGAGAGGTTGATCGTTTTCTTTGTTTTTCTTCCTGTTTCCTCTCTTCTGCATCTCCCCTCACCCCGACCTCCACAACTCTGTGACATTGAAAAAGGGGAGATTAAAGAACAGCATAAAGAGCTCTGCAGAGACTGACTGCAGAGGTCACTCTTCTATAGAGGAAAAAATTCTAAGACTTGTTTGGTTTTTTTTCCAAGGAGAAAATAAAAAAGAGTTTCAGGACAGAGTGCCGTAATGCAAATCTTTCCATTGGAAAGTCTCTGAAAAGAACAAAAACCGGCTTAGGAAGATCAGAGAATTCTTCGTTCATTTTATGGGAGCAAGGATGGCTCTTTAGTCTTGGGTTCACAGCTTATGGAGGAGAATACAGCTTTTTTGTCTGTGAACATTTGAATCTATTCCTTGGATTCTATTTCAAATCACATTTCCCGAAGAAACATATGAAAACGAATGAATACGTCTACATGTAAATTTACGATACTTGTGAGAAATTTTAATTAAAAATAATAAGCTGAGCTACCTCAACATTTTCAAGAGCTTGTAGTATTTTCTACATCTTGTGCAGATTTCATCTGCTGTGAATAAATGATCCTCTGTGGCAGGAACCTTGGAAAAATAAAAGTGATAAAATGTTTGTATGTTATATGGATGCTGCATGAGAGAGGGGGAAAAAGCAGGGAGGGTAGAAATTGCTAGTGTAAGTATCTTGTCTGGTTTGCACTTCAAATGTAATATAAGTCTAAAGTAAAAGCAGTGATACAGATTTGTTAGCCCCAGTAAAAGCCATATGCTTTAGTGACTTTAGTTGTGTGCATTGTTGCATTAACTTTCCAGGATGCTTTTCCATGGAGGACTGATATTCAGGGAAACAGGCATAAATTATATGCTGGTGTGCTATAAGGCATATGTCACAGAATCACAGAATCACAGAATAGTAGGGGTTGGAAGGGACCTCTGTGGGTCATCTAGTCCAACCCCCCCGCCGAAGCAGGGTCACCTACAGCAGGCTGCACAGGACCTTGTCCAGGT
>Ga0065711_1011297_pt1 | contig 13623 bp, 7 predicted proteins | sample Hoacrofraction12_FD_59098 | JGI IMG/M metagenome (GOLD analysis project Ga0065711, IMG submission 59098) | Hoatzin crop microbial communities from Cojedes, Venezuela - Epithelial fraction 12 v2 (version 2) | ecosystem: Host-associated > Birds > Digestive system > Esophagus > Crop | place... | reverse complement strand
CTCTACCTCTCTGACCTTCATTTATAACACAATGGTTTTTAATTGGCACAGAACCAGAACTCCTAAACAGGATCACTTGATAAGTGAAGTAAAGCAGAAGCACGGATTCATCCTACGCCGAGTGCCAGGTATCCCGCAGCAGTAGCTGAGAAATAAAGGACAGAACTTCTTAGAGCCTAGAGCTGGGAGAAGGAGGGCAAGAAACCCTAGGAAGGAAACAATTTCTCTCATTTCAAAGAAAGTACAGTAAAATATTCAAACATGGAGCAGCTAAAGCTACCTTGCAGGGAAGAGACTGGGTTCCAGGAATTCTTCCAGTTGATGAAGTCGTAGCTGTCCAGTTCCATCTTGTTTAACTGAAAAGGTGTGTTAGCTAATACCTACAAAGACACTAGCTACAAACATTATGGTGGCCACTCTAATTCTATACAAAAAACCTGGTGTCATACACCAACACCTGGATTTTTATAGCTGCTTTGCTATTTGATCCTGCTGTTCTTTCTGCCCTCTCCTTCTACTTTCTCTTCCCTGGACGGCCAAGAAGGTGGCACAGCGTTCATGTGTAATGGTGACCGAACACTAAAAGCGATTAGCTCACTCTTCCCCTCACTTCCACCTGTTGCAGAAACATGTTTCCCTTTTCTCCTAGAAAAATAATGAACTTCGAATACACAGAGGTAACAGCATAAAAAGTTTTTTGGTCTTGAGTTACAACTGTCTAACTGACCTGTTTGTTGGAATTCCTGATTTGAATAAGGCAGGAGGAGATGTGAAATCAGCTTTGGTCGACTGCACTGCCAACTCTTTCTCCAAATTTCCAGTTCTGCCCTGCTGTACCTTCAAAATAATGTTGTATCATTAGTTTAACCTCAGAAGCACAGCAGCCCCAAGACTCAACATAGCACACAGCCAACACAAAAAGAAAGTAAGTCCAACTTTAATCAGATTTTCAAAAACCGTCACCTTTGCACAGCTAGCAAAATTACGTCTTTTTTAAGCAGATATTACTTAAGTACTATATTTTATATATATATATATGAAGCAATATGCCAGAGAACAAATTATTACAGAAGATTAGACAGCTTTAATATTTCTCTTCCAAGCGTTTGATTTGGACACGAACAGACCAAATTGATTTTCTTGTAGAATCTCCTGTACGAACAAAACAACATCTTAATTTTTAAAAGAAGCAAGCTTATTAAAAAAATGTTAAACTTTTGTAATCTTAACGACAGAGATATCTAACAAGTCTTCTACCCAACAACAAACCATGAGACGAGAAACTGCGTGGATTCCGTCTGCCTTACTGACCATGAGATCTAGGAACTACTGAATTTCCGAGTCGTACCGGGAAGTCACCTCACACCCTGGGTTACGCAAACTTCAAAAGATTTTGTCATTAGTTCAGATTGAATACTTCAAAAACACACTGCTGTTTCTGAAGTACTGCAAAATTCCAGAGACACGTTATTAAAGCTATGCAAGGCCTCTGGTGCAAGTACTTCAAGTATTGTTTGACTTCAGCAGCGCATGATCTATGAAAGGAAAACCTGCATGGGTTAGCATTAAAGACAAACCTGTGCTGATTCAGTTTTTAAAGACACTCCCACTGTACCACCCACACAGCTACATCGCTCTACACAGCCAGTTCACTCACAGTGTAACTGTCAGAGCAGGCTGCGATCGCACGTCTCACTCCTAAACACAGGCACCTCTTGCCCAAACCCACAAAAATGCACAGAAATCGTTAAGATCCGTTAAAAACTGAATTAAACTTTAGCAGTCAGAAATATGGAAAAAAAGAAAAAAAATACCATGAGGTTTGGTTTAAGTATTTCTCTGAAAAACCTGTAAGACTTCTATTAATTAATGAGTAACCAGAACAGGCCAGAGATAAAGTCTTGCCAGCTACAGAAGACTAATCCAAACATACCATGTAAATTACAAGAGATTTTGTAGTTCAGAAGAGTGGGAAGAAGTTAATGAAATTATTTAGCAACTACACGTAAACTCCTTGTAAAACACATGACAAACTCTTACTTCAGACTCTTACAACACAATTATTATCTGTACTGTGTGGTCACGGGACCCCCAGAGAGTCAATACGGAGCTGGAAATAGGGAAGCTCTGGTGTGGAATACTTCTCTTTCTTCCTTCAGGACAATACTTGAGAGAAGTTTGAGAGTGCAGTCGTCGGCTGCAAATCGTAACTCCCATTGCTCAGCAGTTCCCCCATTCCATAACACTATTATAATTATAATTGAGGAGGGCAGAAAGGGGAGCTTCTGATCTGTTCTTGCTAAGATAAAAGTTAGAATGACTGGATGCCCTCAAGGAGCATGAGAGGGGAAACAAAAAGACCTGTCTGCAGCTGACACTGCTGTCACAGGTGTATACAGACAAAGGAACAAACAGTTCCAAGTCAGTTTAATGACAGTTCAAGAACAAAAATGACTGCATATTGAAAATCAGCAAAATAAATAACCTTAATATTTTAATTTCAACTTCAGTATCAATTGAGAGAGTAAATGAGAAAACAAGAAGTTGAAAAAAAATGTTCAATCCTTAAGATAAATCCTGTCACACAGATTTTTCTGCTCTCTGAAAATCAGCATTTCTGGAGGGAAAAAAATTATATGTAACTTGATTTATTGCCATCTAATCCCCAAAGGACAACAGACAAATATGGAAGATTGATTTTCACATCTCAGAGTTGCCAAGGATAAGTGTTGCAGAACACAGTAAGAGCTACAAGGCCACAGGAAAAATAAACATGCCATAATCTACAAAGCTTCCCCAGCACATCTGCACAAATTCTTTAATCTGCGCAAACAAATGCACTGCGGCTAAAAATAAACCATCACATACAGAAAAATTAGTTTCACTGGGAAATGTTAGTTCACCACGCCACTAACTCACATGCTTGCAGAAGGGTGACGAACAAACCAACACTTTTTAACCAGCATTTTGTGACACACGCAGAAAGTCACTGATGTAAGGTGAGAGTCTGAAAGAATGGCTACGTCCATTGCAGCTGTCCTCCTCGCAGTCTGTGGTGGCACGGGAAGCAATACTCAACAAAAATGAGAGCAACCAACAAAAGTTTACTAAAATTCACCTTAAAAAGATGGTATCTGCCATCGAGAATCTCTGCACTTGGTCTTACTTCCATAGCTTTGTCTTCAGCCTAAGTTAAATAACACATTGCCCATTAAGACACAGCTCTTACGTGATGGGCCACAATCTGAATAATGGTACAGATGCAATCTAGCTGCAGCTAGTCTGTCACACTGTCCACACAAACCGCCAGTGAAGCAACACAGGAACACTCCAGGCTCGGGGTGGGGAGGCGGGCGCAGACTCTGACAAACGCACCGAACCGGGCAGAACAAGCTTACGACACACAAGCAGCTTCACAGGGGAAAAAGCGTACAGAATACCACAAAAGTTGTACTAGTTACCGTAATTTTATTTGTGGTTGAGGTAACTGGTAAGATTTCAAGACCCATTCGTATTCTCTTTTGTTTTTCACAGTAAGCTTTCCAGGTATCTTCGTTGAAGCCATAGTTGAAATAATCTGAGAGATCAGCCCCTTGAAATAGAAAAGCAGAGGTTTTTAGGACGTTACAAAACGTTCACCTTTTCTTCACTGAACATACACACGACATCAAAATGGATTAGGTATTGATCTCAAAACATACTACTGAAATGTACAGTACGGTCTTACATCAGTAAACATAGAGTGTTCATGGCTAAGACTGCAAAAACATCACAGTTTAGTCAAAAAGAGCATCTTGCCTAGCACCCGGTCTCAGGGATCAAGAGTAGATACTTCCACAATATCCTAGGACATTTTAATTCCTGTATCTTTACAGTAGGATAAATGTAAGGTCTACAGGTTTGCTTTACATTCAATGAAGAACCACTCCCTTCTGCTTGCTCTGCATTTGACTCCTCGTTTCATTTTGACTCCTAGTTTCATTTGATGCTACACAGTACTTTTATTGTAAGGGAGAGATCAGACACCACTCAAATGCATAAAATATATTTCAAGCAGCTAACAGTTCAAACACCAGAATATTATCAAAGGCTTCTTTTTTCCATTTTGTAGACACTATTTGCATCGCCAAAGCAATATGCAAACACTAGAAAAAACTATACATGGCAGTAGATGTACTGCCACTAAAAAAACCCAACCAACGCTGGTATTAGACAAGCCTGGCCAAATCTCTTGAGCCAACCAGATAATACACACAGGAGACTTATGGAAAGCCCATGTGGCACCAGCTGCTTCTCCAAAGCTCATGGACGTCTATGCAAGAACATAAAGAAGCACAAGCAGCAACATCCCATCATTCTTCCTGCTCAAACCTGCTACAATGATTTTCCATTCTGCTTTATCTTCTGTCCTATGGCACAGATCATCAGCAGTAATCTCCACAGAAGTACAGATTTCCAAGGAGTGTTCAGCATACACATGTGTTTTTAAAAAAATAAAGGGCATGTCCTACAGTCACTTTTTGCTGACTTCTGTGTGAGATGTATACTGAGAAATATGGTAAACCCACACACTCTATGGCATATAGCAAAGGCAAGAAGTAACTCTGTTGCTTTTTCCAAGTTATGTTGTACAGTAACTGCTAACCAGAGGGTAGATAAAGTCTACATGCAGTAAGTGGGAATTATTATTAAAATAACCTACTGAATACCAGCATATCAGTTACCGGAAACCAGAGCATTACCTGGCTTTCTCCAAGGTTTATCTTCGAAAGAATCTAAATCTACTTCCAGAAGTGGCACACCATTAATACTCCCTGGCGCGTCCAGATCCACCCCTTTAACTTTCGCACCTGTGAAGAGAAGTCAGAAAGTGACAGCCTTCTGTCTCTACCAAACAGTGTTTTAACATTTCTAACACACTTAACATAGCAATAAAAAGTCAGATTTAAATTTATCAAGAAGTTTTGGAAGAGAAAACTATTTCCTTCATCCAAAACAATCAAACTTTTTTTTGCATTTTTACTAATATTGCTGTGTAAATTTTCTTACCGGAAGATCCATAAGCTCGTCCTCCTGTCTTAATATTAAGGTTCACAGGTGCCGCTCCATAACTTAAAGAAATCAACAAAACTGAATTAGACAGAGAAAACTCTTCAAACCGAAGAAAACACAAAACAAGAGTTAACTAGATCCAGAAACAGACTGGACCCAGGCTCAGTCACCATCCTGAATCCCTAGCTTTCCAAGCTGGTAACACTGTAAAGTAAAGAGATCAGCCCAGGAGGAAGAGAGTGTACCTTTCTATGCTCAGTAGCAACTTCTCCAACTACTAAACAGTTGTGAAGCAAGTCCCAGTCACTCTTCCTGAGTTGAAAGGATAAAGACCTTGATAGAAACAAGAATGGACAGAACCAGAAGCAGACAGAAAGGAAAAATGCAGTTCGTTTAGGGATACAGATGGCACTCTGGGGATTAGAGTAAAAACAAAATAAATAATAAAAAAAAAGGTTTAGACAGATCCTTTTCATAACTGTCCCATTTAATCTGTACAGAAGTGGAGAATGCAAGCATTTCTCTACAACGATTGAAAGGCTGTTTCACCTGTCCTTGTGACCAACAGACAAATATGTAATGCTTCTCTTTCTCAAATGCTTCAAAGCTTTCTTCATAAAAATGCACTCAGAAATCTCAGTACTGAACCGATTTAACCGCCTTAGGAATTACAGCACGGTTCACCTGGAACATTCAGAGCTAGCTTTCACCACCATTTGCGTACAGCGTGGCTTATCCTCACAGGTGGTACCACAAACACACCAAGATTAGCACGTCATTAGAAGGCAGGGTAGAGTCTACAGTGCCACCTCCACGCAGTTTTAGTGCTCCTTCAAGTCCCACAGCCGTACAAAGCGGACACAAAACATTTAACCTTCTGATCTGCCACGCCGTATTTGTGCATGACTTTGTCAAACAATTCTTACATTTTTTTAAAACGGCAGTTGACTACTATATGAAAAAAAAACATGAAAAATCATTTAATCCTATAAAAGGAACTTGTTATACCAAAGTTAAAATAAATAGCGATGTTGAGCTTGGTTTAGATTAACGCCCTTCCACGAACTTTCTCTCCAATTTGCGCAGAAAATGGTTTTTCAGAAAACAATCCTTTCTACATAGAACTTCACACTCCAGTTAGATTTTAGGATCATCTGCTCATTGTTTTCTGTATTCATGGAAAGAGCAGCAGCAAATCCACTGAGAATATAAACCTAGCTTTGCTTTAGTCTCACAAATTTGAGGTCACTGTCTACACCACAAGCATACTGCAAGTTACTGAAAGCAGACAAAGAACTGAAAGAATTGCTGTTTTTTATATTCCACTGATTTGCATGGTTAGTTTAGGATGTGAAATACTGAAAGTTTAAAAATATTATGTTTCAAAAATGAGGAAATCACCTGCATTCTAAAGTTACGAAAACAGTAAGATACATGAGTCAGACCTACCTGCAGACCTGTCATAATCCTATTAAGAAATGACGCCCTAGTAACTCTGGTTTTAATAAGCATAACATCATTAGGACTGCCAAGGCAAACAGGAAAACCACCTCCCCCAGAAAACTCACATGCAACAGAAAATTAACGCTGTTCAAAAGTGTTCAGTGAAAAACATGCCCCTTGTCAACAGAAGAAGGAATATGGGGCAATAACAGCAGCAAAAATACTCTTGTGCAGTACAAATGCCTAATCCACGATCTTGAGAAATTATCTCCAGAGACTGCCAGCTCCATGCTGAAGTACACTAAAATCTTATTTGAGAACATCAACAGGAATTGCAGCTATAGAGGTCTAATTAGAACTGTATCCACCACAAACAGGAGCAAGGACAAGTGTTTCTCACGTTCTCTGGGCTCACCACCCTGCCATTTGCAACAAAAACGTCACTGTTACAGTAGCAACCCTAAAAAAGGCAACATAACATAGCCATTCCGTAACAAAAAACCATTTGTTACTTCACAAATTCAATACATTTCTCAAAAGCTGAAAACAGCTCTTCCTTTAAGACATTTTGTGGATTTCATTTCACTTTTTTTTGTTTTCAAGTCACTGTATCATTAAAAACATTGTTAAAGAGCTGAAAAAAACACTAAATTGATATTAGCTATGCATACAATTTGACACTGACAAGTATTAAAGAGCCTGAATTAATAATTAAATGTCATCTTGAAAGTTCCCCCAGTTAACGTTCGCAAATAACTTACCCATACTGTGACGCTCCTGTTTTAATATCCCCTATGGTGACTTGAACATCATCTTCATCATCATCACTATCACTATCACTGTCATCCTCAGCCTCTGCCACCTTCTACGAAAGAAAAAGTCACTGCTTAGACAAAAAGCAGTCACTTACCTGTACAGTGGAAAAACAATCCGGACAAAACTATCTGTTCTAGAAATCTCCGAAAGAAGAAAATTCTCCTTGTCCTAGACCTCAGAACTGCGCAGCATTAACACTAAATTTAGGAGGCTCGTCTGCTAAAATGCTACAAGTACATCTGAAACTTCTGGATCAAAATAGGGAAGTATCTGTAATGCTAAGCTCCTGTTTCCGAAACGTGACATTTCCTAGATAAGCATAAATTGGTTTCCACTATTAAATCTCCTTCTTCCCTCTGTCTAGCTCACACACACCGGTTCTACTCTTATCTTGTCACTCAGGAAAGAACTGAAAAGATATGCATGACTGGCTTCTTGCCATCCTCAATTCCATGCCCAGAGTAACTCAAACATTTTTCCAGCTGTAGACGAACACTGCCCTTCAGAGAAATCTGTTCAGGTCCTGACATCAGAAGAAACAGACACCAGAGCACACGGCACGCTGTCCTGTCCCACAGCATTCAGGCTCGCTGGTAAATCAACCAGTCGTGCCAGTTCATACCAAGAGTTCATTTAGTCCAGCGTCTCGGGTTTGTTGGGTGTTTTGGTGTGGTTTTCCCCTCCCACAGACCACAGCAGAGAGAAAAAGCGGGGTAAATACACACGATGCTCCTCCCTAACACTCTTTCAGCTGCTGATTATTATCAGCTCGGGGCATTCTCTAAGCCAGCTATGGTTTGTCTATTTAGTACCCGCCAATGGATCTTCCTCTCAAGTACGTGNCCAGACCTCCCATGACTCTGTATAAACTCCCAGCAGTGACACTCTCTTTGGCACNTCTACTGCATGAAGATCCAACCTCTTTTCTTTGTTTTCCTCCTGGCTCCTACGACTCTCATTTAATGGTCCCAGTTCTCACATGGAAGGGACTGTGAGGAGTCAATCCTTACTCAGAGTCTCCATAGGTGATTTTGGAAGCCTCTACCATATCTTACGTACGCCTGCCTTCCGGGCTGAGGAGTCCTTGCCTACTCAGCCGTTCCTTGCATGGAAGCTACCTTGATTACTCTCGCTGCTCTTCTCCTCTCTTCAACCTTTTCCAGTTGAAGTAAAGCCTTTATGACGTGAGGGAGGCAGAACAGCACACAGAATTCAGGGTGCAACTGAACCATGAGTTTCGGGTACAAGGATATCTCCATTTTGTTCTTTATTCGTTTTCTGCTACGTCCCAAGGTTTAACTGCTTTTTAGACTCCAGACAAGCACTTTACCATCATTTGCATGGATCTTTCTACAAACCTTCATGCGTCCCTCCCAAGTGGTAACGATCAGCTCAGAGATCACCATTTTATCTGTAAACCTGTTTTTCCTCCCATGAACATCGCCCTTCTTTTTCTACACAGAATTTCAATAGCCATTTATTAACCAGTCAGTTCTTCACAGACACTCCTTGCTCTCGCTATCCTGAATAACTAACACCAGAAAACTTGTGATCCCACAACTTGCCCCCTTTCCAAGTAATTTACAAACGCATTAACCAGCACAGGTTATGCACAACATTCCAGAGAATCCCCACCAGAGGTGACCTTCCTTCACTGTGAAAATTTCACCTTTACTTCTACCCTCTGTTTTCTATCTTTTACACATCGGTTCTCCATGTGGGACTCTTGTCCCATCGCTGCTTAGTTTTCTTAAAGTCCTTTGGTGAGGAACTTCTTCAAAAACTTTGTGGAATCCAAGCGAACTTTCTCAACCAGATCATCCTTATCCACATACTCGTCGAATCCTTCAGCAAGAGGCTCAACATACCAAAGCCAAGGTGATTCCACGGAGGTAGCCTGCAGTTATCCAAGCACAGCTCAGCCCCAGCCCTGCTCTATTACACCACCTATTAATTTGCTGGGTACATAAATTAAGACAAAAATAAGCAGCTGCATAGAAGGGAAGATGTTGGGGTGCAGTTCATCCTGGCTACACAACATTAATATAATTTACCTCACAATTAAGAGTCTAATCAAGGCGGAGGAAAAAAATCTAGATCACTACAGCTATTCTGTAAATGACAGCTGCAGACAGACGGCGGTCTGTCAGTGCCCCACTGCTGCAAAGTACAAGCTCACCACTCTTCCACACACCAGCCACCCCACGGGGCAGAGAGCCATGACAAACGCATCGAACAGAGTATCAGCTTCGTCTGGAGCACAGACCTTTTCAACCAAAACCAATTTCACTCATAAATAATGATTTCTTAGCTCCCTCCTCACAGAATGATTCACCTTTTCTTACTCAATCAGCTTGAACACCATCCGTTTTTCTAGGTTGCTGCTGACCTTTCATGTGTACCTTTTACCACGAGTTCTCAATTTTACGGAGATGTTCTGATGATACCCTACCAGCGCTAGACTTTCTATAGGTGAAAAACACAAAGACATGCAAGTACGAGGAAGCTGTGCCAATGAGGACATTTGAAATATTTTTAAATCAAAAAGTCCAAAAAAGTGCACTCTTGCCTCCTTGTATCTACCATATTAAATCTACTGCCCACCTACAGTATTAGCATCAGCACAAAAAGCTTCTGGTGCACTTAGAATACAGAGCTTTTCAGTTTAAACAACCGAAATAAATTTTTTAAGTTTTTATAAGTTTTTTCCCTTGACCTTAAATAAACTGTAATATCTTTCAGGAATAAAGTATTAGATTTACGGAAAAAAAATAAGCTTTTGAAAGAGGTCAGTCCTTAAAACTTGCACAAATATCACGACAACGGTTTCTGCATCACTTCAGAGAATTCTTGCAAGATACAAGCTAAAAAATCCCAGCAAACTACAATTTTTTCATAGATCAGATTTAAACTGTTCCCATCCACAGGAAACCGGGCCTTTTATCAACATTGTAACTGTAAGTTTCGTTTTCTAGTCCTCTCCTTCATCACAGTAACACTGAAGTCCTGAGACATACGGAACACCGAAGACTATCCCCAAACAAGTCTGTTATGTTGCCTCTGAAAGGCACCTGTAACTCACCTCCTGATCCACATTTTCACACAGTTCTGCAAATGCGGATTGTTTATCACGTTCAAAAAAGAAAAATGACCAAGGGAGTTTATTTTCCTGTCAGTGAGGAAAAATAAAGAGCATTGTTTTGAAAGGGATGTCGCTGAGAAAAGACAGCTGTCTTGAAGCACCATCTTTCCTCCCCCAAAAAATGGAAGTACTATTAATTTATTTTCTGTAAGTTAGATTTTATAAGTGGACTGCAGCTGGAAATTGGATTTCCTAATTTAGTAATTTCTACAGAGTTTCTGCAGATAGTGTCCAACACCTTTCAGAAAAAAAAAATCAAAGGCGTACACTTACACATTAATTCATTTAATTACAAGTGCTAGCCAAATTGCAAATACCCCATCAGCCAAAACAAATTAAAGCACTATTTCAAAAACACATTTAAAACTACCGTTTTCACAACGCCATTTTCTGCAGCCTCCTCTTCGACTCCAGGTGGGGGTGGAGCACTTAAAAAAAAAAAAAACAGGAAAAGATGAAACTAGGTATTTATGCACATATTATTTCACACCTATCAGCCAACGATGAAAAAACCCCTGCTGCATCATTCCAGAGAAGAACTAAAGTTCCAGCTATCTTATGTATTAATTAAAAACAATAATAATTTATTTTAAAAAAATCTAGATTAATTTAACTTTATCTTAGCAGGATAATATTTAGCGACCGTAAATCCTACTAACTGGGTGTTTGCAAAATAGTTGAAAGGAATAAGGCACTACACCTGGATCCTCTTTTGAAATCAAAGTGAAATCTTTCATAACAGATGAAGGGAGAATAACACCTTTCACCCCCACCCCCCAGCAGACTGACACTTTTCAAAGACATAATGGGAAAAACATATAGACACCCACAGGTAATGTTGCCCTGAATGAAAATTCCCACATCTGCATCGTGAAACTTTCTTTTACCATATGGAATAAGTACAAGTCAATGATGACCCAAATTATATTTTAACTGCAGACTGAGAACTGTAAAAATTTTAAAACTACTGGTCCATCTAAAGCAACCAGCACTGTCAAATCCATGCAAATAAGTTGTCTCACTGGGCTTACCTACTGCTGGTTCTTACACAGCAATATTTTAATTTCCCCAGTTCCGTGAACTGTTAGGATGTTGCACTACAAATAGCAGAGTAAGCAGGGAGCCGTTTAGAAACAATATTCTTTCACTGAAAAGATATTTCTGAAATGGAGTGAAATGGAGTGAAATTTGCCAATTTTTATTGAATAGAATGATTCTGATCCTGTTTTCTGTTGGCAAAATACCCACTCAGGAGCGCTGCACCAAAACCCAACCCAGCCCAGGTATGACCCAGGGTTCAAGCCTGACCATTTCACTTCATCACCCAGTAAAATGACAGACTAGCCACAGAACTTGAATAAAACCTCACCATTTTTATATATACCAAGAACGTCAAAACTGAGGGACCAGAGACCAAAACTTCTAACAGGTGAACTGTCACCACGCTCCCAGAGTCCCAAACACAACTCATAAGATGCGTAAGCTACCGTTTGTTATGCCTCTCAGTCCATAGCTCCGTGTTGAGGCAGACAAATGCCAAGCTAGACACTACTGACCAGCAGAAGCTGGAGTTTGTTGGAGTAAAACACCACTGTTTCTACAGATCATTTAGGCTGTCATGCAAATAATTTTCTTTAACAAAACGCAACACTGATGAAATGTGCCAGGTCAAGAAAAGGCAACTGAACACAAGGGACCAATTGATACAGAATAGCTTCCACATAAAGAGCGCATACATAATTCGAATTCTTTGTCGTGGAAAAAGAGATGATTCAAGACGAATGCAACAGAGGTCTAGAAAACTGTTCAGTGACAGGAAACAACTCTGTTACTTATACTACAAGAACTAATGGGAATCAAATCAAGTTCACCTAGCAGCTGCTTCAAAATGATACTGTATGTCGTCAAGTGGTGGAGGTCATCACTGCTGTACCATACTGTGCCTGTCAAAAGTTGACGTCGGTTCAACACAGCAACTGAGCAAGTTTACAGATGAGAAGTCCACCAAGGGTAACTAAATTCAAGAGTTCTCATTGAAAAAAATCTCTGTTGACTGGAAGCATTTACAGAAAATAACAACCCATGTCTTCTTGCAGTGCCTTCCCCTTTACTTGTTTAATTTATCTTGACAATCAACAATTTCCATGGTTTATCAATTGTGAGACTTCTTTCACTCACTACGAGAGGCTGATTCCCACTTGCAGTCAGTCCTTCCTACCAGCCTCCATCAACTTAGCTAGATTTTCACAGGACCATCTTTGTGCTTTCTCTGAGACAGCTCCTCATAACTCAAGGAGGCTCCCGTAAAAACTTCCAAAGCTTTTTCTAAATTTCTTTCAAACGCTCTCTTACTACTAAGAAAAAACAACCCCAAAACCCTAAGCAGATGCGTTATGTGACCTGCACATCAGACGAGCTGGCAGTCTCCCAGCGCTTCCTTGTACTCCTCTTTTTGTGAGCTCTTTGGGAGGCAGACTGTCCTTTAATATCTTAATTATCTAGAACAAGGGAAGTCCTGATCCATCGCTATGACTGCAAAGCACAGCGAATACAGAAATAAAAGACCTGTTGGCATTTTGTGAGGGGCTACTGCTGCCCAGTCGAAGCAAATTTCATAACCAAATGTCCCAATTTCACAGGTAAAAGATTCACAGAAGAGCCAAGTCATCCTGGCAGACCAGACATACTGTCTTCAGAGGATCTTCAGCGACACCAGAGTGTGTTCAGGCACCACGGACTCGCAAGCAGCTGGGAATAAGAACGTGATGAACACAATCCCTTGCGCAGCCACGCTGCAGGCCTCTGGTTGTCCAGACACTCACCTAGCTTTTTCCTCCTCCGGCCTCTCCGCTTCATTCTCATCTACCGCAAGAGAAAAGAAACACTGCAGTTAAAAATAAAACCGTCTAAATAAAAATAAAATATAAAAAAAGACCCTGATGGACACCTCGCCGTGCCGATATTAGGCAACCCTCCGGTTTACCACCCAGCGACCCTGGAGACCTTTCCACAACGCCCAGGACGCAGCCCCCGGAGCCCTCGCAGTGCCCCACGCCGACAGGGTTTAGTTTACAGGCTTCGTTATGATTTCAACGTACAAAAATAAAACGAAACAAACCAAAAAAAAGTCCCTAAAGTCGTAAAGAAAGTTTATACGTCCAAGGGTAAGG
>Ga0065711_1008031_pt1 | contig 13623 bp, 12 predicted proteins | sample Hoacrofraction12_FD_59098 | JGI IMG/M metagenome (GOLD analysis project Ga0065711, IMG submission 59098) | Hoatzin crop microbial communities from Cojedes, Venezuela - Epithelial fraction 12 v2 (version 2) | ecosystem: Host-associated > Birds > Digestive system > Esophagus > Crop | place... | reverse complement strand
CCCCGGCACCGGGAGGACGGCGCCCGCATCCACCCTCGCCTCCGGAAGAGCAGAGCACCGCACGCGGCGGGAGCCGGCGCAGGGGGCTACGTGGACGTCGAGTTGGCGGCGAAGAGGTTTTCTTCTTACCAAGGCGATGAGTAAATGGCAGAAATGTGCAAAGGCAGCGTTCCTGTCACGGGGAGGAGAGCAGTGGCTGCCAGTCCTCGCCAGGACACCGGCTGAGCCGAGAAGCGTTTTTCTACGTCCGGGGTGAGCTCAGGCAGCGGCTTCGCAGACGGAACGTGCTCTGAAGGTGGAACCCCTGCTCTCCGGAAGGAGCTTGCTGGTCTGCACGGCCAGCCAGAACTGGACTCGGATGCATGACAGCAGCACAGCAGAAGTGGCATTTAGTGATTTTTAATGAAAACCCACCATCCTTCAGTGACGCGTCAGGTGCTGTGGGGCTGGGTTTGGCCAGTTAGCGTGCTATGAGTGCTGGCGGTATTGCCGTGTGTTGCCACGTTGCTGCTGGTGCAGGTGTAGCCCCACGTCTCTGCTGTCGCACAGCTGGCTTTGCAGCTGGACCAGGAGTAACTCCTGAGAGCAAAACGCAGAGTGTAACAACCACGCAGCGCATCACTCGCGATGGTCCCTTGCCCCAGACAACGCTGGAACCTGCTGACTTCAGGCAAACCTCCGGAGCGACCCGCAGCCCAGTGTTACGAACCGCGGAGGCAGCCGCTGCTCGGAGGGAGCAGGGCAGCAGGAGGGAAAGGCGCTCCGGGGACAGGGGCGTTGGGGATCGGTTACCCAGCTCGCTGTCTGGAGCAGCGTGAGCAGCACCGCCCCTCCTCACCGCACGGAATGGGGTTTCTGTGGCGCGGGGAGAGAGAGGCCGCGGCAAGCTGGATCCCCTTGGTTCTGCTCCTTCAGTCAGCTCACCTTTTCGTCTTCTCTTGAACTTAGAAATATTGTCTCTTCTCTTCACACATGCAGTGTGATACCAAAACAAAACAGCAGCAGTGAAAGCAGAGCTAAGGCAGGAACAGTTGCCGACACCCATGCGGCTGGCGTGGCTTCTCCCTTCCTCTCTGCTAGCCTAAAGAGAGAGAAACCACAAACGACTGTTACCGCTGATGCCCTGAAAAGCCGGAGTTGCAGACTCAGTAGTCAGAGGGCTGTGAAGCAGGGATTCTTTATTGCGGTGCCGGGCACACGGGGATCTCTCCTCCAAATATGCGGGCCACACACCCTGCCATTTCAGGTTAAATACAATCACAATATACATATTCATTATATTTCCAAGAAATGCTTAGCATATTCGTGACTTTTCCAATAACTAATTAGCATATGTTAATATCTTTCACACATGTCTGTTAGCATCCTCGGGTGGTCTTTGGGGGTCTCAAGATGAAGGCTCATACTCCTCATCACAGTGTCCGCTGGCCAACCTTTGTTTCTGCGCAGACTCCGTTCTAAGGTCAGCATACCGTGTCCTTCCAGGTTGTTTTGCTCCGGTCTCGTTGCCCTCTCGGTGCCTCTTTCTCTCTGTAGCTTGGTGCTTCTGCCCTCCCAAGGCTGAGCCTCCTGGGGTAGAATTATTTAGGAGCCTCTCTATCTTAGAGCTTTCCTGTCTTCTCAAATCAGCAAGTCCAGTTTGTCTAAGTAGTGTTATTGAGGAGCCTCTTTATCTTAGAGCTTTCCTGTCTTCTCAAAACAGCAAGTCCAGTTTGTCTAAGTAGTGTTATTGAGGAGCCTCTTTATCTTAGAGCTTTCCTGTCTTCTCAAAACAGCAAGGATCTAGTTTAGTTTAATTACAATCACTCTGGGAAGTGGAAATTTTACATTTACAGGTATCACCACGTAACTCAGGGTTGTTGCCCAGGCTGGGACACCTCGCTCCGGAGGAGTTTCTGGGGATACCAAGGGTCCCCTAAGCCGTATTTCTGCTCCTCTCTGTTACCCGGTTCATTGGGTGTTCTTCAGAAAAACCTGCTCGCCCATCCCCTCTCCTGTTACCTGTCACCATTTGTTCTCGTTGGTTCCGTCTCTGCAGCAGACAGACAAACTTTGCATTTAATTCAAATGAGCTCCTACGACATTTAAGCATCAGTTTTTACACCCACCTCTTTCTTTTTTTGTTTTCCTTAAAGGAAAGGTCGTAGTACACCGCTTGCCGTAACGCACTGCAGCTAAAACTTCCTGGAAACAGCCGGTTCAGTGTCTACGCTTCGGTTATTCGACAGGGAGACCCCCAATACCTCACTGCGCCATCGTCTCTTGTTCTGGGGGAATCGTATTATTGCTTACAATAATGCTAATAGGAAGAAAGGGAAATCTCTGTGTGAGTCACTGCTCTGCATTATTCAGCACTTGGTAAACAGCCAGCACATGGCTCTCCCCTGGCTTCGCAAGAGCGCTGGCACGAGGCGCTGCAAATCAACATCCTGGGGACCAGAATGTCATTCACTCAGCTCGCCCCCGGCCACCAAGCCACGCTTCAGGCGAGGCAGAGCAGCGCGAGAGCTGGAGCTTCGGAACCTGCCCAGCTGCTGGGTGTGTTCATCTGGAAACCGGGAGCTGACATCAGTCTCCGCAGAGGAGAAAAATGCGGCTGAGCTCTCCCCCAGCTCCGCGTCGCCGTGCCGAGCTACCAGGCTCCCTCCAAATGCCGGAGGAGACCCAGCCCCTCGGGAGCTGCCCGGTGACCATCAGGAACCCGCTGCTGTGGTTCCAGACCAGCAGCAGAGGGAAGCGGCGTAAGCGTGAGGACGCTGAAAACGCGCGGGACCTAAACCTGGGTGTTCTGTCAGAGGGCAGCGGCACCGCGCTCGCCCGCACGCCGCAGCGTCCTGACGACATCCTTAGGCGTGGTGGGGACAAGCCCCCCGACGAGGGCTCGCTGGCGCCAGCTGTGTCATTTTGTAGAAAAGGGAGGTCAGATCTGCTCCCGTGACTCACATTTATTTCTAAAAAATACAGACCTGGTTATCGAGGGTTCACGTTCCACCTCCTCTGCTGAGGAACGGGAGGCTACCAGACAAATCCCCAGCGTTTTACTGGCTGAAGAATGCAAGGCCTTACTCAGGTACCTGCCACTACTGTGCTGTGGTAAACGCCGGGAAAATCGGACATAAATACCGAGCAAACGTCCGTAACGCGTTCTCCGCGACGCTGTGTTACGTTCGCACGCATCGCCTGAAGCAGGTCCTCAGGCCGCAGGTCTGGCGTCACCTTACCAGCGTGTGACGACAGCTCTGCCCAAGCTTTCAAGCGGAAAAGCCCCTGTGGTGTTCCCCCCCCCCCAATAAAAAAAAACCCCAAACCCAAATGGGATTAGTTGCGCAAGTCAGGATTACTCTCGGAAAAGCATATTCAGGGCACTGGTGTGGAAAGAAGCCTGGGTGAAATGAGGCGGCAGTGACGAATTCAGGAGTTTTGCCACTGGCGTTCCCCCCGCGCCCCCCAGACTCCCCCGAAGGAGCGGCGCTGTGTGGGACGGGGTTCTGGAGGGACGCGGCCGTCGCCTCGCCGCCCTCGGCAGCTGCCGCCCCGCTCTCCGCACAGGCACACGCAGCGGGAGCCGAGCGGGGCGACCGGACCACAGCAGGGAGAAGGCTGCTCTGGCTTTTGGGTTTTCTCATGCTGACACGCCCGCCCGCAGACCCTGCGGAGAGCGCTCCCGAGCGCTTCTGGGCTCCGGCTCATTACGGCAAGTATTAAACAGGAAAAAAAACCCAGCCCAAACTGTCAGACACAAGAAACATTTGCCTCAGCCCAGTGCCAGCATTCTAGCAGGAGCGGATGGGATTAATGGCCGCTGGCAGGCTGTCCAGCTTCGCTGAAGCAAGTGCTTCGGGGAGAAGGAGCGCTCCGGCAGGCTCGGAGACATAATTCACACCAGCTGCCTTTGCTCCAGGTTCTCTTTCTCTCCCCTGGTGTGATAATGATCCTGATTTATTATCGAAGACGCAGCAGCACCCTCCTCCCAAGCAGCGAGCTGTCTCTGCAGCCTGCCTGGGTCCTTACGGATACTCTTTATCCCTCCCATTTCAGCAAGCAGCAGCACGAGGCGGAGGAGAAGCTGTTGCCTGGAGATCAGACCGTGACCTCGATGCCCCGGCCGTGCCGCCTGCCGAGCGCTGTTGACCAAACCCGTGCCATTTCCGCACGGCCGGCCCGGCTGTGGACGGGCTCACGGGGCGGCAGCATTACGACAGGCAGGAAGGGGCCGCAGCTTCGTGTTCCTCCGCACACGGTGGCAGCACGCGCGGTCCCTTCAGATTTGCCGTCTGCACGCTTTAAGGTGCAGCGATTTTCAAATCCCTGGCTCATCATAAAGGTGGGAAATATTTTCCAGAAGCAGATTTGGATTTGAAACGTCGGCTTTCCGAGCACTGCTGTCTTTCTTCGTCCACCCCGCGGTGAACCCCGGCCAGCCGTGGTCTGCTCTCTGGAACCGCAGCGTCACGTGAGGCGCAGGAGCAGCGACAAACCCAGCCGCGCGGCCGGCTCGTTCTGCACGCCCTGACAGCACCCGCTTCCTAAAGTGCACGTCCAGCACTTCACACACCCAGGATGAGCCTGGAACACAAATAACGCTCCCCCCTCGCCCACTCCTTTACGTAATCTCTGCCCCCACACGAACACGCGGATAGACAGACTCCAAGTCACGCAGGACTCGCGTCTTGCTTGCCGGGCCCTCAGCTACGTCGAATCCCGGCACACAGAACGCTCGTCAGGTCGTGCGCGCCGACTCCCTCTTCTCTGGTGCAAAGCCAATCATCTCGTTAATTAGCTGGGCAGGATCCCCGCCACCCCTCTGGTCTATCCCTCGCCACTGCGCCCAGGCCAGGAAACACATCAAGCTTTCAGCAGCGTGAAGCTGCCACGGGGTGGTCCCAAGCGTTGCCCGAAACGCCTGCGCTGCTGTCGGGCGAACGCAGTTCTGCATCCATACGCTCTGCTCTTAACGCAGGGAGGTCCCTGGGCCACGTTTAGGCTGGTGGAGCCTTTCCCGAGGCAAACGGAGGGACAGCTGGCATCTGCCCAGGGACACGGAGCCTGAGAGCAGCCACGCTGAAAGGCAGCTTGAGCTCCACTGCTGAGACTGCTTCCCAGGCACCAGCCACTCGGGATTCACTCGTGTTGCTGGGTAAGGTTTTGGCTTCAGGTAAATTTAAGCTCATTGCTTCCCCTGGCAGTTTGTTTCTCTCACCGAGCTCAGGTTGTTAAAGGTCTGGAAAGAAATTTCAGATACAGCTCTTGCAGACAGCTCATGGCGAGAAAACAAGAATCACAGACTCATAGAATCATAGGTTGGAGAAGACCTCTAAGATCATCAAGTCCAACCATCAACCCAACACCCCCGTGCCTGCTAAACCATGTCCCCAAGTGCCACATCTACACGTGTTTTGAACCCCTCCAGGATGGGGACTGCCCCACTGCCCTGGGCAGCCTGGTCCAAGGCCTGACCACTCTTCCAGCAAAGAAGTTTTTCCCAATCTCCAATCTAAACCTCCCCTGACGCAGCTTGAGGCCATTGCCTCCTGTCCTGTCGCTGGTTACTGGGGAGCAGAGACCAACCCCCCCTCGCTGCACCCTCCTGTCAGGGAGCTGTAGAGAGCGAGAAGGTCCCCCCTCACCTCCTCTTCTCCAGCCTGAGCAGCCCCAGCTCCCTCAGCCGCTCCTCAGCAGACTTCTCCAGACCCCTCACCAGCCTCGTTGCCCTAGTAAGCACAAGCATGCTGAGCCGTTTGAAAGCTGGGAAAAGCAGGCACATTTTTACTAAATTATTAACTGCAATTACTAACTATACACACCGTCCTAAGTGCAGGGCACCAGCCCAGACTTTCGTTCAAGAAAGGCTGCTTGGGTGGGGCAGCAGGATGGGAGCCGCACAGCAAAACCACCTGCAACGCACCGTAACCCGCACCTGCAGGCTCCTTCCGGAGCCGAGGGCTTCCCAAGCTGCACGTATCCTGCCGGCACGCGCTGGGACCCCAGCCCGGGCAGCAATCTTGCTGCAACCGTCTCTTTTTGTCACCTCAAGATCAGAGGTCCCCTCTCAGCCTTCTCTTCTCCAGGCTGAACAAGCCCAGCTCCCTCAGCCTCTCCTTGTAGGAGAGATGCTCCAGTCCCCTCATCATCCTCGCAGCCCTCCGCTGGGCTCACTCCAGCAGCTCCTCATCTTTCTGGAACTGGGGAGCCCAGCACTGGACACAGCACTGCAGATGGGGCCTCACTAGGGCAGTGTAGAGGGGGAGGAGAACCTTCCTCGACCTGCTGGCCACACTCCTCGTGCTGCACCCCAGGATCCCATCGGCCTCCTTGGCACCCAGGGCACACGCAATCACCACAAACGCACAACCAGTCGCTCCTAATTAGCCACAGGGCACGCGTTAACCTCCCTGTCCTGCGCAGCACCAAACGGACGTCATCGGGCCAAAGTCTCCCCTTGCAGCCCACAGTTCTCCTGTGTGGACAAACGACTGTGAGGAGGTGCCACCATCTCACAGCCACGCTCTGCGACGCCGCTGCTGCTCAAACACCGTGGAACCGGCGACGCAGGGTGCTGCACAAGCCCCCAGCACCCCGGGGAGGATGAGCTGCGCTGGCTCTGCTCCGCAAAGCTGGAAGCTGGATGGAGAGAGGGAAGCCTCGTTATTTGTCTTCATCCTCCTGAAACCCTCTCCTGACCCAGCTCGGGGAATTTGTCCGTTTGGAAGGCTTGCACAACCTCCGCCTTTTTTTTAGGGGGTGGGGAGGGAGGGCTGGTATTCAAAGCATCGCATGGTGCAAAGGGGTTCTGCTCTTCTGTTATGTCCTGGGACAGTTTCCAATGATCTCTAACCTTTTCAGACCAAGGGATTTACACCTGCTTACACCAGCAATAAACTGTGATCTTGGTCTCCGATTTGGGAAATCAGGAGTCTGAAAGCAGAATTACTCTACGGAAAACCCCAATGTTTGCTGATCCGCTTTGCTGTTCCAGCCTCACCCTTTGAGCAAGTGGAGCCTCGGTGCTCTGGGTAAACTGCCCTCCACGGTACGGTAACAGCGGGCGCAGGGGAGGCAGGTTCCACCTCAGCTACGGAGAGCGAATGGCCAAAATGCCCGCTCCCAGCACGTAACAGCTGCAATTACAAGCTCATTATTTAAGCGGCGTATTTCTGAGGCTTAATCTTCCGGGATTTATTCAGACACTTAAGAGATCTTTCCGAAAGGGTCCTCAAAAACTCAGCAGGTCTGAGTCATTTGGAGTATTTTATTCTAGATTCCTCAGAAGAGATTTGAATAAATTACATTATAACCTCTGTATTTTAATAATTGTAAAACCTGCAGGGGAAGAAGTAAAACCACTTTCTTCCTAATCTGAGTTTACTAACATCATCCATAACGTTTAAAAACCCCCACACCAATAAAACCACACAAACGCTCTCCCCCGTGACTTTAAGAACAATTTACATCTTTTAACTTTTCTTTTTTTTCCTCCTGATTTAGCAGGGCAATGACACGGAGATGAAATTAGCAGCACTACTACAACGACGACATCATTTTCCGGGTTCTTTATGAGCTAATGGCTCGCGGCTCTGAAACGATTTTTATGTCAGGCAGGATGGAGCCCGGCTCCCAAGCAGCCAAAAGCAGGCAGGCTTTCAGCAGCTCCGCAGCTCGTGCCCGCCAGCGAGAGACGCAGCTCCTCAGTCGCTGCTCTTGCAGGGACTTCATTTCATCGTCCTGCAGTTGGTACCCCTGTGGCCACTGGAACTGGCCACACATCCCCTCCTGCTGGGTTCCTGCTCCTCTCCATTATCCTGCCAAGCAATTTCGTTCTTTCTCAGTCAATAAATTGCTACAGAATTAAATTAGTATGGCTGTAGAAATTAGTCATAGAGTACAGGCAGTATTATATGGGGCCTGATTAAAATATTCCCCTGAACAGAGCACGACAGCTATAGTCAACTAAATAAAAGCGACACCTCAGTTCTTTTCGGTCTCTTTGGCCCAAATCCCATTACCCGACTCTAAAACTACAACGAGCCTGCTCGTTACACGGAAACGCTACGTTTCACTCTAACGAAGCAGAGAGCAGGATCTGGCAGTTAGCCTGGGTCAAAGCATTCACGCTGACGTTATTCTCTTATTGTGAATTCTGAGATTCAGCGGGACTTGTCCAGCCCTTGCTCGGGACTTGTGCAGCCCTTGCTAGCTGGCTCACAAAATGCCTCAAGAACGGAACAAAATAAACCGGCTACGTCCTTTCTAGAAGCTGCACGTCTTTTTCTTCTTTATGAGCAGGACAGCCCTGACGTGACGGCCGGTGCTTCAGAGTTCTGTCTTTGCCAGCCCCACGCCCGCAAGCTGGCTAATGACGACCGGAGGTGCTCCAGAACAACCAGCGGCGACAAAACGAAGGCGCCTGTTGCCTTTTCGCCCTTTCCGGGACGACGCTGGGTTAGAAATAACGGCAGTGGGAGAGGCAGGGCCGCGAAAAGCGGCGCCTCCGTTCGCCGCAGCCGCAGGGCGGTCGGGCTGCTGCCCCTCCTAACCAACACCACGACCTTTCAACCGGGGCTGCAGCGTCAGGGTCTGCCCCGCTCCCTCACGCCAGGCTTCTGCGTTCTTCTGAGGCTCCTTTATCGGCAGGGGTGAACCCTGCAGGGGCTCAGCGGCTCGGCCAGAGGAAATTGCTGCAGTTTTGCTGTTTCCATCGCACGGTAACAAGGGGAACACAGGGTTAAGATTTACCCGGCTGAGAACAGACTTCTCATATCTCAGGGGTTTCCTCACCTGCGAGTGGCCACGCTGTAGCTTGCCCCCGCAGCCAGCAGGATCTCCAGGCAGTTCTCCTGCCGTCCTGACATGGAGATTCACTTGTTCCGCACGTGTAGACCGTGGCAAATTCACAGTCTGCTGGCTCTGCTGGCCAGGAAAGCAAAGCCTCAGATTGTTTCGTTAGGCGATGAAAACCATCACTGAATGAGACACAAATGAGGAACTGAGGACTGTAAAGTCACTGCAGATTTAATTGTCCAGGGAACAGCCTGAAGCGTAATGGGAAGCAGGTTCCCAGGTTTCTCCTTGCTTTTGTTAAACGCTGACGCCCTGTGTATTCCACACAGAATCCCAGAATGGTCGGGGTTGGCAGGGACCTCTGTGGGTCATCCAGTCCAACCTCCTGCCGAAGCAGGGTCACCTACAGTAGGCTGTAGAGGACCTTGTCCAGGCAGCACCTCACTCTCATACAACTGCCATCTCACATGGCCACGTGAAGTAATCTAGTTCGAAAAAAGTGGGTTCGGAGCATATTTTTTAATCTCTTTTTGCTTATTTTCATTCTGTTTCTCCACAATGAGCAGATAATAATGGTAAAATGTGTGTGACTATGTCTGAGAGGAAAGAGAAAAGAGGGGTCTGTGATGTATTTCCCCATTTTTCCTAAAAGGGGATGTCTGTGTCTGTCCCTTGCAAGCAACCCTAAATATGTATTTAGACAGCAGCAAGTAAGAGGGAAGGCTATAAATAGCTTCAAACACATGAAATGATAAGCTGGAAAACATAAAGATTTGCCAAAAGATAATTAAGATATATAACCCTCTGCCAGAAAATAAAAAGATGAGTAGGATGTAGTAAAAATATGATGAGATGGTTCCAGTACAATATTCTCTCTGTTCCCTCCTAGCAGGGGAACAAAGACTCCTTGAGAGAAATCAGCACTGTATGCAAATGGAAAACAACAGCTGCCACCTTCTATAACGTAGCCATTAAGTTAATAATTACACAGGGCGGGGGTGCAAAAAAGCCCCTAAGCACGCACTGGGACTTGACTCGCTCCCAGTATTCCAGCGGAAAACGGTGAAGCTGCGCCAGCCGTTACCTGGATCCGCAGTCACCACAGGACGGCAAAGTGCTGGCGACAAACCGCCCCGTGCTGCTCGGCACGGCAGCGCCGGCCAGCGCCTCCGCAGAACCAGCCGGCCTTTGGGGACCCTCGACAGGGAGGGACCTCGCGTATCGCCGACGGCTTTAATAACGGGACGGGCCTAGAGCGCGCGGGGAGCATTCCTGCTTCCGCACGGCTTGCGGCGAACGCTGCTGAGCTGTGTTTTGTTGAGCAGTAGAACAGGAGGCCGTATCAACTTCAGCTGATTCACACAAAACCTAAGGGGGAGGGAAATAAATCAGTTATCTGATTCTTCTCCCTATCACCAATAGCGGTTAATCTGCGTTTTACAGCCATTCATCATCTTAAAGTACGGGGACACAGCTGAAGATGAACCCGTTACTGTGAGCTGCCACCTGTGCTAACCGGCGTGACCAAGTGCACCATCACCCCTAGCCCACGGCGTGCCGAGGTGGACGTCATCTCACCGCCGGCGCAGATCAAACACGCGCGTGTGGACTGGCGCGCAGCTCAGCGGACAGGAGATCATTCACTAAGCCTACTTTGTTTCTTTTGATCGCATACTAATACGCTGGTTTAGCTTCCTTTTTTGTTTACAGTTTGCCTCCTTTCTTGGCTTTTCAGGTACTGGTCCAGTACAACCTTGTTCAGTTCACGTTTTCCACACAAATAAAGGAATATTGTAACCTTTCCATTCCCTTTCAACCCATTTCTGTCTACCGCAATAGACTTAAGCCTGGCCCACTTCAGCATGATATTGAATCAGGGAGTTGAACTGTGTCCTGCAGGAAAAACCTCAAATTATACATGATAGGCATGCTAAGTACAACCTTCGGGACAAAACTTATGATTTAAGGTTATTTCGTGGCCCATTTTCTTAGCTTCAGAAGAGCTAGATTTACCTGGACAACTTTAACCTTCCACTAAGTGACGAATGCACAGAAGTCCTTTCCTCTGGCTGGATTTATCGGGTCGTTTTTAGCCTGGTATGTTGTAAGATACAGGATTTCCCAGGTGCAGAGTAGCTTCAGGACAGGAGATTACCTTGCAAAAAAAAAGCCCCGTTTTAGCTTTTCATCTTGACACCAGAAGAATTCTGATGGGGAAACGGACCCATAAATCAGGTGTTAGAGACAAATCTGTTGGCTGAGCCAGAGCACCAAGAGAGCTGCACACGGTTTAACTTCCAAAGGACCTTATACCCACCGAAACAATCCTGGCAGCTCCTCCAGCGGCCTGCAGTCGCTCCTCTGCTTCTAGGTTAGGGGGTTTATCAACGCCAGCTACTCCTGATTCTAAGTGTGATCAACCAGGACTGACAGAGACCAAAATCTACGGCTGGCTCGAGCTGGCAGTCCTGTACTCCAGCATATGCAATCAACAAATTCACATTTCTGAGGAACAGTAACTCTGCTGTCTCCTACTTTATGAGTTCTTGGCTTTAAAATATTAGCATTTCTTTTAAATTCCTTGCACAGACCTTGCTACTGACCTGTAAACAACTCTATCCTGCTAGGTTGTTTTGTTGGATGGTAATTAGCTAAAGTCATTCTCAGGTTTATTCACTTCAGAAAATAAAACCTGCTCTGTACCTGGTTTGTTTTCAGAAAGAAAACCAAACCAGCGCTCCCTTATGCTTTTGGGAATTTTACTCCCACCCAACGTGGTCCCTGGCCACCTCCTGACGAAAAAATAATGCTAATCCTGGCAACGTTTGCTGCAGTGATGAAAAGGCACTACCCCACCGACACCGCTAAGGCAGGTCGTGCTTCCTCACCCCGACGGCTGCACAGAGTGCTCTGGCTCTCTAAAACACTGACGCGCTCTCCAACACGCTAAATGTGTTCTAAATAATACCGGTGTGTTTGTGCGTCATCCTTAACTGTTGCCAGTTTTGATTCCCTTAAGAAATGGTAATTATCCCTCTGACATTCGTACCTTTTCTGGGTGCTAACTTTCAGAGCTCCTCTATAATTTTACTGAGGTTTAGCTTAAATTTTGTCTGCCTTAGCTTCAGGACATCATTCTCCGTCCTACCACCGTGTGAAATGGATTATGCTATCCCACAGGAACGGAATTAACGAAGTAAGGGACGTCTACTAGGTTACCTTGAAGACAGTTAGAGCCGCCGGTTATGTCTCCTCGGAGAAATCTCTTTCCTAAATTATGTAAATGTAGTTGTCTCTGTCTTGCTGTTGCCAAAGTTGTTATTCCAACGCCCTCAAAGACAGAAGCTGTCCAACAAACAGCATGGTTTATTATCGATCACCAGTGATTACGTTACTTTGAATAGCACAAGAGTGCTAATTTTCTCTCAAGAGTTTCACATTCTCTAACCTAAACAGTCACATCCGCGAGCTTCCAAAGAAAGTTTGGGCTGCTGACACTGCTCAAGAGGAAATTCCCCTGAGGACTGAAGCTAAGACTCTCACAGCCATCTCCACGAACACCAGCTTGTAAGCAGCACGCCCAGAGCAGCTAGAGCGAGCAGAGGACGTCTTCAACAAGACAGATGATCCAATCAAGAAAAGCTAATCTGGGGCTGATGCTGCAAGTCCTTGTGTAAAGGACAGAGAGCAACTAATCCGAGCAGAGCCGCTGCAAGGAAGCCAACTGCTTTACTTGTCTCGGAGCTCGTATGGTGGAGATGCGCACTTCAGAGCTGTTTCTTCCAGGAAAGAACGAGCAGGATGAAAGACTGAGCTAATCAAACGGGCCATGAAAATAACCGCAGAGTCAACAACCTCACAGAATGTATAAGGCTCCTGAAAAGAGTCACAAATTAACTGGCCTCGTTGCTGTTCTCCAGAAAATCAACTGGTTTTAGCTGAAGGATGGCAAGAAGAGGGCCTTAAAGAAGCCCTACTCCTGAAGAAATGAATGGAGTTGCAACCTCAAAGAGATAAACTGGCTGAAAATAAATGAGAAAGAAGTTACAGACTCTTTATTCGCACCAGATGATAAGGGAATTTCATACATTTTTTTACCATAAGGAAAAATTAACCACCTCATTTGAACATCTCAACAAAATGGTCTGTCACAGACAGGGTGAGATCTACCACATCAGCATTTCAAGAAGCTGAAAAACTCTTCCTAATTGTTTTAGGATGAGATCAAGACTATCTAAACACCCCTCAGGTCTGCATTTGATGCAACAGTGGCAGTGAAGTCCTGCAGAGGACTTAGAAAACTGGCGCTCCACCCACCCCTGCCTTCGGAAGGACTTCCCAGGCAGTCAGGCAGCCACCCGCCTCTGGATCCTGCGCCCACGCAGAGTCCCAGCGCGCAGCCCCGCACCGGGCACACGAGGCGCAGAGACGCGCAGGCACTGCTCAGGGGCTACGCAGCCCGTCTCAAGCTGGTGAACCAGACTAAAGCCAGAGCTCCAGAACGACCTTTGGACCCCACGCAGGGCCCCTCTGCAGCCATGGGGAGAGGACGGTGCCTCCCCGCGACGCTCGGGATCCCTCCTTGGTAGTAACCAAGTCTGTCCACAGACTGGAGAGGAAATTCCTTCTCAAGACCTGACGCCTGATCAAGATCTGATGCCTAAATCAAGTGCCTCAATCAAGCTGTCTGAATCTTGGCACACGAGGTCAGAGACTAGGGCTACGAGGATGATGAGGGGACTGGAGCATCTCTCCTATGAGGAGAGGCTGAGGGAGCTGGGCTTGTTCAGCCTGGAGAAGAGAAGGCTGAGAGGGGACCTTAGAAATGCCTCTAAATATCTGCAG
>Ga0065711_1045210_pt1 | contig 13624 bp, 8 predicted proteins | sample Hoacrofraction12_FD_59098 | JGI IMG/M metagenome (GOLD analysis project Ga0065711, IMG submission 59098) | Hoatzin crop microbial communities from Cojedes, Venezuela - Epithelial fraction 12 v2 (version 2) | ecosystem: Host-associated > Birds > Digestive system > Esophagus > Crop | place... | reverse complement strand
GGGGGGTGCCGTGCTGCGGGAGCGGGCGGCGGGGCGGGCGGCAGCGCTGCCCGGGAGGGCGCGCACGAAGGCGGTAACGCACCCCAACGGCGTTGCGGGGCGGGGGGAACGCATCGCTGCCCGCCGCGGAACGGGCCCCTCCCTGCGCCGGCAGGAACGGCAGCCGTGCAAGGCCGCGCCTGGGGCTGTCGTGGCCGCTTCTGCGGCTTGTGTAGGTGGTCTGGGCGCTGGCAGGTGGCTTTGGCCCTGCGCCCCCCCCCCGGGTTGTTTAGAGCAGGATCTAGAGTGACGGAAGGGCCACTTCCGAAGAGCAGGGGAAAAAGGCGTTCTGAGGGTTTATTTAAGTCGTAGGGTTGGTTTTCTGAAATAGATCTGTATTTGCTGACAACTGATCTATGTTTTTTTTCCAAGACAAAGTGCATTAAAGCCAACGCTGACATACTGCATCTTCATCCGTTATTTCAACAGCCAAACTCTCATGAACTATGTGGGAGTAAAAAGCAGGCCCAAACAACAACAACAACAAAACAACAACAAACCCCAGAGAGACTGGTGGGGGAACTCATTTCTCGGTTGGTTTGGTCAGTTCAGCTCCACTCCCGCCTGGGGGGTTTCGTGCAGTCTGACAGGGCGGTGGAACACTGGCACAGGGTGCCCAGAGAGGTGACAGATGTCCCATCCCTGGAAACATTCAAGCCCAGGTCAGACGGGGCTCTGAGCGACCTGATCTGGTTGGAGATGTCCCTGCTCGCTGCAGGGGGCTTGGACGAGGGACCTTTAAAGGTAGGGACCTCCCAGCCCAAAGCGTGCTATGATTCTGTGATTACATGATCTGAAAGAGGTGGGGTGGTCCTGAAGAAGGTGGATCAGCGCTGTTTGTACACAGCTTTTAGTACCGTTTGCCTAAAGAGGTTACTTGCTTAATCGCAGATGAGCGCTCCCCTGATTGGCGTTGGGTGACAGCCCGGAACCTCTCTGCACTTGAGCGTCAGCTGGACTGCCTGGATTTTTTCCTTGTGTTTTCTGTTCCAAACTTTTTCTTCTTTTGTGTGGTTTTACTGCTGCGGCTTTGCTTGGAAAGAATAGTTGCTTGTTCATCAGGTTGCTTTGAGAACTGCTGTTCACCAGTGGCACGTGGTTGTATTGATTTAGGGTTTGGTGTTTAAACTTTCATCCACGCTGGTGGAGCTGTTTGCACAAGCATTGCAGGACCGAGTTCTCACTGTACACGTACACCAGCCAGGTTTTTTCCATCCTTCTACCAGAAACCGTGGCTGTGGGTGCCGTGGGGGGACTGGGAGGTTGGCATGATCTGTACCTCAGCCTCTGAGAGTGGTCTCCTTGAGTAAGCAGTGGATGAGAAAGGCTTAAATCACCTCTCCGACCAGGACGCTGGTTAATATTCCCGCTGGAGGTGGGCTGAGAGGTTTGCAGTGTACTGTGACCAGTGGCTGTGACTTAGTCACTGCTCATTCTCTCCTCGAGTGCTAGTCTGTGCAAATGTCAGGTCACATTTGCTTCCTGCATCAAAAACAGCTTAGTGCATTAATGCTATGCAAAAATTATCATGACATGTATTTTCTTAAATCCATTTTCTTCAGCCTTGGCCCACAGTGATATTATGACAGGAGCCAGTTATGGAAAAGCAATCAGTATGGAACTCTGTTTTCTAATCATGACTTCTACTGAGGGATGCAGAACAAAGATGCTGTGTTTATTTAAGTATTGCCAGCAATTTCACATGGATTAAAGGAAGCATGGGTGTGTGGGGAGTTATTCTGTTTACAACTGTTTGTCTGCCTCCAGCCTTGAATAGGCATACTTTTGTATGACTAAATTAATTAGTAAAATAAATATGTAGTAGAAAATCTAAGGAATGAAAAGCACCCAATTATGTTTTAGAATCAGTATCTCTAAGCAGAATCTTGTCAAAGGTTTTCAAGAAACAAATGCAATTATTTAAGGAAAAATAGGATGATATAACTGTGAATGTCTTTTATTTTTTTGCATATTTAGTGTCTAAGATATTACCTGTATTTGTTTACTAAATCATTTCAGTGTCATTTCTTTAGCACCGATAGATACGTGCAAATACTTTTAAATTTTGAAGATAAAAATAGAACATTTCACAAGTGTCTTTACTAAAAAATTAGCAATAATACTGTCTTTTTACTTGTATTTGAATACATTCCTGTATGCTTTATTGTAAACTTGAGAGTCTAATAGAGAAATCCTTTCATTCAAGATTAGCTTTGCTGTTTAACCCTGCTATTTACGGTGTGACAGTGGGTTTTGGTTTTCTTGTAAACACGTTAAAACTGAAAAGCTTAGATATTGTTCAACTGCTACAGACCCACACAATTCAGTCATAAGGGATCACCATTTCTTCCATGTGATCTCTGATCAGATACCATAATACCCATTTCATGTTTAATATCCAGTCTTGATATAAAAGAATCAAAAGATGAAAATTTCACCATTTCTTTAGGTAGTTTGTTCCAATTGTGAACCATCTTTGGTGTCAAAATAATAACGGAAAGTGTCTGTGCGCCTTTTAATCTGAAGATCTCTAACTGTAGCTCCAAGCCATTGCTTTATGTTATCACCTTCCCAGGTAGATTGAAGATATGTGTTGCCCAAAAACATACTTTCTTATCCTGATTAAGTCACTTCTCAGTATTCTTTTGTTTTTTTTTTTTTGAGAAGCTAAACAAAGTGATCTCTTCCAGTGTCTCACTGAAAGGCATTTTCTCTAGGTTCAAAGAAGTTTAGATTTAACTATTTTTCTTCACTTTTCACAAATTTTTATCAGTGAAATGTGATGCTTAACATTCACAGTGGAAACATTTTCACAGTATTTGATAATGATCCCAATTTCCACTAAGGTTTCAAGAGCTATCAATCACTCAGTTCTTAAGCTAGTTCAAGTACATTGACTTTCATCCTTACTTTTTAAATTCAAATGTTTTGGGCTACTAAATCTGATGCCTTATGAAAGTCTAGGTCTGTTCTGCTTGCATACTTCTCCTTATTGAGCAAAGTTTTAATTTCCTCAAGGCAGATTTTTTTTGACATGGTGGTGGGAGTGTCTCTTCGACTGTGGGAAAACTGGTAAGAGAGAGTGACATGAACTGTGCATGTGCTACATTTTTATTCAGTTAATTGAGTAATGACTAATTCAGAAAAAGGAAATGAGAAATCTGAAGGCCAAAAGAATAGAAAGGAAATTAAAACTATCAATGCAACATTGCCAATATTCATTTACACTTTCCTCGTTAGTCTCAAAAGGAGGATGTGAAAAATGGGCTGTCTGATTTTACCAAAATTCCAGCATATCCTGGATGACTGGTGTGTGTCTTACACACTCTAAGGAGAGGGGTGTTCTGCCCATACAGTAAACAAAACGGGAGCCTGCTTGGAGGAAACAATTGTGCCGGAGGAGATGCCGACTCATTCAGAGCCAGGGTTGGACAATGTGGGGAGGGGGCTGGGACAAGGCCCGTGCTGGAGACAGGAGGGCAGCAGCCTGCCCAGTGCAGAGGTGCGATGCCTGCACAGCAGGGAGGGAGCAGGAGGTGACTCGGGGGGCAATAAGGCTCCCAGGAGGGACCACAGCACAGCGCAGCCATCGCCAGAGGCGGGCTTTGCTGCTGGCTCGGCTCCGGAGCTGGCTGGAGCTCTCTCCAACAGAGCCTGGAGAGCACTGGTTTCATACTGCCGTAAGCAGCAAGGAGGGAACTCCTTCTCAGTGGGATTTGAAAACTTTCTTTCAAACCCTGTGCCACCACTCCACTGTTTCTCACGGTAGCTGTTTTGGACGCGCAAAGGTGGAAGACAGCTGAAGCAGCAAAGACCTGAAAATTACTTAATTAAGGAAATACTTAGAGCTTTCTCTGCAGGGCTTATATTGGAGCTGCCTGTTATGCAACAAAGTTTACATTTGTCAGGTTGGAGTAATGTGGTTATGACTTAAGCAATTCAGGACAATTGAGGCTCACAGATTTCTAGATTTGTCACAAGGAAATACTCAAAGGAAAGCAGCGAGGAAGTAGTGTTGTAATCCAGTTGGCTAAGGGAATTCAGGGGTTGAGTTATAAAATACATTTAAGTAGGTATATATTATAATGTTATTTTAAATTCAGGAAATAATAGGGATGTTACTTCAGGTCTGAAATGTAAAGAAGATAGGTCTAATTTGGGTCAGGAAAGTGAAGACATGAGAAATGCACCATTTTGATGTAAAAAAGCAGAGGAAGTGAAAAGGGAAAGAAAGTATGGAAAGATGTATATGGTTGTGAGTGTGAGGCTATAAGCTGGCTTTTGCTCAGGTGAAATACATTGAAAGTTTTCCCCTTTCACACATGTTGTGTTTTTCCTTTATCCCCAAAGACAAGAGCTTATGTGGTGTTTGGGTTGGGTATGACAGCGTGGCCACCAGGCAATGTGGCTCTTGATAGAAGTAACAAGTCAATATAAATCCAGGGAGCCATCCTTTCACTTTGCAGTTTGCTTAAGTGGAGTAAGGCAACGCTACTTGCTGGGTCTGGTATCGTTGTTGATAGAGCTGTGGCTTAACAGAAATGGTCCAAAATGAACTCCTAGGTGGTGAAACCTTGCAGCATGCAAGATATGTGAGCTGTTGGATTTGAAGGAAGGGCCTGGATTTTGCAGTCCACTGGTAGAGTTAGATTAGTGTTGTGAGAATAGACTGATTGTTTCCTGTCTGGGTAAGGGTTTTCTCTGGAAGAGAAGGCTTTCTGGGCTGTCCAGAGAAGAGATGTCCGTGAGGAGGAAGACAGCAGCTTGGTTGTCCATGGCAGAAGGCACTGCTGAAATGGGGAAACAAACTGTGGGAATGAGACAGTAATTCCAAATGGGTAACAGATGTGAACAAATGTGCAAAAGGCTCAACCTTTTGAAAGTTGAGCTTGCTTCTGTCAAGTGTCCAGTGCTGCTGATAACAAGCTCTACTATCAAAGCTTCTCATAAGCAGTGATGGTGCATTTAGTAATGGCACTGTTGAGGAGATGTAATATTATGGTCCAGGCTGGGAGCCACCTTTAGCATATATCCTCTGTACGGCCCATCATTTTTAAGTTAAATTTGCATCTTAAATTAAGCAATAAAACACAGGCAAAACAAACAAAATGTAGCAGATGGAAAGGAACTGTGTGAGAGGGACCAGGCTGGTGTAGGAACAATACTGAAGGAGGTGCAAGGAAAACCTAAAAAGCCCGATCTTATAAAAATATTTTCAGGGAAGAGTTATCTGTAGAGGATATGCATCAAATTCTGGGCACAAACCAACACAAATGACACTTGCCCTTTTAGTCCAAGTCCTAAATGATGGCTACCTGAACAAAGCAGCCCTGCACGAGGATTTGCTGTGAATAGACAGGATCAGTTCTAAGATTTCTACAGTTCTATATTTATACGACCATGTATACGTGTGTACATTTTTATTATGTAGGTAAAGTATTTATAGAAAGTCTGTATACATACAAATTTATAAATAAAGTGTGTATATTATGCAGTGAAAAAAAAAAAATCCTACTTGACCAACCTGATCTCCTCTATGACCATGTGACTCACCTACTGGATGAGGGAAAGGCTGTAGTTGTTGTCTACCTGGATTTTAGTAAGGCTTTTGACACTGTTCTCCACAGCATCCTTCTGGAGAAACTAGCTGCCCATGGTTTGGATGGGTGCATGCTTCGCTGGATAAAGAACTGGCTGAATGGCTGAGCCCAGAGAGTGGTGGTGAATGGAGTTAAATCCAGCTGTGAGCCAGTCACAAGTGGTGTCCCTCAGGGCTCAGTTTTGGGTCCAGTCCTGTTTAACATCTTTATCAATGATCTGGATGGCGGGATTGAGTGCTCCCTCAATAAGTTTGCAGATGACACCATGCTGGGCGGCAGTGATGATCTGCTTGAGAGCTGGAAGGCTCTGCAGAGGGATCTGGACAGGCTGGATCTATGGGCCAAGGCCAGTTGTGTGAGGTTCAACAAGGCCAAGTGCTGGGTCCTGCACTTTGGTCACAACAACCCCATGCAATGCCACAGGCTTGGGGAAGAGTGGCTGGAAAGCTGCCCAGCAGAAAAGGACCTGGGGATGTTGGTCGACAGCCGGCTGAACATGAGCCAGCAGTGTGCCCAGGTGACCAAGAAGGCCAACAACATCCTGGCTTGTATCAGAAATAGTGTGGCCAGCAGGAATGGGGATGTGATCATGCCCCTGTACTTGGCACTGGTGAGGCCGCACCTGGAGTACTGTGCTTTTGAGCCCTTCCCTACAAGAAGGACATTGAGGTGCTGGAGCATGTCCAGAGAAGAGCAACGAGGCTGAGGGAGCTGGGGCTGTTTAGTCTGGGGAAGAGGAGGCTGAAGGGGGACCTTATTGCTCCTACAACTACCTGAAAGGAGGTTGTAGTGAGGCAGGTGTAGGTCTCTGCTCCCACTAACTAGCAATAAGACAAGAGGCAATGGCCTCAAGTTGTATCAGGAGAGGTATAGATTGGATATTAGGAAAAATTTCGTTACTGAAAGAGTGGCCAGATGTTGGAACAGGCTGTCCAGGGAAGTGGTGGAGTCACCATCCCTGGAGGTGTTAAAAAAATGTGTAGATTTGGCACTTTGGGACATGGTTCAGCAGGTGTGGTGGTGTTGGGGTGACAGTTGGTCTTGATGATCTTAGAGGTCTTTTCCAACCTATGATTGTATGATAAGTGAGGGCTTGTGGTATACGTGAGCTTATGAAAGCTGGGTAGAAGTGAGGCTTGCAAGAGGGAACGCTACAGTGGAAAGGGAGGATGAATGATAATTAAGTGATAATATTGAACTTTTCCAGAGAAATAAATAAAGAATTAATCTGAAGATTCCTCACAGCTCTGCCTCGTAGCGCAGTCTAGATTGTTATTTAAAATGATCTCTGTGAAGCACACAGCAATGCCACGGCCTTCTAATATGTTTTCTTCAGGCAAACATTCTCACGTTGGCACTTTAAGCTCCAGCAGTCGAGCATTGCGAAACACTGAGGTTTATACTGCTGTAAGTAAGAAGCCTGTCAAAATTCTGTAGTTCAGTATAAACGTTTAAGACTTTTCCTTTCAATAACTGAAGTGCTGTTTGTAATAAGAAACTGAGATTATTACTTGGTGATGCAAGACTCAGGATGACGGCTTTTACCTGATTTGAAGAATGTTGGGTTTAACAAAGTAAAGGAAAGAAACTATTAGTAGTAAATTGACAATGGGTGAGATCCAGATTCCAGAAGAAATTAAGCCTTTTCCTTTGAGAATGTAGAGCACCGCTTTCAGGTAGGATAGGGCTATATAAAGAGAAGCAGATAGGTACAAAGGGATAACTGGTGCAGTGTAATCTTACTGAACAGCTGTGTGGGTGACGAGAGCTCCGGGCAAGAGGCAGAGGTGAGTCCAGAGTAGTTGCTGCTGCACAGGTTTTCCCACCCTTCTGTTCAGGGTGACATCCGAAAGCTGACAGAGCCTTGCAAGGACAGCAGAGCTTGCAGATGCTGAAAAGGCAGCTCTGTCTTTCCCCATCCCCACTTTCCTGCTGCCGGACTCGTTCACTGGGCAGCTGAGTTTACTAAAGCAGTAGAAAGCTGCTGGTGCCACCAGCAAAGAGAATCATTTGCTGTTGGTTTCATGCGAGCTGCCTCACCAAGGCTTTGCCCCAGCATGGTGTGTGGCCAAGAGAAGGTGAGAATAAGTTAGGATCCCTATCTTCAGTGGTACCTAGCCACTTGAAATGGGAGAAAAAAAAGTGAATTGCTATTCTATCCCTTGGAAGTTGCTTGCAGCACATAGACTCTTTAATTTTGGGGTAGGTGACAGCGATCCATGCATCTGAGCCCTGCTGTGGAGCTTCAAATCCAGAAAGAAACCTGAACATGGTGAAAGAAGGCAGGGTAAACAGCTGGCTGCAGTTGCCTTCCCATTCAAGCATTATTATGCTTCCAGACTTGTAATATCAGACATGTCTCAATGTCAGAAGGCCTCTTGTGTTATTTAGGTTTATTGTATGTTCAGCTTGAGAGCTAGAATATTTTCTTCTGCTCATAGCCATGTCCAAATGTAAGGGCATAGCCAGATGGTCTCCATAAGACAAGTTAATTCTTTGCTCAGTCTTCTGGCTGCCCTAAATTAGTAATGCCAGGCCTCAGATTATTTTAAGAGAAAGACATTCACGCTCTTCAGAATGACAGTTTCCATCTCAGTTTTTAGAGGGCATCACTGTGATTGAGAGCACTGTTCTGCATTCATTCTGCCCCCCTTTGTTTTCCTGTACCTGCCACCTGTTGGAATATATTATACTAGATTTTTTTTTTAATGTGTATGATTATTGCTTTCTTTAGAAGCAAATCACTGTCATGACAATGCTTAGTGGTCTGTGAGAAGTTAGTAGTAACAGGCAAGAACTAATCTGCATACTCTAATTGAAGTGTACTCTCGTGGCTTTCTTGCTTAGGTGAAGGAAATATTTTCTTTTGAGTTTATACTCTGCAACTCAAATGCAAAGCTGCATGAGGTAATACAGACATGTTTCTTCTAGTACTGCAATATATTATTGAGGGCTAGACTTTAGCCAGCCTTTAGTGTGTGACATGGGCAGGGTACAGAAAATTGAAATGTGTGCCATACACAGCACAATCCTAGACGTAGTCTGGTAGCATTGCAGTGAGAGGCACTTTGCTCCCAGTTGAATCATCTGGGATGTCTGCTGGCTTTAAAGGGGTTAAAAGTAGGTAAGGCCATGGTCCACTTCCCTTTCACACAATTGGCAGGAGGTGAAACATACTGTGTGTTTTCAGAAGCACTGGAGAGTGACGTGACTCTTTCGAGCCATCTTTCCCTAGACAGTGTGATGTGTTTACCTGCTCAGGGCCAAGAATGGGACCCACTGGGTGGTTGTCTGTCAAAATTTCTTTTGATTGTGGGGTCTTTGCTTATTTCAAATAGAATGTAACATCACTAAATAGATTGGAAGCCTAAAACAAGCTGTGATTGCTCTTAACACTAAAAAAAGTTTAAGGTGTTTGTGATAGCTACAGTAGGAGTATAGTTACCTTAGATGAAAAGAACATGTCCAGGCACACAGATGCTTTGTAGTCTTTATTATACACGGTGTTCAAGGTCGAATGCTTTCACCTACCAGATGGTATCCAGCATAACTATGTTCCTTTAAGGGCACTGTTGCTTTCAAAAGTCTTTTTTTTTTCCTTCCCTGTGATGGCCTCTAACCCTTAAGGCTCAGCTGCTGCTCTGATTCAAAGCATTACCTAAGTTTGCAAGGGATTCCATGGAAATCAACTGACCTTGCAGAGAATGGTACATTTAACACAGAAGAAGAAAGCTTGATCCAGGCTTTCATTAAATAACACTCGTGTAACATGGGCTGGTCTGTGTTTGTCTTTGTCGCACGTAACTAGCTGCCACTAACATCATTAGGATTTCCAGGCACAGACCAGCTGGGTTATGAAACCTGAGTTCCAGATATGGAGCGAAGTCCGAGGAAATTAGATGACCCATGTTGCAGACAGAATACAAGTTCAGTGTAAAATATTTATTGCTCCAAATTATCATTGTAAGAGTAATAAAATGAAGCCATATTTGTAGCCTTCACAGTGATATATTTTTATGAGCTTAGAGCTGCTGTTTGTATAAATTCAATAGAGAAGATGTTTGGATTTGTTTCAAGTTTCTTTAGCTACAGGGAAGAACATTTATTCCCTATTTCACTTGTTAGAAAGAATGAAAAGCAAATCTTTTATCTGTTTACTAGAAAATACAGCTTTAATGAAACTCATTACCTTTCCGAGTCTGACTGAGTTGTATGGAGATGGAATCAGGTTGCCTAGACTATAAGGGACAGGACTGACACCAGTTCCCTGTGGGCCTTTTAAGAAGGTACAGATAAAAAGTAGTTAGATAGATTCAGCTAAAATACTTACCCGAATCATATAGTCAAGTCAGACTATTGCAGTTGAGAATGGATTTTGCTGGAGATTGAAGGAAATACATTTATTGTGAAATCCTCCCTAGACCTTCCGGGTTTCTGGGCTTGATTTTTCCCCCCTCAGCATCCTGGTGGCTGGCTGCATTTATGGGGTCCCTAGATCATCCTGTCTCCTTGGTTGCAAGAGTGTCCATTAGCCAGGAATCCAGCCCTCAGAAACACCATTCTGAAATATCGAAATCATCAGAAAAATGGAGTGACCTTTATCTGCCTACCCATGGAGCAGTATGTCTTTTATAGGGCTGTCCTGGACTTGGTGAAAGAATTTTTATTATATCCTTAGGACTAGTGTCATGACAGAGTTCCTTTATGGAGGAAAGTTTCATGCTCACTCTTAGAGTAACATTTTATCATTCTGGCCTAATTTAGGTCTTTATCTGATTCCCATTGGGACCGATTTTGGTGTGATTTGGGTTGTGCCCAAAGTACCCCAGGTTGGTAGTGCTCTTGGAGTGCACACTGGCTGTATAAGGAAGCTGTGTTCACGGGATCCTCGCTGGAGATGTCATTCCTGGAGAAACCATATAATGTGTGACAGAAATGACAGAAATGAAGGTTGATCTCCACTCCATCCTTAAATGGAAAATGTAACGCGTTTGGATTTCCTTTTAATGGTTTGTATTGTAACTTTCCTTTGTAAAGTTAAATTAGTGTCTTATTGATTAAAAAGAAAAAATGTGACAAAAAAGATGTTTAGTACAAGAATAACCTGCAACTTTTCCTGAGAACTCTCCCTTACAGTTGTTGTCCTTGCTTTTTTGGTGGGAATATGTCTCAATTTGATGATCAGTACAGAAAAAGGGGTAAATGCATTTTTATTTCAAGGATTCAAGTGAAGTTTTTTGACAAAATGTTTTTCAAAGGAAAAAAGAATTGTTTTGTGTCTCCTTCCATGTTTTCTTCCTCACAATTTCTCTCCCTCAGTGAAAGAGGGGTAAGACATATTGCATTTATTATAAGGTGGGCTTCTCAAATAGCTGTGTGTATATGAATAGTAACCAGTTTGCTCCAAGACAGTGTTTCATAAAAACTGGCAATTTTAAAATTGAGCCCCCTTTCTAGACTCTTCTGCCTCTGTGTAAACATCTTGTAACCTCTCCTTCCACCCACTGTTTCTCTGTTACGGACAAGACAGTAGCATCTCAATTCACCTGGTTCAGGAGAAGAGGAAGTGACCAGTGGCACAGACTCACCATGAGCCTGCCTTGGCAGCCACCAGCAATTAAAGGCATCTAAGGCTGACTAATATAAACTTTTATATATCTCTACACACTTACAAAACTACAGTTTGAAAAATTCTGTGTTAGAAGAATTGTTTCATCTGCCTTTTTACTCCAGTTTTGCGGTCCAAAGAAACTAATTTTGACCTTGCATTGCAGCAGAGCCATAGTAAAGAGATGGTGCCAAATGTAAATATACCCAAATGTTGTGTAATGCCGCTTCTGCTACTATTGCCTCTGAAAGAGGAGGGGCTGTGGAATGAGGAGGCGGTAGCACAGCTCAGAGGTGCTGGAAGGAGACAGCACAAGAAGAGTGTGGGTGTCAGGCATGTTGAGAGACCATTCCTTTCAGCAGGGATCTACCTTGAGTTATACAAATCTTGCTGCTACTGAGAGCATGAACTTCTACCTCCTTGTAACTCGTCCTCCTAATCATGAAATGGGTTGGTGAAAGGGACTATAAAATAAAGAGAAATGCAATTTTATTTAGCAATCATAGTTTTACAAGAACATTATTTTCAGGGCCTCATCGTTAACGATGAATTCCTATCTAGATCATAGGATAGTTCAGGTTGGGAGGAATCTCAGGTCATCTAGTCCAGCCTGCCCAAGGTCAGAGCATGGTCAGCTGCCATGTTCTTCTACTAATTCTTGCATGTTTAGTTGTTTGCATACAATTTCCGGCTATCTAGTCAGGGCAAATCTCTTGGGCAGACTGTGCTGTGTCTACCTTAACTTATTTGGCATTCTGTCACCTCCTTGTTTTCTGCGATTTCCTATCCATTGAAATTTTTTCAGGTGTAGTCAGTTCTCAGTTATGGCTTCACAGATTGCTAGCCTTTATTATAGGATCCTCCTTTCCTATCTTCCTGTAATATGGGAATCATTTCTGTCACATTAGTCTGCCTTGTTTCTTTCTTCAAACCCTGCTTAGATGTTTTACAGCAGAAAAGTCTTTTATGCTTAAAATGTTGATTAATAGGACTAGTAAAGCTTTATGCACAGAGCTGCAGCCTACTTCCATTTCCCACTCAGAAAGTCTGAGATTTTCTAAAAAATAGATCTAATTACTTATTTCTAATTTATAATAAGAATATATGTTTACATTTTCTATGCTGGTGTTTCTGTCCATGTGTACTGGTATGTACTGGAATATATTTCATTATTGAAATGTGCCCGGCTAATATATCTATATGTAAATAATGGTATATATAAATAATGGTACATATAAATATTTAGATTTTATGTAAATATCTGCATAGTGAATAATACAACTAGGAAGACAAGGGGTTTGAATTAAAAAGATTAAATCTCATTTGTTTAAAAAGTTGTCATGAAAGAATTCTTCCTGTTTGTGAGCATCAGCTCACACAGTCTTTGTTCTAAATCATATTAAGAGAAAAGTAAGCAAAACTGAAGTGGAGTTAATTGAAGTGTATTTTTAAGTAGTCTCACTATAAAAAGCTAGTAAAAAAATGCCTCCATTAGTGAGGTGCAGCTTGATTAGAAAGTCACTTTAAACTCCTTGCCTGTTTTCAGCTCCCTGGGAGAACAGCAAAAAGAATTGTTCGGTTTCATTGTGTAGAACTCATTAATAGATGAGTGCTAATGCACATTGGCTACCCTGGTAAGCTGTGTCTTATGTAAGTCTGATTCAACTAGACAAATGACCTGTTTTTAAAAGGAGATGGAAACATTTGCAATAAACCTCTGGGCTGTCAGATGTGCAGAGGGGATATAACTACTACAGAAAAGATGTTTATTCAAATTCCTCAGACACAGAAGGTCCAAGCCTAGTTAAAAGTCAAGAAAAGAAAATAAGCATTTGGGACTAAATCCTTGTTTCAGTACATAGGCTAAATACCCCACCTATCCTCTTGGGATGTCTGTGGTCTCTGGGCAGCATTGCTCAATCACTCCTGGAGCGGAGCAGAAGTAATTTGTGATGACGGTACACTTGTTGTGCAGAAAAGCTGATCTGTTTGCTCAGATCTGTACCTGTACCTGTTCTAGTTCTAATGGAATTCAGCTCCTCCTGACAGAAGTAAGCTCCTTTGTCAGGAGCAGGCAATGTGCGCTTGAAGTCCAGAAAGCCAACTGTATCCTGGACTGCATCAAGAGAAGCGTGGCCAACAGGTCGAGGGAGGGGATTCTGCCCCTTTACTCCACTCTCGTGAGACCCCACCTGGAGTACTGTGTCCAGCTCTGGAGCCCCCAACATAGGAAGGACATGGATGTGTTGGAGCGGGTCCAGAGGAGGGCCACAAAGATGATCAGAGCGCTGGAGTACCTCTCCTACAAGGACAGGCTGAGGGAGTTGGGGCTGTTCAGCCTGGAGAAGAGAAGGCTCCGGGGTGACCTTAGAGCAAC
>Ga0065711_1045209_pt1 | contig 13624 bp, 4 predicted proteins | sample Hoacrofraction12_FD_59098 | JGI IMG/M metagenome (GOLD analysis project Ga0065711, IMG submission 59098) | Hoatzin crop microbial communities from Cojedes, Venezuela - Epithelial fraction 12 v2 (version 2) | ecosystem: Host-associated > Birds > Digestive system > Esophagus > Crop | place... | reverse complement strand
CTGGGCACACTGCTGGCTCGTGTTCAGCCGGCTGTCGACCAACACCCCAAGGTCCTTTTCCGCTGGGCAGCTTTCCAGCCACTCCTCCCCAAGCCTGTAGCGTTGCATGGGGTTGTTGTGGCCAAAGTGCAGGACCAAGCACTTGGCCTTGTTGAACTTCATACAGTTGGCCTCAGCCCAACGATCCAGTCTGTCCAGATCCCTCTGCAGAGCCTTCCTACCCTCGAGCACATCAACAGTCCCACCCATCTTGGTGTCATCTGCAAACTTACCGAGGGAGCACTCAGTCCCCTCATCCAGATCATTGATAAAGATGTTAAACAAGACCAGACCCGAAGTTGTCACAATATTGTGCAGATGAGGGCTAAATCAATCTGATACTCTGTTTAAGCTGTGTTGCATGTTCCTCCTCCGTGCAGCCCTAAAGCTAACAGAAAAAGGATGTGTGATAACTTCGTGCGCTCTTCAGCTAAACTGGCTAACTTGTGTCTTTCTGAAACAAACTCAGCCTCTTCACCAATAAAAAACCTGCAATTTGGGTCAGTGGTTACAAAACTTATGTAAGGAGTAGAGTAGGTGTTTTAGTCCTATATGTTTTGCAGTCATTTAAGAAACGACCATTAAACAATGCAGACTAGAGGTAGTTACCGTGTTAAAAGTTATGTCTTAGGAATTGTAGAAATGTGAAATGAAAGCAAGGTTAGATTTTACAGAGCTGAATCAAAGAAAAGGCACATAGAGCTGCTAAGGTAGCATACTTTCCAGAAGACCCTTAACTAATACACAAACTAATTATTTACATAAAATTTCAGTTTAATAAACAGGTGACACTGGTGCTTCACTAGAGCAGGGTCAGCATCCACCAGACTGTCATAGAGGAGAGAACATAGTATACATAAATATCCTTTTCATTAAAATTAGCTGCTGCATGGAGGTAAGAAACATGAGCAAAAAAGTTGGTAGAGAAAGTAGACGCGAGAAAAGGCCAAAAATTAAAAGAGGAGGAATGAAACTTGATTAAAATACTTTGTTTTCCTGCCTCTCATCAGGGTTTCATGCTTTACGTTTTCTTCTCCTCCACCACCTTTTTTTCTTCTTCTTTTTAGGATGGAATGGGCAGGAGAACTGATACAACCAAACAGAATAAAAAATACTATAGCTACAGCTTTCACCCAGCTTCACCTACTCAAAAGGAATTTACATGTCTTCACTCACACAGTACGTGATTGCTGTGGAGGCAAAGTATAACACATTCCTCCCATTGGTGATCATTTACATGACTCTTATTCATGTGAAAACAAACACAAATGCCCTTTTTTTTAAAAAAAAAAACCTGAAACTTTTCGCATTTCAAAGCTGGTCTAGAATAGTCACTGTGTACCTGAACAGTTCTCTGGATGGCTTGAGAAAATACGTTTTTTTCCTACTCTTTATTTCAGTATCCTGTTAGAGCTAGATTTAGGCTGATTTCACCAGTTTGTAGATACTTGATGCTAAACTTGAAGGCCCTGGCAATTTTAGAGCTATAGCTCACTGCTTCTGTAATTACTTTGATGTTCCTTCTGCTACATCTGACTGCCCATAAGACATAGTTACAAGAAGCACCCCACAAAACCAGCAGTTTCGACTGAACAGTCTTCTTGGCATCAAGTTGTCCTTAATATTTAAATTAATGTGGGATTTGTTTGTACATTTCACTTTAGAAAATTATTATTAGTGTATTAAAGCATGGTCTTTTTCAGTACCACAAACTAATTATCCAGTTATCCTTAACTGCCTACTTCTGTGCAGTCATTCAAGATGGAAATTTTTCAAATAGGAAGTCTAAGTGACATCCCTTACTTTTACGCTGAAAATCTGGTACTCTGCTATACTTAGTTTTTGAGGGACTGAAACGTAAATATGGATTATTATTATTATCTTGAGAACTAAAATAAAACTACCTTTGATGATAAATAGGTAACCCACTATTGACTTGAAATATCTTGTCATGTAAAAATACCATACAACCTTCCCTATTAATTATCTTCCCACTGTATTCAAGTAGATAATATAGATTATACAATATTTTACCATTAGAGCATTTTTTTTCACTAGATCTAGCCTAGTCATCTACCAGTTCTGCTGCTTAACTACAGCCTACTATCATCCCAGGATCCCTAACCACTGTGTAGAAGGCGTACTATCTTGTGGCTGAAATATTAATTATTGTGCTATTGAGCTTTGTATTTAAAACTCTGATTTATTATCTTGTCCACTGACATAAAAATTATTTTTATCAAAAATTATTTCCTGTCATCAAAACATTAGCGTACAAACCACCTACTACCTACAATTTCCCACTTTGGTTTAACCCAAAACATAGAAGTCACACTTCAGAAAATGCTACGTGTTTAAGTGCACCGGTGTTGAAAAAACATCCGAGCTGAAAAGATGCTTTAAGATGTTGATGGACTAGCTCTTGAGCAGGTGTTAATTGTCCTAGCTCTACTGGTTTCTTTCAGTATGCACCAGCTGAAAAACTGGCCTAGCATGTCAATGTAATGACAGATTTAGGAACTTTTTTTTTCCAGTTATGATGCAAAATATTTAAATATTGCTGGAGTAGCCGATTATCAAAATATAATTTATGAGACATTCATTAGTAAATAATTATGAATGTATATATGTTTGAAGAATGGGTCTAAGAATGACATAACTTCTGAGTATACATGAGATATCAGAAAATGCTCTCTGGATGATTTTCATCTGACCAAATGTGGATGGCTTTAAGGTGGGCATCTAGTCTGAGTCCCTTTGTTGTCAGTGAAGAGAAGTAGGCAATTCTAGTAGTTACTAATTTGGTTCTTAAGAAGATATCTTAACCAGATGAGGTGAACTGTAGCTTTAAAGCATCTGCTTCTCTTACTGACCAAGGACGGGAACATCAAATAGCTTACTTGGATATAGATGCCTGCCTTGCTCATGTCTGAGATTAGGCGAGATGAATCTCACCCTCAGGGCCTCACATTGGCTCCATCTTATTAAGTTGTCCCTTCATTATTCAACAGTTGCTAAAATAAAGCTACGCAAAACGTGGTAACTCTGCACCGTTATGTTACAATACACAGGAGGGTAGATAACAGCCCTGTCGTACATGTATGACCATATAATTTGGGCTAGCATCTTTAATTAAAATTACATTGTGCATATATTTGCTTCTATCTTCCTTTCATGTACCAGTTCTTTATAAATTCTTACTTCTCCACAGTTTGCATAGTTAAACTGAGAGATTTTGATTTCTAGTGATGGATCCACTAAGTAAAGTGCCATTTTGATCTCTGTGTATAGTTATTGGTTATCCAGTTTTACTAGTGTGTATGGTGTTAAAAAAGTGACAATTTCCTGCTTGGTGTATATTTTTTCTCTTTTGGTGAATGGCATTCATCAGTAAGAGAATACATCCAGTAGTACTCACTCCTTTGCCATCTTTATACCACCTTTATACTGTATTTTCAGGAAATACAGGAGTGAGAAAAGGTGGAAGCATAAGCAATTATGTCATATTAATAGTATGATTGTAATAAACCCCAGAAAACTGTAAATATAGAAGTGAAAGGAGAAACATAAGTATTTCTGCCATAATATTTGGCAGGAGCAGTAATTAGCATTTTGACTGCCTTTTTCTTATCAGTTTTGTGAAATAAATTCATGTGAATAGCAAATAAACAAAAATAGCCTTATGGACTATAGAGAAATTCACTTCACATGGGCCTTAGTGTTATAGAATTGCTGTATGATTAACTATATTTGACATGCAGTTTGTTTTCTGTCCGTGCGATTGCAACAACAGTTCCAATTGTAGCCACTTTTTTCTTTTCTTTTCCTTTTTCTTTCTTTCTTTGTTTCTTTCTTTGTTTCTGTTTTTTATGCAGAAGACCATCAAATGAATTGTCACAATACTCGAATAATGCAAGACACAGAAAAAGACGATAACAATAATGATGAGTATGATAATTACGATGAACTGGTGGCCAAGTCATTGTTAAATCTTGGCAAAATTGCAGAGGATGCAGCATACAGAGCCAGGACAGAATCAGAAATGAACAGCAATACATCTAATAGTCTGGAAGATGATAGTGACAAAAATGAAAATATTGGTCGGAAAAGTGAGCTGAGTTTAGATTTAGACAGTGATGTTGTTAGGGAAACAGTGGACTCCCTTAAATTACTAGCACAAGGACATGGTGTAGTGCTTTCAGAAAACATTAATGACAGAAATTATGCAGACAATACTTCACAGCAAGATAACAGGAATATGAACTTTGTAATGCTAGGGAAGCCTGTGAACAATGGACTTACAGAAAAAATGGTGGAGGAGAGTGATGAAGAGGTGTGTCTCAGCAGTTTGGAGTGCTTAAGGAACCAGTGTTTTGATCTGGCTAGGAAACTCAGTGAGACAAACCCACAGGAAAGAAATCAACAGCAAAACATGAACACTCGTCAGCATGTCAGGCAAGAAGATGACTTCCAAGGAAGAACACCAGACCGGAATTACTCTGATATGATGAACCTAATGAGGCTTGAAGAACAGTTGAGTCCCAGATCTAGGACTTTTTCTAGCTGTGCAAAGGAGGATGGTTGTCATGAAAGAGACGATGATACCACCTCTATTACTTCAGATAGGTCTGAAGAAGTGTTTGATATGACAAAAGGTAACTTAACCCTGCTTGAGAAAGCAATTGCTTTGGAAACTGAGAGAGCAAAAGCCATGAGAGAAAAAATGGCAGTGGAAGCTGGAAGGAGGGATAATATGAGATCATTTGAGGAACAGTCTCCAAGACACCTTTCTGGAGATGACAGGAAGCCTAAACCCAGTGACGGCCATGTCAAAAAGCCATATTATGGTAAAGGTAATATTTCTATATACCGTATGTTATGTCATGAGAAAGTGTGAGCTAACGTGTTAAGTTTTGCATAGATATCTGAAATGAAGTTGCTAATTCCACAAAATGGGAACTTTATTTAAATTGTAGTAGTATGACATGATTGTAAAATAGCATCATGCTGCGATTATGAAACAAAAGAATTCATTCTGCAGTGTTAGAAATATGTACAGTATTTCAGTGAATATCATTTGGCTAAATTGAAAAAATAACTGTTCAGGGAAACAAAACAAATAAGAGATCATGTTGAAAGAGGCAAAGATTTTTCTCAAGTTTTTAATATATTTTATAGTAATAATTAAAAACCAATGAAAATAATTACATTGCAAAGTGTATTGGAGAGTGGGGTTTTATGTAGCAGGTAGTCAATCAGCTATGAAGTGCATATTTTACAGATTGGATTGGGTAGGTGGCATCATGACTTATAAAATTATCATCAAATGACAGTTATTGATGAAGCCTCTCCCATCTAAAATGTAGAATTGCCTGATAGAAATTGAACAGTATCAGAATGACCGATAACATAAGATAGGGGCAGTGACTGCACATTAATTATCTTAAGATAGTAAGGTAATGGAAGCCATTTGCTATGCAAGGCATGGTGTGGCCTGGGCTGAGATCAATAGCAATTTCTTTCTTATGTGCATTCCACTTCACTGGTTTCATTCCATTGTGGAAACAGTTAAGGTGCTGCCTTGACCATAATTCAATACGAAAGAAAAAAAAGAAGAAAAAATAAAAAGAACAGATTAAAGGTTACCTTTAGAATGCCTTTTAATTTACAGGATTATCATGGTGATGGTGTGTTTATATTACCACACCCCTCTTCAACATGTCTGCATCTGTACGTGTAGGGCTGTGTTGTATGAAGTGTTCAATACCTCCTGAGACTCATTGAACACCCTTGATTCCCATTGACTTTAGTGGAAGTTGAGGACATGGTATTTCTTGGGCAATGCTAAGCAGGGACTTGGTTCATCTTTTATTTGTTGTAAAAATATTTGGTTTCCTTTCTACAACTAAAATAGTGGGCATTTTTCTCCTTTTTGTAAATCCCTCTCTTGAAGAAGTAATACCTTAAGATCTGCCTGTGGCATTCAGGTACGCAGATTACATCTTGGTCCAAGAAAGGTTTTGAACCTTTTTTTACAAGCCTTAAAGAAAAGTGGTGACCAGTCTTTTAGAAAAGCATGGAAATTACTGATTTCAAACAGTGTTCTGCAATGTATTTTAGTGACGTTTCATTTGTTTTAAACACAAATATATGGTCCCGTGCATGCTGTAGTAACTTTGGGTATTTGGGGAAGACAACTTTATTTAGTTAGTGTATTACTGCATAGCCATGTGGATGTTGTGCTAAATGTCGTTCACATATGACCTATTGTAGGTGCATTTCCCTTTGAATATATGTCTCTAGTAAAACCACAGGAGAGATGGCAAACTGATACTAATTTTTGAAGAGCTTTTTAACTCTGGTGTTGTCCAGTCCTTCCAGTCTGTGTATGCCTGTGGAAGCATTTATGCATATAGATCTGCTGTCTCCAAAAAGACTGTAGAATTTCCGACAGTAAAAAAACTGTGGAATTCCTGAATTTCAGTAAATTCTAGAACTTATTTGAACCATCCTGTCTCTTGGGAGCTGCAGGCTGAATTGATAATAGGTCCAAACCCCAGCCAGGGACTAAATATTATGGTAGTTTGGACCAAGAAACTTTGTGGAGTGGATCTTTTTATGCTTCTTCAATAAAGAAATTAAAAAAAAGTATTCCTTCCTTACTTCAGAAACCATAGGAAACATTCTGGTAGTTGTTGAGAGAGGAAGCTTGAAGTAAGGCAATTGCTTATATCATTTGTTCTCCACTCACACGTTATCGTCCAAATACTCCTGGAAGAGGTACTCACAGGGAGGTATGATAAGGTGAAGTGGGAACTTTCTGGGTACACAAGTTTGCAGTGAGAACTACCTCCTGGCTTCAGGAGTTCTGCTTTCAGAGATCACTGAAACAGCTGTTAAGGGACCACTGACCATTTTTCCCTGCCATTTAAAGCCTTCTAGACAGGCTTTCTTCTGAAATTTTATGAATTTTAAAACCTTTTGAATCCTTTTGAGTCCTCTGACAACCTTCACTCAGGCAATACTCTCATTGTGGCAAGGAGTGAGGAAAGGTTACAGAATTAAACGAAACTATGTAATATTTCTCCCAATTAGCAGAAAAGGATTTACAAAAAAGTATCCAGTGTTTTGTATAAAGTTGTGGAAAGTTTAGTCAAATGTCTTCCATTAAAAGCAATGGGAAATTGTGCAAGTACAATTTTATGCAAGTTTTTAAATAATTAAGAATAGTATACAGCATCTTTTCTGACTCATTAGACCATAAAGGCTCTTAACGATCTGATACATGCTATAACTTTATAGCACAGACTTCAATACAGAGGAGGATTTGCTTCACACTGTAGGATGTAAGTGTCCATATCCTCAACTGCTCTAAATTAGCATACCATCATTGACCGGCGGAGTTCTGACAATGTGGAGTCGCTAAAGTTCCTCTAGTTTAAAGTCTCTAAAAAGCCATTATGGTCTATTAATCATCTACATTTTTTGCAGTCCTTAAATATTGTTATATTTACATAATTTATATTTCATTTACATTACTTATTCACTTATCTAATACTTTTACACATCCCAAAGTACTTGACTCGAAGAGTTGCTTAGAGTTGTGTATGTATGTAGCTGTGGGCTTGCTGTTCTAGTGGTCTCAGCACAGGCCTATCTGTTAGGAATTCAAATCCCTCCTCTGACATTTGCTCCTTCTGTGGCCTTGGGTTTAACTATGTGATCTCTTCGCTTCAGTTTCCTGACGAATAATATTATGGGCTTTCCAGGAGTGTTGTGATAACTGTATAGCACTTTGGAGATAGATTCGTATGTGTATTTGTTGTTAAAGAGCATGAAACAAAGAATTGTGTCCTACAGTCAACATGCAAATGAAGTAAAATAAAACTTTCATAATTAGGGATTCCTTTTGCAAAAGACAAGGTTTAAATATCATATTAAAATGTAAGAATGGATTTAAGACATAGGGAGTCATTACAATGAGCTAAAGAATTTCTCTGAAATGAAGGTGTTTTGGAAGAACTTCGAATGTAAAACTGTATATATTAACGCTACAAGAGGGAAATCAAGGAAAAATAAGTCCACAAGTGAATGTGAACTCTGGATTGTATTGATTCATGCTGAAAAAAACGGGTTGTATGCAAAGTTTTGCAAGTACTGAATTTTCCACTGATGGTACTGAGGGTTGCATTTGTTGAAGCTGGGATGCAATTTAATGTCAGAAAGACTTAATGGAAAACGAGTAGTAAAATCTTATTTTCCAGAGACAAAAGCATAAATACTGAAGCAGAGTAATGACAAGAGCATCATAAAATACTTAAATGAGAAAAGCTCAGATTGGGTATTGAAAGGAGGATGAACTGAGAAAAAGGAAGGGGGTATGTTGGTTGATCTTGAGCCAAAATGGTAGCAGTTAGAGTATTCTGAATTTTATTCTTTTAATACTAATATGAAAATTAGTAAGAGTCTCCAAAATCTGGCAACTGTGGTCAAGATGATAAGATGCAATTTGTATCATGTGCTGGGCTGGAAGGGTAGGGATGTTATTTTACAGATGTTCTGTTAAAGGAAACAAGCTGATGAAGTATGTGAGAAAGTTCTAGTTCAGGATTAATCTCACCAGCAGTTCCACTACATTATTGGCAGAAAACTTTATTTTGTTGAAAAAATGTCTATTTAGACTTTTCATTGATTTGTAGACAGAAGATCCAACAGCATGCTAAAAGATCATTAACCTTTTAAGGATATGAATATTAAAGCCTTGTATATGAATGTTTGTAATGGCCCAAATTTATTCAGCAAGTGATACTTCCAGTGTTTCTGATTACAATGTTTACCCCACCATAATTTATTGAAGAGAAAGAAATATTTGCATAAATTCTGTTACTTCATGAGGAATTTAAAGAACACAAGAACTGTCTCCTCAGTGAGCCTTGGAAAAGGGATTTATTTGTGCTGAATCATTGAATCGTTATGCTAAAGAGCTGGGTTTGCTGCTCTCGGGACATTGAACTGCTACGACAGTACATTTGCAGACTTTAATGCATCAGGCAAATAATAATGTAAAGAAAGGAAACACCAACTGAACAGTTTCCAAATGACCTTACACCCTTGAGCTGGTGCTTGCCAGCAGAACATTGATTGACAGTGGTACGACTTTGCTATAAAAAGGTCGCTTTCCAGTCGCTATGAATGGATATTGGTGTGATGATAGGAGCCTGCAGTCTGAAAAGAAGATAACGGGATAAAAGTGACAGAACTGTGTTAAGAAGTAGAAGGTGTTTTTTTTTTCTCTTCTAGTTTTCATAAGAACATTTACCAAAGCGTAAATGACATGATTAAATGAACCTTCTTATAAAAATGTGAAAAGCATCATTCACGTGACACATTTGTTGTAAATTATAGATCCCTCAAGAACAGAAAAGAAAGAAAGCAAATGTCCTACCCCTGGGTGTGATGGAACTGGCCATGTAACGGGGCTTTACCCCCATCACCGCAGTTTGTCAGGATGCCCACACAAAGATAGGGTCCCTCCAGAAAGTAAGTTCACATTGTTTCATGGAAACTGGGGATAAAACTACAAAGATTTTTCGAGCATGCTTTTTAAACCTTTTGTTTAAAAAATTAATTTCATTTTTCAGTATGGTTTGTCTCAACTTAGTCAACTGTTCTGTGTTACACTTTTTCCTTTATTCCATCATTTCCATTCTCTACTAACTTTTACACTAAAAGAACAACTTTTAAAGCTGTATTCTTTGATTTTAAAAATCCTAGGTTATTTTTAAATAGAAGTATTCAATCAACAGAGAAAAAGGTTTCCAGAAGATGTGCACTGCTTTTACTGCTGCGTGCCAATGTCACATCAACTGTCCCTGTTGTCTTGTAGAGGAGTAATTGTACTTGAAAAACTTGCAACCCATTTCCTTTGTTGTTGTGGTGTCTGAAACATAATTTATATTAAACTAGCTTATATTATTAAAAATAGCGATTTGGCTGTTCACTTAGTTACATAGCTCAGGATTTTGAGCAAACATCCCCTGTCAGTCACATGGGTGGAATTTCCTGCCACGTCAGCGCATTCTCTGCAAAGGAGGTTCACCCATGTGAACTCACGGACATTCACCTGGAGGCAGAGGGCTCCGTTGCTGGAAGTCACCTACGTGGCTGGTGGAATCGACATAGTTCTGTTGAAGCTAATTGCTCTATGCTGATTTACACCAAGCAAGCATCTAGCTAAGATCCAGTTCTCTTTCACACCAGTTTTAAAATGGAGTTATTCCATTGGAGTCTACGTACCTATAATCCCCACTGCCCGTCAGCACTTATAGACCTAACCTCAATGGATTTACAAAAGCTTAAAGGAAGTGTTATAAAGACAGTCAGGGCTAAAATGGTCCCCAGTTTCCACAGGACAGTAGATTCTGAAGGATAAGAAAGCAGAAGTAGATTAGCACACCTAGAGTGGCAGACATAAAAAGTCTCCTCTTTCATGGTAGAGTGGCTTCTTCCAGAAGTAAAATAATGAGGAAGTGCTTTAGGAAACTTTGCTGTAGCTTGGTTCATCTCTGAATACAGTAGAACAAATAGAGTAATTTCTCTGCTTTGCAAGACCCTGTAATTTTCTGAAACACAAGTATTTATTCGGTTGCTCAAAGTTCTGTCACTTTTTACAAATGTTAAATAAAAAGCTCTTTAGAGTACTTTGTAAATCAAAGAAGAATATAGCTTTAAACTGTTTGCATGCTCTTGTACCTACTAAAATGAAAAAGGTGAGCTCATCTTTTTATTTTTTTCCTGTGATGTTGGCCTTGTGAAGCATGTTTCAAGAACAGCTTTCAATAGTAGGAATTTCAGAGTAAAGCTTTTGCATCTATACACATTTTAGTACACTGATGATGGGGAGATGATGATGGTTATCTTTTAATCAGTATACGTGGTTAAATTCTCAATGCTCTGAACAGCTTTTATTCAGTTCTTAACTCAGTCAAGGAATTCACTGATTTTATTAAACCTCTTTTTGAGTGAGAACTAAATACAGGCTTACAGACTACTTCTTGTATGAGAAAACCAGAACTTTGTAAGGGCTGAATGGCCTTTTTCCATGAAGTGATGTACTGCCATCAAGCTCTGAGACATGGATTCAGATATGTCTCACATCATACAAAACTCTTTAGCGTTACCAAAAAGTTCTTGATAATTTGGCACTTCATAGCATGAGCTTTATGATTTAGAGGAGTAAGCCTCAGGAGTAAGTTTTCCATCCAGCTTGCAATGGATGCAGATGTAAATCAGTTTACTTGCTTAAGCTTGTACCACATATTTCTTTGTTACACAGTTTTCTTTTTTTTTTTCTGCCATCTCTCAGTGCTTTAAGTGCTTAATTTTAATTTTTTTTTAGTTTTTAGTATTTTGAAAAAAATTTCTATCCATTGCAATTTTCACATCTGTAGAGAATACGAGTAAAAAGTAAAGGACCAATTCTGCTCGTCATATAGATATGAATGATATGTCTATGTGGAAGTGGACAGAACTGGCCCCTAGCTCAATTGGACTGTCTTATAGTTAGGGTTAAATTCTGTTCAGGGTTGTACTGAGGTGTGTTTCAAATAATTCAGTGTTCTACCAGTATAACTTGAGAGCAGATTTTCAGCGCTCAGGTTTGATACTGTCCATATAAAGCTATGTATTATGAATGCATACATTTCCTGAAAGAATTTTTCTAGTCCGTAATTTTATATTGGACCATTCTAGCTCACCCTTTACTGTTGAGCTGATCTTTGCTCAGTGTTTTTGAACGAGGAAGATGTTGGAAGTCTTCTGCTTCACTGTTGCATCAGAGATGATTTGTTTATAGGTTCTGTAACCTTCATATCTTTCACTGTTGCCCTGTGTTAATGAGCATAGGGTCACAATACTTACTACCGTCATCAGGCTTTATTGGCTATGTGTGTCACGTGTATTTTGAGGAATGCTGGTTGTTAATGAATCCTGCTTTGTTTTAAAATGGTTTCATATATACTGGGATTTGATTTTTTTTTTCTTGTTTTCATACTCTGCTGTTTTCTCTTACTCTCCTTGTCAAGTTCTTGCCATGCATGAAAATGTTCTTAAGTGTCCTACACCAGGCTGCACAGGCCGGGGCCACGTAAATAGCAACAGGAATTCCCACCGAAGGTAAGGATGCCGTCGCTGGACGCCAATCTAGAGGGAACAGTGCCTCCGAACTGCAGCCCTTCTAGCAGTCCATTGGCGGGGGGTTGTGAGTGTGTGTTTCGTTGTTTTGTTCTGAAGATTGACGGATGGTGCTTCGTGTGCTTTATCCATTTTAAAGGGTAACATTTATTCATGTGTTTTCTGAGGAGAATGAGTGTGCGTTTGCTTCAGTGTGGTTGAATTGATCCACAGAAGACATTTTAAGCATCCTTAGCTTTTTGGGTGGATTTTTTTTTCTTTTTGTTTTGTTACTAGCAGAACAGTAGTGATATGAAACTCCTTACGGGTGTGTCGCAGGAAGGAGCAAGGGTCTGCCAACATCATCAGGGCTAGGACAGAGTTTTGTTCTCACACTTCAGTCCCTTCAGGGATTATTTTATAGTGCATGAAAAAATCCACTCTAGTCCTAAAAATGATTTTTTTAATACATGAGAAACAGCGTTTTAAGTACACAGACACTAGAAGAGTTAGCTGTCCTACTGACCGGTCTCAACCCCAAAATCTTTACTCAGCTAAAACCGAATGAGAATTTTCCTTTTTAAGCAATATTATGAAAATGTTTCACTAAATTTAAAAATGAGAAGCCAGAAATGTTAGATGTAAATATTGTAGCCAAACAAAAGAAGATCAAGAAAAAAAACAACTTTCTACAGTTTCCTAAGATTAGTAATAGATTTTTACAGAAGGGATGCCATTGCCTATTAAATTCTGTCAAACAAATAACAAAATTATCAAAATGTTAGTATAATTTTTAGTACATGTCATAATTTTCCCACAGAACAATAAGATCTTGCTTATTTCTTTACAAATTTAAAAAATTCAGGAAATGTGGGTAGGAGAGTAAAAGGACCTATGCGAGGTTCCTATTACTAAATTATTTTTTTACTCTTAATTGTAGCATGAACACTTAAGGAACTACACAGTTACTAGACATTCAGTCTTATCAAGCTCTGGGTTGCTAGAGCCCCTGATACTAACTGCATGGCTCCTGGAAGACTCTTGTGGGTACCAACCCATCTGCAGGAGGCTCTGGTACCCCTTTCTTCTCTGCAGTGATGCTGCCAGTAGATGCAGCAAAAACCTCTGAGAAGGAAGGCTTTATGGGAATTACTGCAGCTTGAAGCAGTGTTCACTTCTGGTTGAATATCTACCACAATATTTGAGGTGTCTGAAGAAGAGCATGTCAGCGGAGCACAGCTGCCCTCCGGCATGGCTCCAGAACCACACAGAGCCCCCTCACCCCTCTGCAGAAGTAGGGCAGCGAGGGAGGGCTGGGGGGAGCAGTCTGCAGTCTGCGCTCCCCTCTTTCTGCAGCTTTTGGGGCATTTTGCTGTGCTTCATTTTTTTAATTCTTTCTCTCCCCTCCCCCCCC
>Ga0065711_1045208_pt1 | contig 13625 bp, 13 predicted proteins | sample Hoacrofraction12_FD_59098 | JGI IMG/M metagenome (GOLD analysis project Ga0065711, IMG submission 59098) | Hoatzin crop microbial communities from Cojedes, Venezuela - Epithelial fraction 12 v2 (version 2) | ecosystem: Host-associated > Birds > Digestive system > Esophagus > Crop | place... | reverse complement strand
GCCTTGGGGCGGGGGGAGGCCGTGAGGCGGGGGCCTGTGCCTCAGGAGGAGGCTGTGAGGCCAGGAGGAGGCTGGGACCCGTGAGGCGGGAGGCCTGTGAGGCCGGGAGGAGGCTGTGAGGCAGCCGTGAGCAGCGCCAGGCCGGAGGGCTGGGGGTAAAGGCGCCTGTTCAGGGGCGGGGAGCGGACGGCCTGCAGCTGTGAGGAGAGAGGAGAGGCAGCGATGCTGTGGCAGGATACTGGTGTGTGTCTGCATTGTTTCTTACAGTGGAAGAGGTCAGAGCCCGTAGGCTGAAGGCTTTCTGAAGGTGTTTTGGCTACCGTTGAAGCAGTGGGAGAAGAGGCTAGGGAGCAGCGAGACTCAGTAATGAACTGCTGGGCCCTGGTGGTACCACTACAGAACGAGCCACTGGCTCTGATGTGTCCTGCTTAAAGCGTGACGCTAGTGCTTAGAAGGTGGCCTGGGGAACTGGGGGCTCATAACCTGGGTGAGTGGGAGCTAGAGTAAGGAGGAGCGGTTAACAGGACGCCAGGCTGCCCAGGGCGAGGCTCTGCAGGGTTTGTGATGAGCAGCGTACCCACAAGGGACAGGCAGTGGCAGAGTCGCCTGGACAAAGACGAGGCTGGAGAACCCAGCAGTGTGAGCAGGCTGTGGGGTTCAGTCCCGCAGAGCTTGGTGGACACTGAGCCTTCACATGGGCTTAGAAACTGAGCAGCTCAGTGGAAGAGAAGTTCTCGAGGCCCTTCGGTTGTGAGCCCTGCAAATCAGACTCCTGGGGAAGCCTCACATCTTCTTGCTCAGTCTCACAATGTCCAACTGCTGGCATTTTAACACATGGGAGAACACAGGCCTGGCCCCAAGCGGGAGTGGAGCAGGATCCCAAGTGACATGCATGGCAGTGCAAGGCGCGATGCCCCCGGTGAGCCCGCAAACTCCGGGATCTGAGAGGCGGCCCACGGCCGAGGCTTCCTGGTTCTCAGCGTGGCGATGCTGGCCTTCGCTCGGCAGGAAGTGACCAGCTGTTCTGTAGAGAGCTGGATGCCGGCCAGAGCCCAAGTTCAAACAGAGCCCATTAAATGGCCTCTTCCCCCTTCCTCCACATTTAAAGCCCTGCTTGCAGCCGTAATTCTATTTATAATGCCCAGGAAAAGCAAGCTGAGACTTTCCCATAGTGCCGGCTTCTCAGGCGATTGTTGTTGGGGAAGCTGGAATGTACTCAGTATTATTTTTGTATCCCCCCAGGAAGGTTTTTTTTTTGTTGTTGCCTGTTGCTCCGTGTCCCCATCTGTGCCGAGGAAGGTTTGCGAAGTGCAAGGTCTCCAGCAGCTGCTCGCGACTCTCGAATGCTTTGCCAAGGTGCCCCTGTTTGGTTGTCTCTGCCTGCGTGTCCCTGTTGGGGAGGGTGGTGCGTGCTGAGAGACGTCCTGATAGCCAAGGGGCTTGAAGCCAAAGAGGGTGTTGCTGATATCCCCTGTCTCGTTACTGAACCCTGGGAGCACCCGTCGTGTTGCTCACTTGCTCTGTGCCTCGGTGTCCCCCACGTGCAGAGGAAGGAAGAACGATAATCCTGCTCAGAGAAACAGGCTCATGGTTACTGCCCTGCCCGGGGTTTCGGCAATGAGAAGTGCTGTTGCACCGCAGTTTTGGGGTGGCACAGAGATGCTGTGTGAAGCTGGGCGTGACGACTGGGTCGCAGTGTCACCTTTGTTGGGGTGCTGCTGCCAGCGGAGTCTGGTGGGTGCTTTCTTTGCCTTTCTTGGCCATGCAAGGCCGTTCCCCGCATGGGGAGCTGCTGTGGGATATTCTGGGCAGGCTGTGGGCACGGCTCCGCGCTCCCCCTGCCCCCCCACAAGCACCCAGGAGGCACCACACGCCTCCCAGGCAGCAAGGTATTTTACAGAATGATGAAACACCCCGCTTGGACTCCAGTTCTGGCAGAGAGAACACCCTGCCTGTCCTCTCCTTAGGCCCTCGTCACCTGGCAGCGCTGCCTGCAGCGCTTGTGGCTTTCCCTTTCCCTGCTCTGCAAGGCCCTGCCAAGCATTCGTTCTCCCGTGCACGGGAGGGCATTTCGTTCTGTCCCTTGTTTGCTGCCCTCGCTATAAGCAGTGAGGCTCTGCCAGGCGCTGCCACCCTTCTCCCAGCTGAAGATCACCCTCCTGTATTTTTATTTCTCAGAGAAAATCTGTTTTTCAGGCAGCTTCCCAGCTCCGAGAGCTCCACATGTGGTTTTAGCCTGGTACCCGAGCGGCAGCCCAGCAGAGCACTGGCTGTGTCTGCCATGCTCCAGTTCTGCCAGCGCTGCGTCGCTCCTCTCTAGAACCATTTTTGCCGTGTCCTCTCCTGGCCTGGAAACAGTTTTATTGCCCTGACCGGTGTTTCAGCAATGAGAAGTGCTTTTGCGCCACGTTTTTGCACGGGGTTTTTTGTGCTGCAGCCAGTAGTAGGACGGGCACCTCTGAACTGGTTTGCTGTCTGTCGCGCTGGGTGTTGGGGTTGATTATCCCAAATTCTGGATGCAGAACAGATGACATCTGCAACCTTTCTATTTTAGAGGCTTGCAAACATTAGTTGGGCCTCTCCTTAATTATTCTCATTAATTATTTGGATTAATTGTGGACTACGTAGCTCTTAAACAATGCTTTCCATCAGGATGAACGACAGAGAGAAGTGATACATTTCCCCCCAGCTGGGGAATGGAGACCCAGAGCTCATCTGCGCCTGGAGCTGGTGACCACTGGCCGGCTGGGGCTGGGCCGACAGGTAGCCCCAGCCTCTCAGAGCCGCCTGATGCCAATTTGGAAGACGCTAGATGGAGACAGGCAAGGACAGGACGACGGGAGGACAACCACTGGGTCACAGCCTTCTTGCGCATGGGACTGACAGCAGAGATGCTGGCCAGATGTTCAGGGCCATGGAGGAAAGCAGCGTTCCTGTGGGACGGGCCGTCTCTCAAACATTTGCTCCATTCTCTGCCTTGGCTGCAGTCCTGGCTGTGCTGTCTTTGCCTTTGTGTGAGAAACGGCCAGAAGTGAGTTCACCCGCTCGACCAGCGCCATGGCAATGTGGTCATAGGGTCTTGTGCTGACCTCGCGGTGATGCAGCCGCTCAGATCAGGAAAACGACGCTGTTGCAGAAGTGGTTGTAGCAGGGAAGCGGAGGGCCGTAGCCCTTCCCTGTGCCCGTTCCCCCACACGTCTGTCCCCTGGCTGAGCCCTCCCCATCGCAGCGAAGTGCAGCCAGCGTTGGGGTGCGTGGTGGATACCACATCCAGCCAGAGCCCCAGACACAGTTCCTCGGTACCTACAGCGTCGCTGCATTGCGGGCTGTGTTCGAAAGGTGTTGCTAGTGGGAAACACTTCCAAACAGGTTTTGAAAAGGGTTGGTAGCTTTATATGTAATTAATACCCTGTAGTTATTTAAAAACATCTTTAGAAATGTGTTATTCAGAACTTTCTAGGGCTGTACGCCTGTCCGGGAATGTAATCATGTTTTCGACAGCTGCCTTTTCATCCCCCGTTCTGTGATTGCTCTTTTTTTTTCTTTTCTTTAATGTGAGGATCTTGTTTTGCTAGGGGAAAAATAAAAATGAACACTGACAGGGAATTTTGTTTTTGTACCTCGGTCCTCTCAGCCCAGCTGGCAGTTTCGTCTTCCTGTGCCGACATGTCTGTATTGTGTTACAGCCATAGCAGCACCAGGAGTGTTTCTAGGTGAGCTGTGGATAAATCCCCTAAAGCCAGTCCATCTGGCTGTGCGGCTGGAATTGTGTCTTGAGGTTTTCATACCAGTGTCCACCTCAGAGGTGGATTTTAGTTGTTTAAACTGTTGAATTAGTTAGTGTCACTAACCCGCGTGGCCTGTCTGCTTCACATCTCTAACAAAAACAAGAGGCTCCTTCCAAGCCATGCTGATATGATTTTCTGCTGTGCTTTATATTTCCGACGGGATGAGTTGACTCCTTGGCAGACCTGCCTGAAGCTGAGGCTCAGATTTAAGGCACATTGCTGACATCAGTGGCTTTCTTTTTAATGGGCTTTGTCAGAATTTGTTATTTAGCCATTAAGCAGTGCCAGCGCAGAGTTCATGCATGAGCTGAGTTGAAAATCTGCTAGGTGTGAATTAGTGATGAGAGAAAAGCAGGTCAAGGAATGTCTTGTTTCAGAGCTCGCTGAGTGTCAAGCTTAGCTTGGGTGATAACTGGCACGTCCAAGGCCTTGAACCAGTGTATGGGCAGAAGAAAGAATGTGGAAGTCACGGCGAGGGGTGACTTCCCTCTGCTGTGCTCTGAAGAGGCATCGTCCCTCTTCATGCCAGCGGGATGTGCATCGGCACCAAGTGAAGGTGTTCCCATGCAGTGCAAATCTGGGGCATGTTGGAGTGGGTTGAGGAGCTGGATGGTGTCAGTGGGATGAGAACTGGCAATATGACATGGTGTCCCACCACGAGGTGGGTCTGTCAGGGACTTGTGTGTCACTGACGAGCCCTGCGCTCCAGGGCGATGCTCTGGGCTGGCCCCAACACCTTTGGAGATGCTAGAGAGGGCTCTGCTGGGATGATGGGATGGGCATGGGGTGAGATGCTACTGCAGAAGACATGCCAGAGTGAGTCCCTAACAAACCTGCTGTTCCTCCAAGCACAGAGTGTCAAGAGGGTTTGCCCTGGAGAGATAAGTAGGGGTTTTACCGGCAAACACTGGAAAAAAACCCTCGTCCATCCACCCATGATCTCCTGGCATAACAGAACCTGGGAATGGGGTGTGATGGAAAAAGTAAACCGTGAAGTACAAAGCCTACAGCAGAGATGGGAACATGTAGGTGCGAGGTTCTGGCGTGCGGCTCCCAGCTTGAGACTGCGTCAGCCGAGAGCTGGCAGCAACATGTACCTGTGGGAGTAGCGCTCTCCCAGCAGCGGTTGGCTTGGGAGGTCACTTCTTTCTTGGCCAAAGTAAAGGCTCCTGTGTTTCCCTGCTTCTGTTTCCCCTGAAGGAAGCCTGCCCGTAGCTTCTTCTCTGTGGCAACTCTGCTCCTCTGTGGCCAAAGTTCTTTTTCTTGGCTGCTCAGGGAGTCGGTCATGCTCCAGGACGTGGCCAAAGCCTCTCAGTGCAGGGTCTAGTGGGTGGTACCAAGACACAGAAAGGAAAATCTGAAGACAAATTAGTAAAAAAGAACACACGGGAAAGCACGCAGACAGTGAGGAGGTGTCTTCCTGCTGGCATGTTGCACGTCTGAATCTACCTCGGTCTTTGTATTGATTTTTGTAAAAGCTCTTTCAATTATTTTTACAATGAGCTCATCTTTTCTGGCACATCTCTGCTCCCTTGTTCATTTCATACAGGCATGGCAGGCTCAGTTTCACCTTCTTAGTCATCTGCATGTGAACTAGGAACAGGCAACTCCACTTGTTGTCCCTGGAGAAAAACAGTTACCTTCAGGGTGGCTTGTCTTGGCTCCTTTTAGACGCTGTGTGAAGACGAGATGAATGGAGCTGGAGGTGTTTCTAATCAAGTTGCCTGAGCTTAGTCAAAATCAGGCTTGTGTACTACCTCTGTGCAACGGGCTTGCTCAGAAGCCGATGTTACTTTCCTGTGTGGTGGTAGTGGTTTGGGATATGTTCCTGTGAACGGAAACGGGGTTGTAGAAAAGGATGTCTGAGCGGTGGGTTGGTGTGAAAAGGTGCGATGATGATGGAACCCACTGCTAGTCCAGCCAAAGATCCAAAACATCTTGCAGTTGCGTTTTTAAGACCACAAGCTGACTGCCCATTGCAAGGACAATCTAAAAACTAAAGCCTTGGATCTGCTGATGGTGTTTCTCAGTAGCTGAGCGAGGCTTCTTAGAAATGTCACACGACAAGAAGTCAGAACTATGTCTTGGGAGAGCTTGTTTTGTATCATTTGTCTTAATCTATGGTTATACCATAAATTAAGAAATCTCGGAAGGGACATCTGGAGTTCCTGCAGATCTGAAATCCGTGAAGCGCCATCCCAAAACTCCCTAAGCAGAAGGTGCGCAGTGAGGTAACACTGGCAGCACGGTAAACCTTGCTCTCCCACCGTGTCAGCAGCACAGATTTAAGCAGACTGAGCCTAGGAGTGGGTCCCGCGGGTCAGACACCCGGGTTTTGGTCCCATCCTCCAGCAGGACCTGTGTGTTGGTGTTTGGGGACAGGTTTCGGGGATGCTGCACAGCGGCGCCAGATGTCTTGGCCTGTCCGTCCCCACAGGGCAGCGCAGGTGCTTCAGGGCTGAGGATGTGCCCACGCTGCAGAGCGCCTGTTTGCTGACACCTCTGCAGCTGGCGGCGAAGGTGTTAGAAACAAGGAGCCGAGAAGCTCGAGGACCTGTCCAGGCAAAACACCTCCTCCATTTGCTTTAATAATTTTGTTTTTCTCAATTCTACACCCCCATAATAATGTGTCTGGGCCTGTTTTAGTGCACTGGATCACTCAGAGGCTTCAGTTGAGGTCTGGTATCCAGATATTTCTAGAACCTGATCCTGTCTCTGTCCCATCCTCTGTAAAAAGGTAATGTCATTCCTCTCTTCCCATGTCACTTCTGTGAACATGGACTTCGCTGCCTGGGCTTGGGGATGTGCTCCCTGCAAAAACCCCAGCCTGCGTGCTTGGGTTCGTCTCGTTCGTGGCTCTCTGCGCGTGTGAGGCTGCTGCTCGGTCCGTTTCCGTTCCTGTGCCGTTGGATTCATAAAGCTCATGTTTTCACAGCCCCGCAGGAATTTGCAGGCTCAGTGAAATTGCTGAGGGCTCCCTGCTGAGGCTGGCCGGGTGTTAGCCCTCTAGATTGTTTGCGAACGGAGGCAAAGAGCTGATGGAAGAAAATTTTTCTGCAAAGCTCCCTGCCTTGCTGACGGCCGGGGAGCCGAAGCATGGTTTCTGGCTCCTCTCTGCAGCCGCAGCGTGTTAACTGCAAGCCAGGGTGCTGCTAACCCTCAAGTTGCTGATTTTCTGGAGATGAGCTCCTTTATATTTTCCAAATACTGTTAAAACTGTTGTCTGGATAGTTTTGATATGAATGTATGTATATGTAGGTGCTTGTCTCCTAGAATTTTGTGCTTTGTGGTCTAATGGAAATTTTTTCAAATGATGCAGGTCAATTATTTATTCACAAGGTGGATAGCTAAAATGCTTCATACAATATAAACTTGCAGTCCTTTCCTTTCTATTGGCTGTTTCAAACCCGCCAAATACACCTTTGCCTACTGTTTCAAAGTTGCTGTTTTCTGGTTTTTTTAGGTGTGATTTACTTTACTGTTACAAAATTACACTCTTTATTCGAATCAACCTCAGAAATCACTTGGGTGCCCTATGCTTAGGCACGCAGAGAGGGAGAAATGTCTTTGATTCTGGAGGAGTTGAAAGTTCAACGTAGCGGATGGAGGGCGGTTTGTGATAAGAATGAGAAAAATGCTGTGAGCTTGTTTTCGACCAGTCTTCATACTTTTGTCTTCATACTCAAAAACTCAAAAGTTAGATCGCCTGTAACTCTGATAGAAAACTAGTAGAAAGGAAGTAAAATCTGGGTTTCTCATGCAATTTCCTTTTAAGATAGATGATGAATGGCTCGGGTTTTTTCTTTCAACAACGACTGCAGACGCTTTTGGGGGTTGTCACCACATGTCTGTAGCAAGCCGGGTGGGATGCACTCCCGCGTGGGAGCTGGGGACACAGCTGGGAAGGTTTCGTGCACCCACAAGGTGGGAGAGGAGGATCTCAAGAGCTTTTATTTTGTGGGCAGAGCCCCCGCGAGTGTTTGTGGGTGCCTGAAGTGATGTTCGTGGCTCCCCTGCCTGCGTCTGCCTGACAGGCAGTGCCTGCCCTGTCTCGTGTGAGCGCTCTCCCTGGTGGGTTCGCTGCAGGGGTGTGTGCTGCGTATTGTTTTCCAGCTTTGTTATAATAGCAGTGGAAAATGGGGTGAGGGTTTGTCAGCTCGAAACATGTCCAGATGCCAGACCTTTTCATACCAATTACTTTGCAGTTGTCCTTGTTCCAGGGAAGTGTTATTTGAACACAGCTTTGCATGAAGAATGGAGAGAGGAAAGAAACGAGGGGGAGACAGGAAAAGGGCCTCCCTGGGCTCTGCACAGCTTTTCTTGAGATTTGGGACAGAACCACCTTTGTGTTGCAGGTGACTCTGGCTGGATTCATCCTGGGGCACAGGCCACCAAGAGGCATCCCTGAGAAACCAAATGCCTTTTTCTTCAAGAGCCCACAGCTAAAAATATTTCCAGAGACTTCTCTCCTTTGGGAGACCCGAACCAGGTGCACGGCTGGGCTGTGATGCTGGTGGCTTTGTGTGCAGGGGCAGCCTGCAGTCCTTGGGCTCCAGTTCCAGCCGCCAAGCGAGCCCAAGCTCAGGGAAGGTCTAAATGTTTTGCAAGAAGGAACTCGAGAAATGCCAATCGAACAGCCGAGTAAGGGATTCATGAGCAGGTCATCTGTAGTCCTTTGAAACGCTGATAAAAAGCTTCATGAGCTATCTGCATGGAGGATGTTCCCAAATGTAATAACAAAAGCTGAGCATATACATAATGCTAGAGCTCACCCACAGGTTGAGGGTATGGATAAAGGTATTACTACGCTCATTGGAAGTGGCAGAACAGCCTCACTGCAGACAACATGAGCTGGTAGGAGCGCATGCTGTCCTGTGGAAGGGACTCATGAAGCCTCTCAAAGGGCAGCTGGTGCCCTGATCCTTTGGATTTCAGTTTTTTGGAGAGCTCTGCCTCGCCGTGTGTGTGATGGACGTTCAGCAGCGTACCGAAGATAGATGCCACTAGCAGCTCTGGTGCCTGGTGTGCAAAGGCTGAGCCCGAGCAGGGAAGCATCCTTGCTCCCTGCCTCGTCCTGCGCATCTCTGGGAGAAGGGGTGGGAACCGCTGCGAGACCAGCAGCACTGGCACTGGCCTCCCAGAGTGCCCCCTTCAGCTGGCCCTTCGTGAGCAAGAGGAAGTGGTTTTGGGCTGGAGCCAGCCCTGGGCATTTTTCAAAATGTCATATAACAGCTCTTCTGGGGGCTCAGCCTTGCTCTGGACATCAAGGAGAAATCACCCGAGACCAAATTTCCAGAGACCTGCTCTCCTGTGGCATCCGCAGGCCAGCTGGGTAGCAGGCAGACCAATTCCTGGCTGTGAGCAGCTCCCACCCCGCGTGTCATGGCTTTGGGGAACACTGTGTGGAGGCCGTTCCCAGGCTGGGGCCAGCTCTTGGCCTCTCCTTCCACCCGGATCGCAGCGCTTCCGCCACCACGTTCCGCCAGCTGCAGGAAGTGCAGCGGGTCATGGGAACCGGCCTGAGGACAGGAGGCTGAACCGCCGCGGGAGCCAAGAGCAGCACCCCGGCGTGCTGCCTCTGCTCCGCCGGGCGAGGAAGCGCGAAATGACGCAAGGAGCTGGGGTGCACGGGGTGCACGCGCCACCAACGCAGGCACGCAGCCCCTCATGGGCCAGCATCGTGCATGTACGCGTCCCGTGCACGTGTTCCTGGGATCGCACCCCACGTGCCCCTCACCAAAGCGTGGGTGCCCAGCACCCCTCTTCGCCCTGTTCCGCTGTTGCACCCACCAGCCGTACCCCGTCTGAGCTGGGATTGGTCACTGCGTGACACCGGGCAAAGGGGCAGGTTATTATGGACTAGCTGAAATGTCTCTCATGTGCCTTTTAATATTTTCCTCCTTTTTATTAAGTGAGGACTCTCTTCTGAGCACTAAGCACCAAATACTCGCGAAATATTAAAGTGCCACTTTTGACTCTGCCAGAATTTTTAAAAAGCATTTTAAAAACTATTTTGTGAAGTTCTCCTTTCAATTGATTGAAAAATGCCATGTTTTGGAGTTCCACATCCCCCAAAGCTCTCCCAGGTCTTGCTGGGGCTGTCGCCTTGCTCCAAGAGCCGCAGGAACATGGGCACAGCAGTGCCCTGTCCTTGTCCCTGAGCACAGCCTTGTCGGGAACGCTTTGCCCCATGGCACTGTGGTTTTTTAGGGAATATTCAGCTCAGCCACCGCCTCCTGGCTGTTTTCCTCGGTGCGTTTCCAGCTCACTTCTCTCACAGCAGGGCTGGATGCATGCAGTAAGGGTGGTTTATTTGGGACAGGAGCGTGGGATTGCTTGGAAGCTAGAGGGAACAGCACAGGGCAGTGAAGCAAAGGCAAAATGCAGACCGAGTTTTTCTGTAGGAATTTCTTTTGATGTTGGTGGAAAAATAGTAACTGTCTGGCCCGAAGCTGTGGTTGTACCTCTCCGTCAGCCACGGGCGGGCGTAGCCGTGGGATGGCGGTGCGCTCTCACGTGCCGCACCGTCAGGCTCCGCCATGTCTGGGCCCCTGGCCAGCTTTGTTGTGAGCTGCGTGTCCTCCGTGCGGGACCGTGCCCGGTAGGCGTGAGGTGGATTTCCAGGTGCTGGGTGGACTTATTATTTTGCAGCGCTTCCAGTCTGCTCGGTATTTCTCCAGCCCCAGCTCCAGGCAGCCTCTATCAGTGTCACTGGTCTCCACGTCCATTACCTGGTCTTTTGTCCCACCCTTGATCCTCTGTCCCCTGCATTCCCACTAGTGACTGTATTTTCTTCCATTTTATGGGGTTTGTGTTAACTCCTGCGTGACCTTCCCTTGGCCTCGTAGGGGCACAGATGGCAAGCGTGAACCAGGAGGGCTCCTGGTCCCAGAAGATGACAGCAGGAACAGCAGCATGTCTCACTGCTGCTGTCGGTGGAAAGGGCGAGATCGATGCATTTAAATCCCACCTGCTAGCACCTGAAATTTTGGGGGCTGGACTATATTTTTAAATGTTTTAATGCAAAACCAGGTTCTTCTCCTTACCAGTCTCCTTCAGCCCTGCCCTGCAGCAGACTCCTGCTGGAGAAGGACACAGGGCTATGTCACCTGCAATACTCCATAACTTTTGTTCTTGTCTTGTGTCTCCCCGCAGTGGTTTTACGCTTTGCCCTGGAGATGTTGGCTCTCGCCGTCTGGCGTCGCACTGGCTGAGATGCAGAGGAGGTTTCCTTCCAGCACAACGGTTGGGGTCACTCTTTCACAACGAGCGTTTTTCTCCTGAGCACGAGTTGTGCTTTCCAGTACGATGAACTCTGAGCGTTGCATCCTGTTGACGTTGCGCCGGGCGGGATTTCAAGGTCTTGGGACTACATTCTCTGGACAAACGCAGGGTCAGAAATATCTTTGATTTCAGTTAGTGCAGCCACACAGGAATAAGCTTTTTATGTGGCCTCAGAAGCTCGATAAATTAGTGTCCAAGCTTCATGGGCTTCTCTAGGTCTGGATCCAGCAAGGGAACTGGGATCTGTTCATCGTCTGTATGCTCCTGGCTGTCGTCGGTGGGGAGGGAGTGATATGGCCTAAGCTCGCAGCGTCGTCCTGGGTCTGGCACATGGACTTACGCCATGGCACTTGTCATGGTCACTGCAGCCTCCTTCTTGGCACACCAAAAATGCTGTGGTCCCAGGACAGGGAGAGTGTGGGGTGATGCCAAGACCCTGCTGGGATCCCCATAGGGAGGGCTTATCCCATGTTTGGTTTTACCAGACTTATCATATCTCCCAAAAGAGCCAGTGGAAAACATAATTAGAAAGCAGCAAGACAAAAAGGTCATGGCTCTGCCCTGGCTGGCATGCACTGGCGGGCAGAGATGGAGGATCTCCCTGCAGCTTGCTCCCCATCCTTTCCCTCGCCCCTGCCCATCTCAGTCCCCCCCCATCTGCTTCCCCCACCCCGGCAGTCCCCAGAAAACATTCTTGGTGTGAGCAGTGCGCAGACCTGCCAAACCGCTTCTCGGCCTGCCGGCACGTGCCCTGCGGCACCCGGCCCAGCTGGGGAGAGGAGCTGCTGCTGCTGCGGTGCATGGGTCTGGCTTGCGGTGGGCGCAGCAAGGTCCTCCTGTGGGGCCAGGCTGAATCCCGTGGGCTCTTCCCTAGCAGTGGGGGGCCGGGGGCGGCCACGCTGGAGCATCCTCAGGGGGTCCGGCCACGCTACCGTCCCATGTGAACGCGGCCTCTCCCAGCCTGCCCGGGGCACTCGCGACCACGTGGGAATGTCCTGTCCTGGTGGAGGAGGTGGGTGGACGGGGGAGGGGAACACGGGGGTGGGAGTGAAGCATCGCCCAGTGGTGGGAACTGACTGGACCGAGGAGGGGTCTTCAGGGATGAATTTAGTGGCGACGAAAGAGCCCAGCTGGCTCTGGCTGGCTCTGTCATAAGCCAAGCGTGCCAGGAGCACGCGTGGCTCCCGCTGTTGCTGGGCGGCAAAGCCCTGCTGGAAAGCCCTGAATAGCCGATGGGGGCAGGAAGATGGGGAAAATGGGTCCCTGTTGGCTGAGCGTGGGGGCTGGCCAGGCCCTGTGACGGTGTGTGGCCGTGCTACGGGCATGGGCCAGCTGGCAGTGGAGATGTGCATGCTGTGGCACTGCATCACAGGGGACATGGTGCCAGCAACGTCCCGGGCCTCGCTCTGTGGCCAACGCATGTGGCACTGGCCGGCTGCTTTTCCTGGGCTTGCAGTGTGGCAGGAGTGTGTGAAGTGCTGTATTTTCTTGGGCAAAAATGTTTCGCCCTCTGAATTTGATCCTTTGATCCAGGGTCAGCTCAGAACGGTGCTCGCCTGAGAAATGGTGCTGGCAGGGAGCCTTTCGCGCTGCTGTTCATATATTTCCGTGTGCTCCATGTCATGCCAGTCTTGGAAATCCTGTCCCCTGTCCTTCGCTTTGCTTTTAACACCCCTGAGTGAGGTCGAGTGATGGCACACCCACTGCTGCAGTGCCTATCCCATCCCTCTGCCCCGACCCCATCCCTACATTCCCCTTCTCATGAAGGTCTTCGCTTGGACACCAGAACATCACCCCGAGAGGAGACCGGGCTCAGATGCCACCCTCTCCTTGTGCCCAACATGTCGGATCCGCCGTGGAAAGCCATCCTCTTCTGACGGTGCCAGGTGAGCCAGGCATTGCTCCTTCCCCGCGTCGGTGCAGCTCCCTGGGGCTTTCGGAAGCGACTTTCTACTGGCTTCTTTGAGCAGAGCAAAATCATTCCGTGCTTCTTTCCTGCGTCGGGCAAACACTTGCCATGTTATTCATTAACCTGGTTGGTCACGTAACTGTAGTGCTGGACTAAATATTGTTTAAACGGGTGAAGCTGAGCCTTGATTCACTTCTTTCTACTCCGAGGTACTGTGGCTCCATGGAGGGGGAAGTTTGCACTGTCAGCTTCCCCAGGGAGAGCTGAAATGCAGAGGGCAGCGAAGGATTTGCAGGAGGTGAAGAGCCTTGGCGCAAGGTCTCAGGGGCTGCAGGGCTGTGGGTGTTCCCAAAGCCAGGGCTTGGTTTGGGTTTGGACGCGGTCGGCTTTTGGGGCTGTGCCGGCACCCTTTGCTGCTGCATGTGCCAGCCCTGCCCCATGCCAGCAACGCCACCGTTCCTTCCGCCTTGCCGAACGGCAGCCGGCCCGAGACGGGGCCTGTTTAATTCAGCAAGTCATAAATTCATAATGCTTATTTACCACGCAGGGCCATGAATATTTGATAGCGGCGACCGGCCCGCTGCAGCGTGGCTCACAGAGGAAAAGGGGGAGGCTGGTGGGGGGCTGGTGGTGGGGCTGGCGCG
>Ga0065711_1045207_pt1 | contig 13625 bp, 8 predicted proteins | sample Hoacrofraction12_FD_59098 | JGI IMG/M metagenome (GOLD analysis project Ga0065711, IMG submission 59098) | Hoatzin crop microbial communities from Cojedes, Venezuela - Epithelial fraction 12 v2 (version 2) | ecosystem: Host-associated > Birds > Digestive system > Esophagus > Crop | place... | reverse complement strand
GAGGAAGAACTTCTTCCCTCTGAGGGTGCCGGAGCCCTGGCCCAGGCTGCCCAGGGAGGCTGTGGAGTCTCCTTCTCTGGAGATATTCCAGCCCCGCCTGGACACGGTGCAGTGCAGCCTGCTGTGGGTGACCCTGCTTGGGCAGGGGGTTGGACTGGGTGACCCACAGAGGTCCCTTCCAACCCCGACCATGCTGGGATTCTGTGATTCTGTGAGCTGCGAGGTGGGAGGTAACAGTGACTTCCCAGGAAACCCCTGCTTCGCTCGCCGTTTGGGTTTCAGAGTGACTTGCCCTGTGTATCGAGTGTAGGTGTCAAGGTGTTCGTAGTGGCAGATGCAGCGCTGACAGCTCCAGCTGCTTCCAGCCAGCCCCAGCGGACCCACGGCAGGGCACAGGTGTGGTGCATCTGTGAATGCAGATTTAAGAAAGGGTAAAAAAAAAAAAATGCAGTACAGGTGTGTTGAGAGAGAGAGAGAGGAGTGAGGGGAAAGAAAGAAGGGTGAGAAAGTGTCCTGCAGGTACCAAAGTCAGAAAAGAATGAGGGGAGAAGGTGCTCCAGGCACCAGAGCAGAAAGTCCCCTGCAGCACATGGAGAGGACTGTGCTGGAGCAGCCTGTGGAGCAGCCTTTGGAGAACCCCACAGCAGAGCAGGTGGGCATGGCCTGAAGGAGGGCGCAGTCTGTGGAGAACCCATGCTAGAGCAAGCTCCTGGCAGGAGCTGTGGCCTGTGGAGCGGAGCCCGTGCAGGAGCAGTTCGTCAAGGACTGTAGGCAGCGGTGAGGACCCACACTGGGGCAGGGGAAAAGTGTGAGGAAGAGGGGGTGGCAGAGAGGAGCTGTTATGGACTGACTGCAATCTCCCGTCCCCATCCCCCTGCACGGCTCTGGGCGAGGGAGTAGAAGAGTTGGGAACGAAGGAGTGAAGTTGAGCCTGGGAGGAAAGGGAGGGTGGTGGGAAGGTGTTTTAGGTTTTTTGTCTTTGTTTTTCAGCATCCTATTCTTTTTTTAATTGGCAATGAATTAAATTAATTTTCCCCAGATCGAGTCTGTCTTGCCCGTGATGGTAACTGGTGAATGAGTTTTCCTGTCTTCATCTCAGCCCTTGAGCTTTTCCATCTTATTTTCTCCCCCTGTCCTGTGGAGGAGAGGGAGTGAGAGAGCAGCTGCTCGGGCATCTGGGAGCCAGTCCCGGTCACCTCCCCACACCGTGGAAGCCTCTGGTAGCCCATTTCAGATCACGTGGGAGCTTGTGCTCTGGTGTGGCTCTGCTGCCAGTCGTTTGCTATAGCCCCATCATGAGAACAACAAATTATGCCAGAGCCACAAACTGTTCACCCTTGGTCCGCATCAGGCATTCAGAGCCTTAATTGTTCTCTGACAATTGCAGAGACTGGCGCTTTTTCAAGGGGAATGAAAACAAAATAAAGGGCAAGGTTACAGCAATACTTTTACTTTAGGTTAAACAAAATAAAATGTGTCAAGCTTTAAAAAAAAGAGCTAAGAAAAAAGGTGAGACTTGCTATCTGTCTTGCCAAACACAAAATAGTGAAGCTTTCAGAAACAAACAGAAAATGCATTCTATTCTAAAGCTGCGTTTATTCTTCCAAGAAAAAAATGTGGTCCCATGGTTTTGACTGAAACACTGTAGTAGATCCTCATTATTCTGTTGGTTAGAAACTGCCTTCTACATTTCCGTCTATACTGGACAGAAATATGTTTATGCCATTTGTAGGATCCATCCATCTTGTAACTCTAGTGAAACATGCCTCAGATACAGGAACTTGGTAGACAGACACTTGGGAAACTCTTATCAATTAAATTATTCTAATGAGGGCCAAATCCCTGAGTGGCTATAAATGCTGTAATTCTTCCGAAGACAGGGAAGCAAGCAGAGCTATTCTGATTTATGGTAAGTGAGGATCTTGCCCTCGTACTAGTAGGAGTGTACCTAAAAAATATAAGCAATGGATCTGATTTATGACTTTTTATGCACTAGTGTGAATTCCAAGTAACGTATAAATCAGGAGCTCTTCAGTGCAGGTGGGTTACTTGTGATTCATGCAGTGATATTTTGCAGGTGTAAAAAGGCAGTGTAAGTGAGAAGAGAACCGGGCTCCGTATCTGATGAAACTTTAAATTTGATTGTTTTGCAGCAAATCTTTGACGCTCAGTATATGGAGTTCTTATGGACCATGGGCTAGTTCTGAGGGGTCTGCGAAAGACAGGTAAGAAAGGCAAGCTGACCGTTAGTGAACAGATGGACATATACTTCCACCAGAAAATGTCCAGCATCCAGAAGAATACCAGTTGCGCTTGGTTTTTACAAAAGTACTTTAAAGCTCCCTCCTGATTTTTTCTGAAGTCAAAGAAAGCTTTGCTAATGACCTCAGCGGCTGCAGGATGTGCTGCTACTTACCGTACTCTTGCCGTGGCCGAGTTACTGAGCCACCCAGCTGTTGCTGCCTTAGCTGTCTGAACAGTCCCTCTGCTAACAAATTGATTTAAATATGTCTGCTGAACCTGCAAAAAGGGCAGCGTAGTTTTGAAAGGTTCGCAAATTGCCCTCTGGCTGGGCATGGTACAGGTGTCTGGCACAGTCTCTTTAGTGTCAAACCCCCAGTGTCTGAGAGAGAGCTTGGTGGTGCCTGAGGAGGCAACAGCAGAATCTGCTTCGTTTGCTTGTTTCAGATACCCTTATTGTCTGCCCGTATTTGTAATGGGGTGGATCTTGCAGCCAGAAGCCGTTCATTTGAGCTCTTGGCCTCTGAGAAGGGGACTCTCCCTGTGTGTGGTTTCTAGGGAGCCAAACTTGCACGGGTGCCACTGGAAGTGTATTAGCCAGGAGGCTGTAGTGATGATGACACTTAGCCATGTATCGGATGGAGAAGGTGGTTTTCCACATGAGTGGTGGAGAAAGAGTTCTTGCAGGCTAATTTCCTTTAATGGATTGCTACAGAGCTAGGACATCTGCCAGGAGTTACTGCTGTGGATGGGCTATGCAATAAATTAAGTGTACTTGTGACTGTTTCTTGGAACTGGGGCAAACTGGCATGGAATAGCCCATGTCCAGGCCGTTAAACGCTTCTCACCCTTTGAAACAAGATGGCTGCGTGCAAACTGCCCGTTGGGAATGGTTCCTGATCAAGTTAACTCCCAAAAAGTGCCCAAGAATCTGCTTGGCTGAAGTCAAAACCGGACCAGAGACTGTTCTAACAATTTGAGTATGCAGAGAATGAAGATGCAGAGCCCAGTGACAGCACCCAGCAACCGCTTCATGTGCTGAATGTGGAGCAGTGAGGAGAGTCTGCTCAGAGCTACTGAAGTTCTGTTTGATAACGTGATAGTAAGATTGCTTAAGGTGTCAGAAAGGTGTTGGGTTTTCTTCCTTTCCTTTTCAGTTTTTTTTCATTCTTCCTAGTAGCCCAGAGCACTGAGCTAGGTAATGGAAACCTGAAGCTTTTAAACTGTGGTGGTTTGGCTGTTTGTTGATTTTGGATGTTTTCTGGGGGGAGGCCTTCGCTGCCTGTGTGAAATGCTGTACTGTGCTGCATTTTTGCTGGAGGCCTAGTAGGTCTTGTTCTTGTCCCGCTGTTTTTCACCTGGCTTTGAAATATCTGCTTTATTTTTACTTCTCATCTCCCTTTACAGAGAATTGACTGAGTCATCTTCTCTGGCTTTTGTCACTCGCACATAACACCCTGGATTTTCGGAAGGCGACAGAGCACAGAATTCCCTGTGCTAACGTTTGCTTTCTGTGCTGTGGTAACTGAAAGGCAGGAGCAAGGTGCAGTTGACTGGCGCGTTTTGGAGAAAGGAGGAAAGATGTTATACTCTCTGACTGCTGCTCAGTTTGGGGGAAAAAACAAATTTCTAATTTTTAATTACATGTGTAATAGAGGAAACAGGGCCTCAGACTTTTAAAATATTTCCTTTGAAGTGTCTGATTGGGTTAACTATAGAAGTATGAGTACAATTACCCTGTGCTCCAGTGCAGAAGACTGCCAATATGTGAAAGCATTTGTGTGCCTGAAGACTGTAAAACAGCATGGAAAAGACTGGGTCATGGCACCATCACCTGGATCACCCATATTGTGTTAGCACTCAACACACGCGCCACACGGGCAAAGGCAAATGCCTCGTGTACCTGGGTAAGGCCCGGAGCAGCGTCTCGAGAGCGTCGTTGCCTCCCGTTACCCACGCAGCGGAGTCTGCAGGCGCTGCTGGAGCTGCGTGGCTGCGCGGAGCAGATGCAGACCGTTCCGCGTGGCCTGGCAGGCCACCAGCGAGCCGCGCTCGCAGAGCTGCTGCGTGTGCCGTGCCATGCTGTCTCTGCCTGATTGTTCCTTTCCCAGTTAGCTCTTCTGTTTATACTTACGGTATGGTTTGCCTCAGGTTTCCTGGTGTGGAAAATTAATAATAGCTCTTCATAAAACAACATAATTAGTGTAATGAGCTGGTGTCTGGTACCTGCATTTCTCTCCTGCAAAAGCCTAAACATCTAAGTAAACATCTAAGCACCTGTACTGCTTAATAAAATAGCAGACTTTCTTAACTAAAAGGTTGTGGCTTTGAAGATTTTTAGAGTACTTTAATGTGCATAGCCTTCAAGATCATGGCCAAAAACATTTCCAGAGATAATTCTGTGTTATTTGGTGAAGCAGTTAGTCTATGACTCTAGTCTCCTGCTCGAAACTGCAGATCTGAAAGTGCTGAGGTAGGCCATGGTATCCAGCACAACCACAGACGTTGTCAGCTCCTCTCGTCTGGTCACTGCTGGTCAGCAAGAACTATATTTGTATCAGCAAATTAGATCTTGTGTTAAGAAATCAGCTTTTGTCTCTCTTCTTGCTGTTGCCAGCCACGCTGCTTCTTTTCGTGTCCTGTGTTCTGGTGTATTCTCCTAATCCTGTTTTAAACCCAGGGGACACCATGGCCAGAGTGGCAACCGCAGAAGACCTCAGTGCTTTGCACCCCTCCTCTCCAGGAATCGCATTTACCCCAGGACCTCACTCCGCACAAAACTGAGCGTCGTTGTCTGGCAGCAGGCAGCGCTCCGTTAGATCAGCTGCAGATCTGCGCTGAAGTCTGAGTGCTGGCAGTCTCGGGACTTTAAATCAAAACCCTCTGCTGCTCAGAGGACAAGCCCTGTGTGCGACATCCCTCAGCCCTTTCTGTCCTGTTGTTTGCTTGAGGCTCCGCGGTGCCTTTCGGTGTAGCACGTTGCAGCAGTCGGGGAGCCCTTGAGCTCTTTGGGGTACGCTTCCCCCATTACTGTGAGACCAGCCGTCTGCCACAGGTACACCACGTCTGCTGGATCCTGTGGGCGTGAACGGAATCGGTCTAGTTCTGCTGAGGGAGAGAGGGTGGAAGAGGGAGCCATGGCCCTTCTCTCCAACTCTTGTTCCTCCTGCTTGTATGTGAGGAATCAGGGTCCTCATTTTCTTCCCTTCCCTGCAGTCCATTGGAATTTGAGAGACACCTTCTTTGGACCACAGACTCGCTTCTGCTCTGAAGTCACTACAAGATCACTGTTTCCAATTATAACACATTCCCAGATTTGAAATACAGCTTATCCTTTGGGAACTCATTTGAAATGACTGTACATTTACCACAGAAAGTTCCTTTTCTGGAGCAGTAAGATTTATAGTTTATTCCAATCAAGTATGAATTTGCTGTTAATCCCAATGCGGACGTTCCTCTTGCAAGTGATTTTTAATTACTGCCATGCAAGGCTTCCTCCATTGCAGTTCGTGTCAATTTTCCTCCTCTCCTTGCCGGGTAGTTTTAGATTTGGGGTCGGATTCGTTGCAGGAATAAGCTGTGGCAGTTCTATTGATCTCCCCAAAGCTGTATCCAGCTGTGAATTTGAATGTGTTCATTGTCAGAATGGCTCGAAGTTGAAATGAGATGTGCATTGTGTACGTTCATTGTAGGAAAGGGATGAGCATAAGGAAAAATTTGGCTCTCATAAAACTGTGGCAAAGCTGTAAATAACAAAAAGCTGTATTTTGCCATCTTGCTTTTTGTAAGCAAAGCTTTGTCTGGAGGCAGTTGTGCACAAAACCTCCTTTGGTTCAAGTAGAAGGTAATTAAATGCTCATCGCTGTGGCTGAGTTTGGCTCATTGTGAATCCAGATGAAACATTAGGCCAAATCTTTTGGTCCTTGTCTAGTTCTTGTTCAGGTCTAATGAGAGGCAGAGCGTCAGAAGCGGTGTAAGGCATCCCAGTAGGCTACGTTGCACTGTCGGGTACTTCCACTCTCCATTGCTGGGTGTGCTTTTGGTGGGAGAGGGACGGCCATGCACTAAAATACTTACCAGCCATAGACTCCATGTACAGACAATGAATGCTGACCCCACTACTGCCTGATATCTCCCCCCAAAGCTCAATCACTGAATAAAGTTTCTAAATTTTACAGGGCAAAGAGATCCTCTCTGCAGTTTAAAGTGGGAGGACTGCTGTCATGGAACACATCTATGCACTGGAACTTTTGGGTTTTTTTAACTTTTAAAACTTAAGTGTATATTCCAACTTACTGTTTTGGCTGTAGAAAAGCAGAAAGAAAAACCCCAGAATCTTTTACTTAAATACTTACAATTGTGTTTGGTTTATTGCTTTCAAATCAGTGGACAAAAAATAACCAATTTACTTATATATTTCTAGATATTAATTGAATTGTATTGAATTTTCGGAATAACATGTGACTTAGCCAGGCTCAGGAGTATCTGATGACTGCCTGATATATTTTACAGTTATGCCTGTGCACTCTGTCCCAGATCCCACAGTATTCTCCTGGGACATTGGGTACATCTTGCTTCAAAAGGCAGCTGAAAAAGAAGATGGACTGAAAAAAGCATTTCAGATGCTTGATGTTGGTCAGACTCCGACAGTCGCAAAGGGTGAATTCAGGAGAGTGACTGAAACCTTTCTCTTCCATCTAAGAGAAGCTGAATTTGATGTTGTGCTGGCAGTGGTATGCTACGCCATTGCTGTTTATAATAATTTAGAGGCTCTTCCTGTTTGTGTCAAGAGCAAAATTTCAATGGGAGCAGGTTGCAGACCAGTGTTATCAAAAAGATGCTAGAGAAGGTCTTAACCTTCTGTGAGTCGTTCAAGTGAAAGTCATAGAAAACTTGCAGAAGTGATGTGAGCTAAATTTGATCAGTATGTTTATATGAGGATTTTGTCCATGTGGCGTGTCTCGCCATTTGAAAGAGCTGCAGTTTACAGGCAGGTTTTGTGATTTTTTTTTTTATTTTTTTTTTAAAAAGAGCTCACAGCTTAAATTCATATACATGCAGTGTTATGAATATGGATAGCTTAGGTTGTGAACTCTGAGTCAGAGACCAGCTGCTTTTTGTCTGGATGGAGAGTTTCTCGGCTCGCTTCTGGTATTTGCTACCGTACAAACCATCGTCAGATTGCACTCGAAGGAGCGCTGGGTATTTATATGATATTGTGACTGACGCTTATCAAAAGTAGGGGAGGATTCTGATGTGTGATCTGCACCAGCATTGTTGTACACTTAAATTTCTGTCCTGGAAGTGTAGGTGATGAAGTTTTGTATATGAATTATTTGTAATGTGCTTGACTGTTGTTGGTTTGTTTGTCTGGTCTGGGCGAACTGGTCTATTACATTTGCATTTTGAACTAATTGCTTTGTAATAAGCTAAGCCCGTTTCAGCTAAGATTCACATTAAATTCTTTGCTAATACTAAATTGTATATGTATCCCCCTCATGACACCTGAAACATGTTAAATAGCCTTTTGGAACAAGAGGAGGATGCATCAATGAGGCTCAGAAAACTGAATATTCTTTCACGTACATGTGTGAAAGATCATAGAGGTAGAGAATGAGAAATCTTCATCTTACACGATGGAAAGACTTGTAGTTTGTAACTTTTTTTGGAGGGATTTACCAGATATTAAATTAGTGCTCTGCTTAATTCTAGACAAGCTGATGAGAAGTAGTAATCCGTAATACACAGAACAAAACCAAAATTGTAAGAGAAATTTATTTTTGGTGTTCAAGAAAAGAATGAGTAACGCAAATGAAGTATTTAAAGAATTAGCTATCGCTGTTGGACTTACCCATGTGCTTATCAATCTATATTGAAATACAGATCGCAGATATTGGCAGAGTTCCTGTGCCATATCTGGACTTCCTGTCAAAGTTCACTAAAATTGCCAGAAGTACCAGCACACTCGGAAGGTAAGTGTTCCAGGTTACGCAGTCAAATTGCTCCTAAACTGTAGCTGTGAATCACTTGCCAGCTGTCCAGCTCTCCCGACAGAATCTAGCTGCTAACGTGAGCTTCTGCTGACATAGAGACACGATGCCCTTTTTTCTAAAATCGCTTTTTCTGTATGTGTAATTGGCACAGTTGCCATAGGAATGTTACCCGGTTGCCAGTGGGAAGGGAACGGTCGGCTAAGCACTGATCTGTTACTGGAAAAACACACACCTTTAAGACCAATCAGTCTGTTCTCTAAATTAACAATGAAAGTTCTTGTGTATGAAAGAAATTATGACTGATTCAGTTTAATAGGGATCTGAAAACATGCCTCTCAGCTCGACACGTCTCCGAGTGAAACACAGAAGCTAAGCCAAGAGATCCAGTAACGGGAAAGTTACGATGTCTCAGGGTTCAGTCTTTTACGAGTCAATAACTTGCACTCCTCTTCGTTTCCACTGCAAGTAATCTTTCAGTAATAACGTTGAGAAGACACCAGCTGTGTGTGAACTGGCATTGGGTTTGGATTCTTACCTTCAAAGAAGTAAAATGGAAGGTAGAGCCATACTCTATGTAAAAATAAAAACAAAATCAAATGAAAAACCAAATCTGTGCTTTCACAGTGACTTGCTTAGTGGAGCACTAAATATTTTTCACACTTTAATCGCCATCCCCCCCAGTGGAATATAAAGGGTGAAATTCTGCAAGGAGATCTGCAGGGAAATTCCTTTTCCTTCAGTTTGTATGATCTGGCCTTCAATAAAGAGTTGCCTCAAAAAATATTCTGTAAATTCCAGTCCAACTTTGTTCCCAGCAAGTGCAAAGCTAAGAAAACTCTCAGACAAAGAGAGAATGAGGGAGTGTAATACTGAGGATACAAAAATGGGATTAGGACTTTGAAAGGAAGCAGGAGGAAGAAGAGGAGCAGCAAAAGAAAAGAAGAAAAAAGCAAGGGACCTAAGCCACTTTTTCCCAGAGAGACAGGGGAGCTTAAAAAATTCTAATTAATTAGTGAAAACTAATTAAATAACAAATGAGGGATCTTTCCTGGCATAAAAGGTTATTCTTTTCTTTATTACATGCAGTATAATAAAATGGTAAAGGTTTTTGCATGCTCGGGGTTGGATTTTCTTCCAGTGCTCACGGAGAATCTGTAAGGTGTTACTCTCGATTTCCTTTTAAACCCACTGAAATGTGGAAAGCAGGATCATGCTTAGATGAGCTTGTCTTTGGGCCAGCTGGGGAGTTAAAGAACTGCTCTGAGAACCGTCCGCAACGTACGTAAGCTGAAGTCAGGTCGGGTTTGTCAGCTCTCGGGGCCGGCCGAGGTCACTCCACCGCTGCAGGGCAGCGCGGGTGCTGTTTGCCAGGAGCTCTCCCAGGAGGCACAGCCAGTGCTGCCTGCTCTCCCTGCCCAGAACTCTGGCAGTCCCACCAAACCCAGAGGCTGTGGTGACGGCAGAGCTTCGTCCCACAGATACCGATAGGAATCAAACTGCACAGGGCTTTCCAGAAGCAGTCAGTTAAGGCTGAAACCGGAGGAGGATGTGCGGAGAGTGGAATTTGGCACCCGCAGAACCCGCTGGCGAAAGTAAACTTGGCTGGTGGTTGACTCTGAAAATGATCTGCTCTGGTGCTGATGCAAGTCAATAGGGTGAGGAAACAAGAGCAAAGCAAGGTGATGTATTTTTAACTTTTTCAAGATTTCAAAAAGTTAGTGGTGACAAATGGATCTCAGATTTGTGCTGGGGGACAAGGGGAGGAGGAGGAGACAGGCTTGTTCTTGGAAGAACACTTGATGAGAGCAGAGGGGAGAACTAGCACTGTAACTTTCTTGACCTTGGGACTCCCAAGTACTCTGTCATCCCAAGGGCCAGATCAAGCTGCGAATATCCCTTTGTGTCTCTTCTGGCAGCCAAAAAAATATCCTCAAGAAAACATATTTTACACGAACAGTCATCATGCTGGTGGTAGAGGAGCAACTGCCACGTCTCTGTTCTTCTCTGGAAACCAGAGCACTTCTCCAGGAGCAGTGCAGTGCTGTGAAGGACAGCCACCGCGAAGGCAGGATCAAGCCAGTTTCTAACATTTGTAGTTGTCCACATGCTAAAACAGAGCTCTCCCATTGATGTCCCTGCAGGGGTCTTCAACAGTACTGTGATGCACTTGTGTTTTACGCTCGTCTAATCTTTTTTTATTACATTTATTTTCAGGTTGAACAGCCACAGTCACCAAACAATGACATTAAGTCACCTGGAATCCCTTCTCAGGGAGAAAGTATGTTGACCAGGGTAAGAACAGAAACCACTTGCTGGGGCAGGAATTAATTTCAGATAAGTAGATGTAGCTCTTGTTCAACTGATATCAATTTAGTAACATGTTTAAAAGGATGTTGCCCTGTTGTTGTATTGTGAATATCTGGTCGTACTTGCGTGCTTAGGGTTTTTGTGCTATTGGTTTTGGGTTTTTTTGCATTATTGTGCTGAAATAGTAAGTATTATTTCAAAAGCCTCTCCAGTCTATACTGTGAATCCCTTTTTAGCATGCAAAACCTAAGCACTCTTCTCTTTCAAACAGTCTTGCAACAAATCTCTGGTGTAGGACTGGCATAGTGCCACTGTGATTTCATTTCTTAGCTACTGGAGGCTGGTGGCTGGAGTAACAACGTTTGACTTGCTTAAGAAACTACATTCCCCATGGCAGGACAATTTCTGTAATTCTTCAGCCCTTTGCAAGACTGGTGTAAAACATTCTGTCGTATCGGAACAACAGCATTTTAGGCATTTTGTACCCTTTTTGCTTAAAAATATCCAGCCACCAGAGCTCAGTCTACTTAAATCTCAAGACAAATTTGAACAGCACAAAAACATTTTTCCAAATTGAGGCGGAAGTGGTGGTGTGACTATGGGGAAAGCTGGACTTTTATTGTTTCATTTTTGCACAAACTGAGCCATGAAAATTTGTTTTATCAACATCATGATATTATATTGTATTTGGAAGTTAACCTAATGTCACATATCATGCCTAACAGTAGTTATTATTTACCAGGACACAGAAAAGTATTTCATGCCTTCTAGAGCACTGTGTTGACAGTCTGTTGGCTCTCCCCTAAGCCTGTTCATAGAAGAAATACATTAAACATAACCTGATGTAAATTCTAAGGAAAATCCAACCTCCTGCTGTGCTTGGCATGGACTTTGCCTGTAATTTGGGAGGGGGAAGTAAGATCTTTCTGATTTCACAGCTGTTACTGCACCTCAGGGCTGCAGTAGTGTTTGCAACCCGTTTGCTTCTCTTCCACCGAGTAGGACATCTGAATATATCCTCACTCTAGTCTGAATAAAATATTAACATATCACAAGGCTGTTAGGACAGATTGTATCCAAGGCAATCTTTTCTCACTGTAGAAAAGCCTATCAATCATAACTTGGTGTAGTTGTTATTAATGTCGTAGCTTTTATTCATTTGGCTATATGCAGCTAACTGAAGAGTAACGTTTGCTTTTTCACGTTAAGTGTTTCCTATCACAAAAGAAACTGCTGAAATACCTTCTTATTATAGAATTTATGAATTGAAAATATCCTCCAAAGTCCTAATTAGAGGTCTGATATATTTAATTTACAAGGTTCTATATTATTTTTTTAACAGCATTGTGAAATAGAGCTGTTACATATATTTTAGTACATTAACAGAAAGTATCATTAACTTAAGGCAAGGTTACTGCTACGTGTGTATCCAAGGAACAATTCAGTTAAATAAGTACTGCAGGATACATAAATGCATGATGTACACAGATAATTATTCAGATGCACTGAAGAGTTCATATACTCTTTTAAAACTTTATCTGTAATGTATCACAGTGGTTATTCCCAAGCCAGATCTTATTCTGCTTCTGTTTGGATGCACATCATCAGTCAAGGATGCATTTCTATTGTTAACTCGGTTTGGGTTTTGAGTTCATATGTGCATGTTAAAAAAAACCAAAACGAAAACAAAACAAAAGCCAAGCAAACAAAAAAAAAAAAAGAAAAATTTCCTGATGCCCTCAGTAAATAAAGGAACAGTAATTTTCTGTTTGTATAGGCAGAAACCCGCATTTGGACCACCTACCACATGTACTTGTACTGAGGCATCGTAGCTAGCATGATAGCCAAGACCAGCGGAAGCAGCAGGTGGTTCAGAGCACCTTCTAGTCGGTGGAAAGGCACAGGGGAGCCAAGACCTGACAGCGGCCTTGCACTTCTCATCACTGTCCTGCACTCAAACTCTAGCCATGCCGACAGTTCGCTTCATCAAACGATCCAGGGCTGACCTTGCCTGTTTTTGTGCCACCGAACTCGTTTGTTGTATTTGTTGGAAGCAAGTCTGGCTTGGCTGCCTGTGTAGTCGTTCTTCCTTGCTCAGTGAAGCATACGTAAGCTAGGAAAAGGTTTTGAGTATTTCAAATGCCAGGGCCATCTCTGAAGCTTAGTTTTGACTAAAAGAGTCCTTCCGTCACTTCTAGTCAAATGTAATAAAATGTTGCTCCCAAAGGTCACTGTCTTGGGAAAAACGCGTTCGAAGAAAAGGAAAAAAACCCACCTGACCAAGAAAGAAAAGTAACAGTAAACTGCAGGAAAATGGCCTCAGTGTGCCGGATCCCTAGTGCTGCCTCCTAAGCGCAGAACTTCCCCTGGAAAGGAGGGCCAGATGCTGAACAGAGGTGAGCCTGGGAGTGCAAGTGATGGTGCGAGAGCCCTTTTCTACTGGTTCAACGAGTGTTCAAGGCAGTCAGGCAGCGACGCAGTTGGGGTATTTACGCACTTCTTGCTGTGCTGCAGGTAGCAGGAACCAGAGCCTGCAAACCATACCCGAAGCCCGGACTCTTCTTTTCCATGCTCCTCGCCAGCTGATGCCCTGGCTGCACGCTACTGCCCTGGCACGGCAGAAACCTGTTCAGTAAAGGGCAGCTTCTCTTCTAAGTACCCAAAGCTGCCTTCTTTTTCTTTCTAGAGTGCAATTTCACTGACTCGGCTGCTAGGACTCCAAAAATAGGGACAGGATTTGTTCCTCAGTAATACTTGCAAAAGGACATAGCACCATAGAAACGAGCCCTCACTTTGATGCCATAGTGTTCCTGAACGTTAAAAAAATAAACTTTGCTCAAGAAGAGCTTGCAACCTGAAACAGTTTTTTGAGGATGGTAAAAGAATTCTCCTGAAGTGAGTCAGCCCCTCCAAATAATAGTGTCACAGAATCAGAGAATGGTCGGGGTTGGAAGGGACCTCTGTGGTCACCCAGTCCAACCCCCTGCCCAAGCAGGGTCACCCAGAGCAGGGGGCACAGCACCGCGGCCAGGCGGGGCTGGAATATCTCCAGAGAAGGAGACTCCACAGCCTCCCTGGGCAGCC
>Ga0065711_1045206_pt1 | contig 13625 bp, 12 predicted proteins | sample Hoacrofraction12_FD_59098 | JGI IMG/M metagenome (GOLD analysis project Ga0065711, IMG submission 59098) | Hoatzin crop microbial communities from Cojedes, Venezuela - Epithelial fraction 12 v2 (version 2) | ecosystem: Host-associated > Birds > Digestive system > Esophagus > Crop | place... | reverse complement strand
GGGGGGGGGGGGGGGGATGCCCTTCTGCTTCGCCCCCCTCCCACTGCACACTGTGCTCTGTCTTCGGGTGGGTTTCTCTCTTCTAACTAGGATTTCAGAGGCGGGGATGTAGACAGCAGCTAGTGCATCTGTGAAGCGTGGAGCTGCAAGTGTGGAAGAAAGACTCCCTAAAGGAACAGGAGGGAAAGGAAACGGGTTTCAGCAACCCCTAAGAGTAAGCTACGTGCCATCCTGCAGACCCAGGCGATTTGAACGGTGGTAAAAACCCAACCCTCTTCCCCCCCATTTTCTCCCTGACATTTCCACTTAGCAACAGATGACAAAGTCACATCAAATGAGGTGATTGTTTTGGTTTATACGGCGCCCTGGATGGACTAGGTACTTTACGAGACATGGAGCACTATTCCAGCTTCCACCTGCTTGCAGCCTAACAAGATGCGTGAGATGTGACGAGCTCTGCTAGCCCAGAGGACGGGCGCAGGGCCGTTCCAGGTGGGGAAAGAGGCATGGCTGGAAAGCAGCTCAGGGCTGTCAGGGATTCCTGTCTGCCAGAAATGAATCCCTTGAGCGGTGGCTCGTTGCAGCTGGCTGCAGCAGCCTCAGCCTGCAGGTGGGGAAGGTGAAAGTAGGTGAAAGCCAACTTCTTTTTCTCTCGCTGAAATTCGATGCAGAGTGCATTTTGGGCTGACTCTCAGTGACGGTGCTGAGCCCAGAACAGAGCACTATGTGGCTCTCAACCCCCTGCTGATTTTTTTTCAAAATACAGTTTCTTATTCTGCTCCACATGGGCAAAACCACATCAATCACACGATGCTGGCTCCAGCCCCACATTCCTGTCGGTGCTTTCCTACTTATTAATTTTAGCTTTTCTTGAGACTCCGTTGTGTGGCAGATCTTCCTGTGATGGTGGCTTTTGTCAGAGCCCTTATAATCAAAGGTCAAACATTGCGATAAGTTAGGTTTGAGTTTTGATCTTTGCACTAGTCCTATCTTTGGGGTGAAACCTGCAGAGTTTCCTTCAAGACTATGTCCTCCTTTCTGTTTCTGTTTCTCAAAATATAAGGGGTTTGCAGGATGAGGTTTGCTATTTGTAGATTGGATCAGTGTCCATGTAGGTTGTACAATGATGGGCTCTACTGAAAAAACAAAATGAGGTGAGATCTCAACTGGGCAGTCCATCATCTCTTGGGAAAGTGCCAAGTATGTGTGGAAGACCCGCTGAAATCGGTGAACACGAGGCACAGGCTCAAACTTCAGCAGTAGCCCTGTTGGCTCCGTATCCCTGCTTGTACTTTTTCCTTCCCATTTATTTGCCATCATTCTGAAACTAATTTGGAAGGTAACGATTAAATACTGTCAGAAAGCATACAGATGAGCAGGAGAGGCCTCCCTAATTGTGTTTTGACATTTTTTGACATCAGCAATTCTTTTGAAGGAAAGAAAAAAAGAAACAAAACACAATCTGTTGAATCAAGACCTTCTGCTTTTGTTCTCTTTGGCTAAGAAAAGTCAGGTTGCAGAGATGACTGTGCTGCAGAACCGAAGCTTGCCTCCCAAGCAGGAGTTTTCATGTACTCAGCTTCCATCTAAAGGCAGCTTTACAGAAATTTGCACTCCTGTAAAGCAAGTGTTTTCTTTGTAAGTGATACAGCACTCGGCTTTCACAGGACCTCAGTGCTTTGCACTATCTCAGCGACTTCAGGAACGTGGTACGAAGATTTGCTTAATCCATGGGTCTGTCTAAACGCAGTAGGGTGTCAGCTCTGTGCCCGGGTTTTGCATCACTAGGTAAATAACTTAGCGAATGGAATCGCACATCTGTGTTTTGTAAGATTAAAACCCTGGCTGAAAGAGACTATTGTAGCCAGTCTTCAACGTGGAAGGCTTTCTACACAGTTATTTCTCTTATTAGCATTTAAGATTGGTTTCCAAGATATTTTCTAAATATCAGACCCAAACTGTAACAATAAGATCCCTGGTTAATAACAGCATTATCAGTTAGCGTGTAGTCTTGCATGCTTTGAAAGCGTTCCCCTGAATGACTTCATGCAGAAGACAAGTAAGGCCAGTAGCAGGTCGAACACCTAAAGCAGGATTAATGTTTAAATCTCACTTTGGGGGTAGGCTGGGGTATGTAATTTGGAAAGGAAAATAAAGCATTTCCAACCTTTTCTTACATTTACCCTCCGAACTTTCGGACGGAGATTGTATCCCTGCCCTGTCACAGAGGCCATCCTGTTTTGCTGGCGTGTGACTCTGCACGGAACTGGTGAAACCCAAAATCTTTGTGGGGAGCAGGGTTTGCTCTCCCTCCCGGTGCCCTGCTGGGTTGGTGGTCCCATCTATGTGGCTCTCGGGAAGGATCCAAAGCCACAGTCTCTCCTCCGTGTCAGTGGATAGCTCTGAGCTGGGTACAGGGCAACATGACAGGAGCCTCCAAGTCAGCCGCAAGGACATCTTGATAGATGCCACCGCAGCACCGGTTCTTCTCATCCCCCTCCAGCATGCCTGAGGGCTCTCAACACAGATTTCTTTCCTCTAGCTGTTAAGGATATTTCTTTCTGCTGCCTGATAAGCTTTAATACTACTTCTTTCTGGGGTTTGGCAGGTAAATGAGAGCACAAGCTTCCAAATTTTTTTCATGAATTGCATTAAAATGTCTTAATTTCCAAATGACTTATAAAATCTGAAATATCCTGAGGTACTTAGGGCTTTTCCCTAGGACTAGCCTCAAATGAAAAGGCCATTACTCTTTGAATATTGCCAAAGTAGATTTTAGATACTTTTAAAAATTTTGATTGAAAGTTAAGCGTACAAGATTTTTGAAGGGCCTTTCTGTGTAGTTGTCAGTAAAGTGAGTTGAAAGGAATGAGTGACCGAATTTGGGCAAGACTGAAGACTTGTGGGATTTCCCAAGTGGGATCTGAAAGAAATCTGAACTCCTGCTCACCTGGTAGTTGCGGGATGTGGTTTTGGAAGGGACTCACGAAATTATGTATGTACAGACAGCACAGCTTCTGGCACTTCTGCATGGCAAACAACATTTTGGAGTCGAGCATCATTTCAAAGGAGAACGAGAATCAAAACCACAGATTTTGCTACTAAGCTGTGAGTAGTTTTCTGAACCCCAGGAACTACAGTCACACTCTCTTTCCCTCCGTGTCTACATCGGGGCACCCCCCAATCCTGCCAGTCAAAATGAATGAGAATATTTTGCACGTGAACTTGCTAATGAAGTGAAACATGTGAATGAAGTTCTTCGACCACACGGCTGTTTACAGAGCGCCGTCTGCATCACACATACCTTGGAGCTTCCAAACGTCCACAGATTCGAATGTCCACAGATTGATGTGTGTAAAGGATGGAGTTTGTCCCCTGAATGTATTCCCACAGTTAGGAGTCCCCCATCTGATAAACCAGGTTAGTACGGAACGTGACACGGTTCCTTAACAATTTTGCAGTTCCTTAAAAACAATGGCTTGAAGTGCAGGGGATACTCTGTCAAGTCATTGCTTTGCTCTGATGAAGGCAGAACTTCAAAGCTGTGCCCTGTGTCACTGTCATGAAACATAGTGACAGCTCTGTCACTCACTGGAAAACTTCCTTCTGAAGTTTGAATGTCTTGGTTGTTTGTTTTTTTGAGGTTGTGTTGTTGTTGTTTTTTAATGGTAGTCTTTTAATTTCTTTTCTTTATGGCTTTGCACATCCCTGGTGCTTTGCTGGTGATCCCACCAGCCCATGAGGAGCTCGCCTCAGCAATACACAGCTTTCTCCCTGTTGATTGCAAACGAACAGTGCTTCAGTGCGTTGGTGGTGGAGGGATATTCCGGGAAAAGGGGCTGGGGCAGGCTGCTTTCGTGGTAAAGGAGCAGGCCGTTTCTCTTACTTTACTCTCCTCTTCAGATCTGAAGAACAATTTGGCGTTTGTAAGACTGCAGAAATTATTGTCCTCAGAGAGACAACACTCTCACTTGTTCAGCTGGCGTGCCAGGGCATATCTAAGCGCTTTTCTCCTGCAGGCACATTCTTGAGTGCTCTCCTCTCCCTGCCCAACGCTAACAGCCGGGATACCATCCCGCTGTAATTTCCAAGACCACCCTCTCGTGCTTCCGACTCCAGCCCTGAAGAAGACATTGCACGGAGCAATCCAGCCTCTGTAAGCCGGCATGCAGAAGCTTAGGAAGGAGTCCAGTTCTGCTTGCGTGCGTCTCTTCCCAAAATTAGGGACTGCAAAAGGCATTGTGATTCAGAGCTGCCTTCGCAGCCAGGTGTAGGAACTTTAAAGAAAGGCATTCTGTAGATTGATCACAGCAATGCTATTACCATCAGTGGTGTGTAAAGTGTCAACTGCAGCTGTGTTGAATTATTCATTATTTCATAAACACAGTGAGGTTTCCAAGGGCCAGGTTTTTAAGATCCATTTGAAAAGTGAAATGAAAGCCCCTGTAATTAAAAATCAGTATTAAACTTCATTTATTTAACTTCGTTTCAACTTTTCCCTATGTGATTATTATTAAAGTTATTATATTTATTGATTTTTCTACTCTCTTCCCTTTCTCTGCCAGCTAAGGAAAAAAAAGCGGTTTCGAATTAAGCAAATAATCTTGCACTCCCTAGACAATTGTTCCGTGCTCTGATGTTGACCCCTAGAAAGAGATTTACTGGGTGATGCTCTTATTTTTGCTGATAGGAGACACTGTGCCCATCAGTACGGGGTAAAAGGAAATAAATTACAAGGAAATCTGCGTTTTGATGTGCTTGCATGTTAGACCCTTAAAACTGTCTTTAGGTTTGGAATGCCTGGAATCTGCCCTGGGCTCAGCGGGGGACGAAGTGCAGCAGACAGAGCGCAGTGCTCTCTTGTTTAAGAGCAAGCGCTGAAGACAGAGTGCGTGTCCAGTTCCACACAAACAACGTTATCTTTAGTTCATCTCTCGTAACAGAACATATCTCCATCAGTGCTGTGCCGGTCAAGATAAAAACGTTGAAAGTCCCTTTGATAGCTCAGCCATCTTCCTGGTCATGCTGCAGTCCTCTGGAGATCAAGGCTGCGGTGTAAATCCCTGCGCTAGCTTGTGTGGCAGGACCAGACAAACACGGTGACGATGCTTAAAATAGCCTGACCTGAACTCCGTCATGGCAAGGGTCACCCATCTCCTATGTCTCAGCTGCTCATTTACAACGTGTCGGGGGACATCCCAAACAGCAGCAAGGTCGCTGTGAGAGCCACACGCCTGTCCCAAGGACTCCCGGCTCCCCAGTCTCCTCGGGCCTTGCCCAGCCACCGTCGTGAGAGGAAGCTGGGTGTGATGGGCACGCAGGCAGCAGGAGCGGTCACAGCTGCAGGTCTCGGATGCCACCATGTCTTATCCCTCCCTCCTTCCCGAGCCCCTCAGCGCAGTCCCGCTGCCCCTTCCCCGCTCAGCACATGGCGTTGGCACCAGCCAGCCCCGGCCCCAGGGGCCGGGGAGCAGCCGGGGCTGGGGCCGGGGGCTTTGCTGCCCGCCGTGTGGCTGTACGACCCCTGCCTCCTGCGTGCTCTTAGTTATGGCTCTCCTACGCTGCAGTTTGGGTTCTGGCCGACTGGGATTACTGGCCTTTGCCAGCTTCTCAAGGATGCTGTGTTTACTGATGTTTATGAGGCTCATTTTGACCCTGCAGTAGGAGGTGCTCTGAAGTGTCAAGAAGTTGTCGTTTATACTGTTACCTTTAGAAACAAATGCCTTCACACAGCATTTGGCACAGGAATAAGAGCTAGGAATTCTGTTTTGTCTTTCTGTTGACTCTTCCAGTAGTGCAATATTGCTCACAATTGAAAGCCAAACTGGTAGAGCGTTTTGTATTCACCTAGAAAATGGCAATTCTTTCTGGAATTAGTTGTGCAGGACTCTTTTCTTTTGGTGATTGTGTAGTGCGGCCTTAATATTGCACCTTAGGGCCTCAGAGTATCTTAGAAATACAGAGGGTGGACTTCCTTGGTTTCTGCGCAGTGTGCCGGTCCCCCGTGTGCCTTATGCTTCGTTCCAGCTCTCTGTGGGGTAATTCCTGAGGCAGGGAAACTTCAGGGGAGCAGAGATGGATGGATGACTCGGTGGATAAGGAATTGGCTGAATGGTCGCACTCAAAGAGTTGCAGTCAACGGCTCAACGTCCAAGTGCAGACCAGTGACTCGTGGCGTTCCTCAGGGGTCGGTACTGGGACCAGCGCTGTTTAACATCTTTGTCAGCAACATGGACAGAGAATGGACTGAGAGCAGCCCTGCCGAGAAGGACTTGGGGTGCTGGCTGACGAGAAGCTCAGCATGACCCAGCAGTGTGCACTCACAGCCCAGAAGGCCAGCCGTGCCCTGGGCTTCATCCCCATCAGCATGGGCACAGGGTGAGGGAGGGGATTCTGCCCCTCTGCCCCGCTCTGCTGAGACCCCCCCGGGAGTCCTGTGTCCAGCTCTGGAGCCCCCAGCTCAGGACAAACCTGGAGCTGCTGGAGCGGGGCCAGAGGAGGCCCCAGCAATGGTCCGAGGGCTGGAACCCCTCTGCTGGGAGGAAAGGCTGGGAGAGCTGGGGCTGCTCAGCCTGGAGAAGAGAAGGCTGTGGGGAGACCTTGCTGTGGCCTTCCAGTACCTGAAGGGGCCTACAGGAGAGCTGGAGAGGGACTTTTGACAAGGCCACTGAGTGATAGGAGAAAGGGCAATGGCTTCAAGCTGAAAGAGGGGAGATTTAGATTAGGTATTAGGAAGAAATTCTCTACTGTGAGGGTGGTGAGGCCCTGGCCCAGGTTGCCCAGAGAAGCTGTGGCTGTCCCCTCCCTGGCAGCATTCAAGGCCAGGTTGGACGAGGCTTGATCACCCTGGGCTGGTGGAAGGGGTCCCTGCCCATGGCAGGGGGGCTAGGATGAGATGATATGTAAGGTCCCTTCCAACCCAAACCATTCAATGATTCTATGAAATGGAGCTACAGGGCCCCGCTGAGACAGAAGAAAAGATAAACAATCTTGTAGATGTTCTTGCAAAACTCCCTGTTGCTTTCAGAGGACCAGCTGAACCAGCAGTTTTCCCCCTAACCTAGAGACAACAGATCTCCTGGGGGCAGATCTCGGTGGGAGGGAAGAGCCTTCAGACCAACTCTCTGCCCAAAATCCAGTCTTCTGTGCTCTCCAGCCTCACAGAGCTCGCTCTTCCACTTACTGCGTTTTTTAGAACCACTTTCCTCTCTTCTCACTGCTTCCCCTCTCCAAAAGGGAATTCACTGAGTGAAGTCAACACATTGGTGAGCGCTGAGACAAGAACAGCCAGTCTGTAAAGGTTTTGGGGTGAAAGTCAGAGGCAGTTCATGCTCCCACTTACTTTTGTGACCATATGAACCCGGTGAAATGTGTGTCTCCTTACACGTGTGCTTGCTTATTTCTCATTCATCTTTGCTCAGTAGTTAACTGAGGAGTGAGATCATAACTGGAATTTATCTAGAGCTATGGTCTCTCCACCCTGTTGGGTCCTTCAGCAGAGTGACTTTATCCAAGATTTCATTTCCTCCCTGTCTTTTTGCATAAACAGAAAAAAGGTGGATGGAGGGATACGCTGGCAGAAGTGCTTTGGCAGAAGGCCCTTATTTTCGTCATGGCCTCACCATGAGTGAGAGCGAGCGTCGTAGCTGGAACTTGCCTGCTGCCTGTCCCCACACGTGTTTCGTGGCTGGAGGGCCAGTTTCCCAGCACCCAGCTCTGGCCTGGGGGAGGAGAGGAGCTTCACAGCTCCTTGGTACCACAGAGGAGTTCCGTGCTGTGAACTGGAGCCAGCACAGAGCTGCCCAGGCGGCAGAGGCTGCTTTCGTGCTGCCAGCAGTAGGGCTGGGTAGCTTGGAGGCAGCACCGAGCCATCGTAGCCCTGATGGAGCTGGACCAGGTGTCTAGCTGTCTGCAAGGTTGTGATGAAGAGTGAGCGCGTATCTTCCTCCACCTGCCATGGTAGGCACATTGGCTGTACTACCCCAGCACACTGCAGTTGCTTTCTGTATCTGTCTGTGGTCTGTTTTCTTACATTATGATCTGAATTTCTCTGGAAGAGCATCTCGTTATATGTGTGCCATTTAGGGTGGCTGTAATTTTATCATCAGTGAAAATGGATAGCGTTATAAAAATAATTGGAACATGCGGTGCCAAATTCCTGAAACCTCTGCGCAGGCGTGGGGGGGTTGGGGACGGGACAGATGACAGGAGACAGCACTTCCCATTTGCTTGGGTTTTTTTCCTTTATTCACAGACACTTATGTCAGACCTTTTACCACAGTGTTGGAGCACTAATGAAGAGACAATTAAAGCCTTGAGCCTCCTGCTCGCTTCCTTCAGTAGCACTAGAAATCCTTCAGCCTCCCTCAGAAATTCCCCAGGAAACTCGCAGAATTTCCGACTTGAGAACAGCCTTTGTTTTTTAACTTACAAGTAATTATTCCCCTCCCCTTTTTATCCTTTCGTTGCACCAGCCTGCTGTTGTTTTATGGATTTGTGCTTTGGCTTTAACAGGTCTGCAAAGCATTTGCCTTGGGTGAGTGCCGGCAGCGTAGCGCTAACACGGAGCAAAGCGACTGGGTGTTAGAGCTGCGCCCGGGGCTTTGCGAGAGCGTGGCAGGTGCAGCGGGCCGGGCCGGTGCCCCCGAGAGCTGGAGTTTTGCCAAGGGGCTAATACCATGAAGGGTGTGCGGGCAGATATATTGGTGCATGGCCTGCCTTTACGCTAGACCTGCATCCGTTACACTCAGTGTTCACGCGTGGAATGGTACCTGTCTGTGTTAAATTCCATGGTACGGAAAAGACCTGCCTGTTACTCCTTCGATGACAGCAAATCAGCGTCACGAAGGAATGCTGCTGAAAAACTATTTGCATAAATCTTTGAAATATTTATCCACTGACAAAAGCACTTTGTGTCACTCTGTTTTATTTGCTCCATTGTTTTTACTTTATCATTTGCTTGGAGAAAGCAAACTAAATTGAATTAAAATGGGGGGGAGGGGGATTCCTATTTAGCTGCTCATAGTGAAACACAAATCTAACTGTGTTTTTTATCTCTCTTTTCCTTTTCTCGTTTGACCTGGATTTGTCTTTTGGTGTCTTTGATATCCCTGTGTGATCCTGTCTTCTTCATTACTTTAAAGGTAAGATTGTTATTTCCTCAGTCAGTATTATACATGTGTCAGAGGTACGGAAACACAACTTGAAAGCCATCTGGGGAAGGGGTTAGTAAGGAGGCAGAATAATTAGTGGCCATTTGGAGTGCAAGAAGTCCAATTAAGAAGTACATTTTGTATCTAACCATTGGCTGCAAGCAGGGATGCTCTGCACAGAGGAGGCCGGGGTTTTCCTGGCAGCCCGCTGACGATGTGTTGTGCGCAGCGCTGCTGGGCCACGCCGGGCTTTGTCTCCCTCCTGCTCCTTCCCGGCTCTGCCAGCGCTTCCCGGAGCGCAGCCGAGGGGCAAGCGAAAGGGGAGCAGGGGCACTGGAGCAGCCTTGGAGCAGCATCTGCCCGGGACTGCAAGGAGCTAGGCAAGGTCGCTTGGTGTTTCCCTTCACACAGGAGTGACGGAGAATTGCAGCCGTCGAGAGGAGGCTCAGTAATCTAAAGATACATATAGAACAGATTCTTTAATTTACAGTAGAGAGGTGGGATGCCAATCAAGATCAGGATATAAAGGTGTACAAAGACAGGCAGGGACATTGTCTCTTCCCTGAAAGCCTGCAGTGTTTTCTGTCTATCTCTGTGTTACAAGTATGTCTTTGGTTTACACTGCATTTTTCTGCCGCTCTCGGGAGTCTGCCAAGGCTGAGGTGAAACACCTCCAAACCACTCCTTCCCAGAGCTTGCTGCCTTTTGATGCCTTTTCAGTACCTTCTGTTCCTCAGGAACCGAAGGTACTTAGGGAAGAGAACCTTCTGCAGGAGGAATTTAGAAATGTGCAGGTGCTGGGAGGCAGGGCTGTGTATTTTCTGACAATTTTCAAGCACAGCATTTCGCTGAAGACAAGCAGCAGAAACTAAAGTAGGAAATTTTATTTTAATGAGCACTTTTCTATGTAACCAGCACGTGGCAAATACTGAAATCCTGACGCTTCCCAGCTTGCGCGGAGACGGTCCCAGTCTCTGACAGATCTGGAAGATACGATGATTTTTCCAACCTTTATACTTTCCCCTCTCTCAGAGGTCCAGAAATACGTGGTGTAGTGTCTGGGTCATCTCTGCAGCCCTGCACAGGCCTGGCTGGGTTCCAGAGAGTGACTGACGGAGAGGGGTGGACCCGGTAGCCTTGCGCCTCTCTCAACAATAGTGGGTTGCCTCCATTTACATAGTGACAGTGGAGCCACAGAAGACTCAATGAATTTAATTAGGAGGAGCGGAAAAATGTGTGTACTCATTATGTAAAACATGTAAATTTAACCCTTGAAATGGAATTGCCAATGACTCACCACTGTGGCTGGGTGCCAGCGCCAGAGGGAAAATTACAGAAGCTGCAAGTGTGTCACAAGAAATTACGTCGACTACGTTAAGGTTCCTGGGTTTTGTTGAGGAGGTAGTTGTTCGTGCCCGTTGTAGACTAAAAACTTGTTAGGAATATTGGGTTTTCTCCATTAAAAATGGGCTCTGAAGTGGGAGATGTATCTATAAGAAAGTTAATTGGTAGAAGCCGAGAAAAACATGGAAGGAATAGGAAGAATCATGTACTGGATCTCTACCAAAGTGTGTGCGCAGGGTAAAAGGCCATAATAAACATTACACAATGTGTGGCCACCGTAGGAACACTCAAGGCTCTGATGGGTGTTGCAGTGCCAAAAAACGGCTGTGAGGAAAGTTTTTACCTACCCAGTCGCTGCAAATGTTAATTCACAGACCCTCAGGCAAGTTACATGAGACTGGATTATCGCGGTGGGATGCCCTGGGGTCTCGTTCGGCCTCACTGTCGAGGATATGGAACAAAGAGTTTCATGGTGAGCTTTAGACTTATTGTTTCCAATAAGAAGGGAAGGGACTTAACCCTCAGGCTGTTGCTGACACTTCTGGATCCCGTCCAGGAGCGGGTGTGTATAGTCGCAGCTCTTAGGACGGTGCACAAAAAAGAATTTTTAAGGGTCTTTTTGAACTGCTGCCACTGTTGAAAAGCAAAAGAAAGGTCTCCTAATGACGCTGAATATTACACCTATCATGCAGTAAATGAACCTCAAAGGCTCTAATTTTTCCATCCTGTCCCAGTGGCTGACGTAGCCCTGTACTGTAATCTGCGTAAGACCAAAGCAGGACTGGGAGCCGAAAGGGGTGTCCTAGAGCCTGCCGCTCGTAGGGGCCCAGGGGACCGGTGGGGTGGCATGCGTCTGGTCCGGCTTCGCTTTCCCGTCCTGCGGATCTCTGTGGGACAGCAAGGCAGACACTGACCGAGGCTGGCAGGGCCGGGAGCGGCTGGCGAAGGGCTCACCCGCTGGAAGGGCGTTTGAAAGGGCACTGAAAGGCAGAGCGATCTGGGCAACACGCCGCCACCAATGGGAAATACGGCCTGTTGGCGTGATTTGTTTTTCTACCCTTGAGCATGACCTCAGTTTATTTACTTACTTACTCCAGGTTTCTTATTTTTTATGATTTATTTAAGAACCGCTGCTCTTAAGCTTTCTCGTGCTCTCTGGGGATCGTCTGGTGTGTACCATAGCTCTGCGTGGAGGCTCGTGCTTGCCCTGCAGTTCTCTCCACAAACACGCGGGCAGCTTCTCCCAGACCTGCAGAGAAGCGTCTCGCCTGACCCCATTTCCAGACGTCACCATCCAGGGATTTCCTGTGCCTACTCCAGAAAAATCCATCGCCATTCTGCTCAGAAGCAGGCAGTGAGCGTAGACGAGAAGCCTGGCAGGCCTGAGTCGAAGCACCCGGCTCCCACCAGCAGTAAAGCCCACCTCGCCGAGCGGGGAAGCGCGCTTTGCGGAGCAGATGTAAGGGGCTGAAACAAAAGTGCTGGGCGCGTTGGAAGGGTAATTGGTTTTGTTCAGAGACAAACTGCAGCCGGAATTGTCTGTTCCTGCCTGGCCATCGATACCCCCAGCCCGTTTGACCTGGCAGCTCAAGGTGAGCAGGCTGTTAGCCAGGAGTGACACGAGTAAGATTTTTTTGTGTTGTGATGCTGCTTTATTTTCCCAGTTTTGCAGTCTGAAAGCCTGAGGCGGTTATTAGACAAGGATGCTTAACCAGATCAGAGTCCAAGATTATTCCAGTCTTGGGCCACCATGTCAAGTGCTGCTGTTTGCAGCAATAGGTTGAAGGATTTAACTGCTTCATATCTGCAGTTACCTGGGGAGTGAGTTGGACTTGCAGTGGAGAAATGCTTGCTCACGCGGAACTGCGTGTAATTTTATGTCTGTGATTTACACCACACCTCAGAAGGAGTGGGGAAGGTCACCAAGGAAAGCTTAACTATGGAATATAGAGAAGTGGTTATGAGAAGATTCTTACCACATTTTTAGTAACTAGAAAAAGTTCTGCTCCTCTTCCCAGGCCTGTCCCAGTGCTCCAGCAGAGTTACGCAGGCTGCGTATGCTCTCCCTTCCATTTCCATCCTCTGCTGCAAATTCTGCAGCGCAGCTCACCCACATGTGTCCTGCGGGGCTCCTCTGCCCGGGAGGTCAGAGGTCTCCCCGCAGCCTTCCCTTCCCCAGGCTGAGCAGCCCCAGCTCTCCCAGCCTTTCCTCCCAGCAGAGGGGTTCCAGCCCGAGGGAATCATTGCTGGGGCCTCCTCTGGCCCCGCTCCCACAGCTCCAGCTCTGTCCTGTGCTGAGGGCTCCAGAGCTGGACACAGGACTCCTGGGGGGGGTCTCAGCAGAGCAGGGCAGAGGGGCAGAATCCCCTCCCTCACCCTGTGCCCATGCTGCTGGGGATGCAGCCCAGGGCACGGCTGGCCTTCTGGGCTGCAAGAACACATTGGTGGTTCATGTCCAGCTTTTCATCCCCCAGCACCCCCAAGTCCTTCTTGGCAGGGCTGCTCTCCATCCCTTCGTCCCCCAGCCTGTGTTGGTAGTGGGGGTTGCCCCGACCCAGGTGTAGGACCTGGTACCTGGCCTTGTTGAACCTCATGAGGTTCACACAGGCCCACTTCTCCAGCTTGTCCAGGTCTCTTTGGATGATATTTTGTCCTTCTGGCATGTCACCTGCACCACTCAGCTTGGTGTCATCTGCAAGCTGAAATGGATAGCACACTAGAGGAAAAAAACCATTTTCCAGTGTACAGGTCCAGACCTGAATGGTTACAGGCCAATCTTCTTTCGATGTGACTAGAGTTGTATATGTTCACGTCTGCAAAGAAGGGTATGTGTTCCCTTCCGTAACACAAACCAGGCCTCATTAGGATGATAGCACATTGGTAATCAGCCCTAGGCCCTCCAGCCTGACCTCACTGCCCATTCTGCACAGGAATTTTTGCTCAGACTTCTGACCGCATCCTGTCAACTCCAGCTTAAGAGCTGCAATGACACAGCCTCAGCTATCGCCTTGAGACACTCGAATACATGCTGTTATGACTTCAGATTCTTTTTCTGATGTCTAGCCTAGACTTTAACCCTTATCTGCTAATGCAAAATAAACAGTAATCCTGGCTAATGTGAGAGAGAAG
>Ga0065711_1045205_pt1 | contig 13625 bp, 6 predicted proteins | sample Hoacrofraction12_FD_59098 | JGI IMG/M metagenome (GOLD analysis project Ga0065711, IMG submission 59098) | Hoatzin crop microbial communities from Cojedes, Venezuela - Epithelial fraction 12 v2 (version 2) | ecosystem: Host-associated > Birds > Digestive system > Esophagus > Crop | place... | reverse complement strand
AAAAAAAAAGGGGGGGGGGGGAAAGAAGAAAAAAAAAAGACTAGAATGTGGATGTCTACAGTTCAGTGCAAGTTCACTACATTTCCCTTCTCCCCCAAAAATATGCACCTTTCCACCTATGAAGATATCAAAGTTCCGAGGGAGTAAACACTGATACTGCAACATTAATTTCCTCTCATTTACTTGTGCAGTCTACCAGAAAACATCTCAACATCTTGGAACAGATAATTCTCTTACTACAGAGAAGGAGCCTGCATCGTGCAAAGGAAGTTATGCAGTGAATAATTACAAACAACAATTCTGGATATTTATAGTATGCCAAAATCGCAAGAATTGGGCAATTCAGTGTGCCTGCATTCTAGCTCCAACTTCTTAAATTAGCGTATAGAGGTTCTGCCTCCCAGGCAACGGGAGACAAGATCCAGAGGATTTAGACTTTACGACAGAACCTGGAGCACCTCTCTTTTGTTCCCAGGACTGTCTCACAAAAAGATAATATACACAAAAAACAAGAATTCTCAAACAGCGCTAGACAAAGCAGCAGCTTAGTCTCTGCACATTGGAAGTACCAGGACTGCCAATAAATTAAGCCCTTCTTGAAAGCAAATTGCTTTCCTGGAATGAGATTGTGTCAGTTGGTCTCTACACACAGTTTCCCATGCCTCGTGAATTTCTGACTTCATCATTTCTGACGCAACAAGTCCTGACCTGAAAAAAGAAAATAGGTGACATCACATGCCACCAGCAGGTACTTTGAATGAAATACTGTATTGTCTCATTCTTAAGACACATATCAACGTCAAACTTCAAAATAACAAGAAATACATCATGTCTTTGGAGATTCCACCTTAAGACCATATGGAAAAAATGTGATTTCTGGCCATCTTAAGTTTCTGCAACAAGCTACAGGAACAAAAGAGGCAAATATAGTTCAGTTCCACTGATTCCTTTAAGGACACAGTGCTGCATCTCCATAATCACTCAGTACTTAATAACGACATATAACATTCACCTACCACTCTCTACCAATTTTTTTTGTTTGTTTTTTAAAAACAGCTGGACATTTTTTAATTATTTGACAGGCCACACCACATCTCAAGAATTCACTCGTTTGCAGCCTTACTAATGTACTTACAGGGCACAAAATATTTGCAAAAATAGTTTTGAATTGTGGATAGCTCTTTTTGAGTGCACTTCATTAAGATGTATAACAGCTTCATCAAATACAACTGAGTATGATTATTTGCATAACAGTGAGAAAATTACTGAGAACAAGACTGATATAACCACTCCATATAATAAAAATGGCTCTGAGTTTTCAGTTTCCATCCCAAACTCTAGCATCCAATAAATTTAGAGAAAAAGGGTCTTGATGGATCTGGGTTTTGTCTTTTTTTAAAAAAAACAACTCAGTTCTAACTAAGGACATCACATGAAATGCAATAAAATTAAGATATTGCTTCTCAGTGAAAACATTACATGCTCTACATATTGAACACTCTCGTCAATTCAGTATACAGGGAAATATGAAAGAATTAAGTAAAAGTGCACCTTTAAGAACATTTAGGCCTCAACTAGCAAGAGTTTAAATATGCCAGATGATTCCCCAAAATGTATCTTAGTTTATGAGATTATCTTCAACATTTCAGTCTCTAGGATTAACATCTGAGTTACAGTGCACTACATAGCAGGCTGCTTCTTCCAAATTTCTCCTGTCTTCTTTTCTGAAATAATAAATTGACCTTCATTGTGAAGTATTATAGGACTTCAATTTCTAAAAATTTTTAAACACGGGAAGTGCCACGTATCTAACAATATCTAACAATCTGCTATACCAGATTTCCACTCTGTATTTTTAGACGTACTTAGTTCAGATGCTGTTGCTATCTGAACTAAAATGAACTCCAAGTCTTTTGATGTTCACCCATTACTAAGGACTGTTTTTAAGGACAATGTCCTTGAAAGTACGTGCTTTCCAACTGAGCCAAGCTGCTCGGCTGTCTAATTTCCTTGCTAAGTAAATTCCTTGGATATTCACAGAATCACAGAATGTTAGGGACTGGAAGAGACCTCTGTGTGTCATCAATCCCATCCCTCTCTAACAGGTTATAGTCATTGAAGAAAGTCCCATTGTCATAAAAAAAATATTATGTTATGTAGCATTGTAGGGGTACACCATGTTGTACGGCAGGTGAATGCTGCCAAACGTAACATGTCCCTGCCCATGGAGATTACATTCTAAAGACACCTCAGACACCTCACATCACAGCCCAAGTGACCATGGCTTCAGACTTACATGAGGCTGAAATGCTTCCTCCTTATCCCCTTGAACTCATGTAGGGCACAAGGTGCACTCTTCATTCCAGTACCAGGCAGAAAAGCAAGCAAAGATGACTGCAAAATGCAAATCTTAGTTATTTTTTTCTATTCAAGAATATCCCTGTATTCTCAATCAGAGGTATGGAGAATCTTATGTTGGACTTCTGTTAATACAATCTCTCTCCTCAAGCTCTGAAGATTTTCCATTCTCAGCTTCTGTTTAATTTACTAAATTGTCGATTTAAGTAACGAATAGACCCAATGAACTTAATATTTAAGAAATTAATTCCACATTTTCATGAAAGCCATTTCCTGTTCATTACTCTTCACTGAGCTTTTTAAAACCCATAAACATGAAAGCCTATTCTTTTCTTTCCACTCATCTGCTCAAATATCAGGAAGCAGAGCACTCTGCGTTTTGGTTTTGACATTCGAAAGGCAAAAGGAAAGGACTGAGATTCACCATCACTTCCTTGTTAAGTAGTGAGACCCTGTAACTGAAGAGACTATGGGACACCTCCCAGCTGCACAACTGATTCCTCTCTCAGCTGTCCCTGTCAGCGGTGGCACTGGGTCACTGAGTCTTGATCTCACATGACAATCCTATCACAATCCTTTTTTTTCTGTAAAAAACAATCCAGGTGTACAGACTCTAGCAAATGGAAACACACTTTCTTCACTAACACCTTGATGTTTTTATATCTCTTGAGAAAAATACAAGGTATTATGAAACACTGTCAATTAAGCATCAAAGTTTATGTATTGGTTGAAAAATCTGGGCTGTTAAGAACAATATGACAAGATACATGTAACAGACATCTTACATGCCTGCCCAGTTTGTTAACGATTTACTTCAACAAGGGATGTTTGAAAACCCATTTTCCTCTATCCTGAACATGACTGTTACTTTAAAAGAGATTAAAAATGAGTGGAAGAACCAAAGAACTGACATTTAAGATTGTATGTTCTGATGTACTGCTGTTAGTAATTTATTCCAAATGCTCCATATATATTGGGATAGAAGATGGAAGGTGAATGAGTGTTTACTTCTCACCCAAATCAGCCTTCTCACAGGTCTTGCAACTCCTAGGTATGGGCTCTAATTTTGTTATGACTTAATTCTGTGGGAGGAAAAGAAGGTCTGTGTTCTAGTGTTGCAAACCTTCCCAGCAAACCGTTTAGAAAATATTTAACAAAGAACATACCTGATGAGTTTTCACGGTTTCTGCGCTCCACACTGAGAGCCCCATTTATGAGAACAGGAAAAGAATACCATGTTTTTACCATGCGAATCAGTATTTTCAGTGTATATAATTTTATTTTTTTTTAAATCTAAGACTACTCTGTACTTAAAAGATTTGATGTCTACAGCCCAGACCCTTCCCTCATCCTGACTGCCTCTACTGACTGAAGACATAAAAACCTGTTAAAAGTGAAAATGCCTTACAAACTTTAAAACAGTTCTGTCAGACAAATAGCTGGGGTTCATGGCTCCTCATTTATTACTTACTAGTAACTCAATTTTGCTTTAAGAATGAGAAGACATCATCCTAATACTTTCCAAATGGACGTTGTGGTAGTGGTAAAATACAAAAATCCACAATCCTCTAACAAATAAGGCTGTACACAACCTGTCTCAGATGAGATCTCACATTGTTTCGTCCAACAACAATCTTTGACTGAATCTCCCATTTCCATGACATGAAATCACCCCCTTCCTCTCCAGCAGAGCAGAAACACTGATAGTCAGGTGATGGGACAGCTGAGAGACAGACACTTTCCATATCTTTTGCTGAAGTCACAGAACTGCTAGTGGAAGAGTACTTACAAATGACACTCTAACAGCAAATATTTAGCAGAGCCTAGGAATCTACATCTGCCTTTTCCAGGTGACAGTCTAAAAAGCACAGAAACAGTTTTTCAAAGTCAAAATTATTTAAGCAGAAACAAAAGAGGACAAAGAGACATGCCTTCCACCTTCTAATTTGGAGGTCAGAGCATTCACTTGAAGAATGGAGACCTAAAGTTCAATCTCTGATGTGATGTGTACGAAGCACTTCTGAATGTTGCTGGTTTACGTTGCTCTTTGCAAAGTGCCACACCGCCACCAAGGGAGTCCTCTACAGCACGGAAAAAGTGGCTTTCATTAAAGAAGTCCTAGCACACTAACCTATTAGACCTTTTTAAGAGGAGTACATTAGGAAAATGATACAGCTATTAATACACTTGGATACACTTTCAGCAAAGCCCTTAAATAAATGCTGTTAGAGATAGTTATCACAAACAAAACAGGAGAGTAATCTTGTGGATTAAGAAGTAGCTGAATGACAAAGACATAACAGGGGAGTTTGATGATCCATCCTCATAGAAGAGAGAGTTCTGCAGCAGATTTGATCAGGTATCTGTTAGCCCCTTCCACAAATAATACATAAAAGATTACACCTTTACTGAGGTTACAACACCTGAAGATAACTCGAAATTAATTAGGACAGGCAAAGCTAACGCTGACACTGAGTAAATGCAGAAGAAGTGCTGAGTGACTGGAAAAATAAACTGACAGATCAAAGAAAATAAACAAACAAACAAAAACAAGAGGATCATTGATTAGTGGAACTATGAATGTTTTGATTCTGGCTTCTGTTTCATAATGCATCCAGGCACTGGAACATATCATTGTAAGAGATCAGTATAATCACATCCTATTTCTTACAGACCTTCCCTAAAAGCTCACTAGCGGGCCCTAAGGCTCACTAGTAGGACTGGCTGGGCTTTTGGTTTTATTTGACAGAACAGGATTTATCATCCTTGCTGGAATTCAGCTGACACTGCTTGATTGACCATTTAGTTTCTGTGGAAAACAAGTTTCAAATTATTCCTTCAAAGCTACAATGTTATAAAGGAAACTATTAGCTTATCCTCAGTGTTCCTTGGACGTTTTTCATCTGTGAAAGAAAATTGTTTTGAAATATTCATATAAGCAAAGACTTCTATTTTCTAATGTCCAATCACTTACTCATGACTGTTCAAAGCACACTTCCATTACACAAGCATGCCTTCTCCAATCAAAACTACACTGTAGGGTTTTGACCTGCTTTCCCACACAACCCAGCAGTTTACTCACAAGGAAGCAAGCCAGAAACTTTTCACGAGAAATCCTTGCAAATTAATAAATGTAAACAAATTTTGGAGGCATACAAAAGAAGTGTAATTCTCTTGCAAATTTTGATTTGCCCTGCACAAGTATAATAGAACAGTAGTGTCACATTACCGCAAATTATTGTAGGATTTTCCTCAGTTAAGAAGGTTCTAGCTTGCAAAATTATGCTGCAAAACTAAGCCTCCAAAAAAAGCTTTTACTTCAAATACAAAGATGCTTGGGCACTCTAAACATTCTTTTTTTTAAATTTCTGTTCTTTGAATAAGGAAATTCTCAGGTACGAAAACGTAGCGAAAGTAGGAATATATGCTGCTTGGATTTCTCAGCTCAAAATTGTCTCAGTTAGTTTGGATTTACATTTTCTTCTTCCAAGTTTGTAACTGGAGAGTGAAGTCCAAAGAAGTCCAGCTCCAACTGGACATCGCCAGTTCTGACCCCTGCTCAAAACAGGACTAACTTCATATTAGATGAGACTCCTTAGTGCCTTCTCCAGGCAACTTTCGAGGTTTTCTTCTAGGATGGGAGATTGTACAGCTTCTCGCAGCACACCATTCCTGTACTTACCCACTCTCGCTGTGAAGATTTGTCCTGTATTTCCAACGAGTATCTACCTCACTACAGCTTGTAACTTTTGCCTCTTGTCCATTCATTATACACCTCTCTATAGCGCCTGCCTCCATCTTCTCTACAACCACCTCTATCCTTTTTGGGAGTTGAAGACTTGTGAGTAGATCCTCCTTTAGTTTCCAATTAACTCTGCTCCCTCATTCCTCTCTCCTACGTCACCTGCTCCAAGTCCCTGACAATCTTTGTTGCCCTTCACTGGACTTTCTCCAGTTTCTCAATCTCTAGCTTGTACCAGGGAACCTAAAACTGGAGGCAGTACTCCAGGTTCAATGTCCACATCTACTTTGCAAGGGGAAATATGCCGTCTCCACTACTGCCAAGCCCAGATTTTCACAAATCAGAAGCAGTACCTAAAGCTATGGCTGCATTTTAAACATCAGTTTTACAATGTAGTCTTTTTTATCTGAATTTAAGACATACTCTCAAGTTTTCCTCATAGCATGACAGCTACCCAACAAAGATCTCATAATAATGTGACTTCCAAATGGTACAATTTAAGAAAACCACAAAATATCACTAAAATCTCTTAAGTTATTCATATTTTGAATACGGCTTCCCACTGTAAGTAATCTCACTGAAAACAATAATTTGTTCTATCTGTTGTTCTTTTCCAGTGAATTATACCTTGTCTTCCCTGGACTGAGGATGAAAACTGTTCAAAAATATTAGCTCTGCTATGCTTTAGTCAGTGTTCATGTTCACATTTTTGCCAGGCTTCCCTGGAATTGAGCACCCCATGTAGAAAGCATTGCCACCGAGCAGACTCAAAGTTTTGTGCCTGCCTGCATGAGAAATATAAAGTGTTTGCCAGCAGCAGTGAGGGTAACTACTAGCAAGGGAGTCCAGAGCAGCTATTTCCTGAAGACATCTCACCAACACCTGATTTACTGTCTTACTGGGATGTGAACAGTATCCAGCCACGGTACTCCGCTTCTCAACTTTCTCATTCTCCTCCTTCCTTCAACAAGCTTTGCCACATGAAGAAAAGTTCCTCCCTTAGCAAACTGCAGTGATATAACTCAAACTGACTAACGACAAGTGAAAATTAATGAAACAGATAAAAGTAAGGTATCTCACATCAAACAAATGAGAGGCTAACCAGTGTTTTGCCTGTGGCTAGCTCATGAATTGTCATTTCTACTCCTTGTAACACCAGCTTGCTCCTAAGGCAGATGGTTGATAGTAGGTCAAAGCATCAGGCACCTTGTTGCCAAGCAGCCATCTTACAAAATTCAGAAGAGTTTCATTTTTTATATTGTAACACTTAGAAAATAGCAAGTGCAGACATGTTGTCACTGTTGCCTTTGGCACCAAATTCCATGTTTCTGACCTGAGGGTACGGAGACAAGCCCAAAACCACATCAGGTAGGAGAACACATGAACTGTCCCACCAAGTCTCATCATTGGACTTCATTTGAGTAAAGAATAGACCTTTACCCTCGCAATTTAGGTTCTCTTTTAATCAACTGAAAATGTTCATTAAGTATTGGTAACAATTATCTGACATCTCTGAATGTCATTGCCCAATGATAACCTCCACATTTTTTCAAAATAGCAATTTCTTTCCTTTCCCTTACGTTTTTGTTCTGTCAAATACTTGTTTCTAGTTCCCCACAGCAGAGGACATTTTCATTTGCTTCTGATTCACCAGAATCTTTTGTGAGTGGAAATAGCATATTTGCAGCACTCGCTTAACAAAAAAGTTTACTTTGATGACTTCAGCTTCTCTGCCCACGAAAGATAAAATTGCTCAGGGAAGAGTTTACCAAACATTTGAAGGGTTTAACAGAGGTCCCAGAAGGCCAGGACACGCAGCTTACTATTGCATGCCACCACGTCTGATGTTACTATTTTCCTCAAGCCAAGAAACAAGCACTACCCTTGAATTATCTTTATCTTCTATACCACAGACACTGATACTTCTCTACTCTGTTCAGATTTATCAGTGACTTAATTCTATACTCCATCATGCTCTCTCCTGTGACCACACACCATCCTGCTCCAATCCCTTCAATTCGTTTTCTCCCATGAAGTCCCTTGTAAGTTTAGAAAGAGCTCCCTCTAAGCCTCCAGGAATTATCTTCATTCTTTTCTTTCCAATTTCTTGAGAAAACCTTTGTTTACCATGATGTACATCCAAGAAAACTTCACAAAGCTGTCAGTACAGATTTAGGTCCACTGTTTCTCATGCTGATCACAACTGTCTATTGTCTGCATTACATCTTTTATCTTGCCGATTTTAAACTTCCTGGGCATCACCCACACTTCTAAACTAGCTTTTTTACAAGGCTCAATATAACAGGATACTGGTTCATGAACAGCAATGCTGAATGCTAGCACCATTCACTATTCATGTTATTGTTAACAACCAACATCGTCAACAGTTGAACTTACTCTGCACCATCCAATACCTAACAAGAAACTTAATGGCAGAAAATTGTATTATTAGACAACTTGAATATACAATACTTGAATCAATGCTATTCAATGATGCTACCACAAAATCATTAAAATTATTCAGTGAGAATAATCTGAGAATTTGAATGCAAAACTATCTCTGTGTGATATTTCAGGCTGCATGCAAGTATTAGCTAAATCCAAGAATCCTGCTAAAATATTTGTGCTAAAACTGAGGATGCAGCTTTGACACGTCTTAGTCAATTAATACAGGTAAGAAAGAAGTATCTTTCCTTGAGCAATACTACACATCAATTAAGAGCACTTCTGTGAGATCCTAATTATTCTGCCAAGAAATAAGTGCCTCAACAACCACGGGAGTCAAACATAGAGGCATGCTGCTTTAAATTTACCCAGACTGTCCAGCATCTAGCCTTACAGTCATTGGGAACCAATGGTGTTCAGTATCCTACTCAGATTTATTCTCTGACAAATTTTTATTTCTCTCTCTGAAGCTGCTATAAGTGCTCCTGAATGTGTCCTTACAGTCATGTTCAGTCAACATGTTTCTGTAACAGAGAGAGACCAAAAGGACTCCACAGATGTTCTTTTTTGTGAGACTGCAGCATGAGACTAAACAGACTCAACAAGCTATTCTTACCTCCTCTGCAATGACAAAAGCATCCTCTACTTCACTGTTTATCAACCAGTTTCTTCTGATATTCTGAAATACGTTATGTAAGCAAACATCCAAACCAAAGAACAGAAACTGAGGTTGATAAGGTGAGTCTCTTCTAAAACACACTCTTCATGCAAAGTAAAATACTAGTGTCGACATGTGCTTCAGGCATTCCATGAAAGCTCCGTGATAACTACATGGTAATTTTCTTGAGAAACAAAATGCTGGCCAGAACTTCCAGCAATCTCTGTTCTTTAAGAAGAGTCTCATGAGATCTTTACACAAAAAAAAAAACAAAGCCAAAACCTGCTCAGCTTAAGCATATTAATTATCAACCTAAACTTGCTTTAGCATAGAAGCAATACTCCAAATTGTGTGTAGAGAATACAAGGTGAACAAAGTCTTGAGATATTCAGTCAAATGTTGGCCTATTATGATTTAGATGAATTTTCTTCCATATTTTCTTAGATAACAGAGGCAAATACCAATGCCTGTAATTACAGTGTTAGAAAAAATAACTCCACCATCAGTAATGAAAACAGAAGTCATGTATAGCTTGAAGTCTTAAGGAAAAATACATGTGTTTTATTTTGCTGCAATTCATATGAAGATTAAATTAAGTTTGTATGGATATGTCCATTGCAGATGTACTAGAGAAATTTCATGCACTGTTTCAATAGAAATAGACAAAATTTCACACTGTACATACCTAGAATTTAGTATACACAGTAAATTAGCCTTCTGAAACCACATTTTACTTAAAACCTTTATTTAAAACCAATTTTTAATTTTTATGCACAAAGAATGACCACAATTAATCAGACAATATATTTGTCAACATTTTTGCTCTTTTGCTTCTCTTCACTGTTTAATTCTGTTTTGAAAACTAATCAAGTTTATACATGATACAATACATAAGAAAGTGATAAACAGTATTTCACTGACAGGAATTTAGATTATTTGTCTATGGCATGCAAGAAAACTGTGCACACTGTAGTATCAACAAAAGAAAATTCAACAGTCTGGGAGGCGGGAGGAAGAGACAGAACTCTATTCTAGAGAGAAACTATTCAAACAGATTTGGAAACCAGATTATGTAGACAGCTGAGCATGAGTTTCCAAAGCCACAGCGAGGTTCCAAAGCCTAATGTGACTCTTGGTAGTAAAATAAAAAAGCAGAACAATAGCAGTATCAGAGAACTTTATCTCCATTTTTTGACATGGATGCCACCACTGTAGGAATTCCAAATACATTCTGGAGTTCTAAATCAATGGACAATGCTGGATCAGACTAAGTGTCCCATCCTAGTCTTCAGTTATGGTCAAATGGGACATCTAGGGAAGACTACAAGCACACACAGTATTTCTCCTTCGTGTGTATCTTTCAGTATCCAGTCGCTTTCAGTTCAGTGAGGCTGCGATCTACATGTGGCTTCCATGTATTTAATAACCCTCAGGAGAGCTCCTTTCCATTAACTTGACTGTGACTGCTTGAGCTCCTGAACCTGTATGAGTAGGTTCTCATGCTGCCTGCAATCCTACAGCAAGGAATTCCAAAGCTTGACTAATTTTCTTTGTTTTTCTTTCTGTCTTCATTTGATGCTCTACAATTCTTGACGCTGAAGAAATGCAGACTAGCTCAACCTCTTCCAACCCTCTCTAAGCTACTCCAGGTTTCATAGACTACTATAACCATTCCCTACCTATCTCATTTCCAGTCCTGAGTGACTTGTCTTCATGGTAACTATTTCATAACTTTGTTTATCCTTTTCCAGGCCTACTATACGGTTTTGGCAATGGGGAACCAGAATTGTGCACAATAATCAGGGCTTGGGCAAGCGGAGGAATACAGTGGCACAAAGATCACCACTTCTTTCTTAACATTCTTAATATTCTTTTTTGACTGTACTGAGTGCTGAACTGACATTTTTATGATCTATTAAGACCTCAAAATATGACTCTTCAGCAGCAACAGTTTGTCATTTTGTGGGAAATTTGATTTCTTTTCCCTGTATGCACCACTTAACCTCTCTTTACAGCAAATCCATCTGTTATTTTATTTATTATTTATCTCATGAAATTCTTTATTGTTGACCCTCATGTTTACTACACAAACACGCAGGAGAGTGCTCACAGAAAAGCTGTGACAATGGTGAAAGTCATTCTTTTACCATTCAAGACAACGCGCATCTACACAAGGCAGGCTGCTGCCTAGGACACTACGCTGACAGAAGCAGCAAAAATCACCAGCCTTCACTTCACTGTGGCTGTATTTACTTCAGCACAAAATTCCCAACCAAAGCAGAGAGCAAAGTTTCCCAGTTGCCTTGTTCTCTCCAAGCCAGGCATCATGTCATATTGAGACTTTCTGAAAAGCTAGCTTTTTTTTTTAGCCTACATCATGAAGAAGCTCGGAACTGATCCTAATCAAAGGACTGAAGCCATGCCTAATATGTGTCTTCATGAGACAACTGGAACTATTAAGGGATCAGAGAGAATAAGCACAACTCCATCACTCGAAGTGTAGAACAGAAAGTAACGGATGACTTTCCAAGATAATCAGCAAATACATAATAACATCCACATGCCAAAAGTGGAAGCTTGGCAGAGAACAGAACAAGGACCCTTGTCCATCCACTCCTGTGAGAGTAACCTATCACTGGAATACTTTACCAAGAATTGAAGTGAATTTACTATTACAGTGATTCTTATTTTATTTTGAATTGGAGCATAACTTTTAGAAAAACAGCCAAGCTGGAATGCAAGAAAGTCCTACAGTCTGCATTGTGCATCAAATCAGACCAGATAATCACAGTACCATCTCTCTAATCTATTATGTTATTCTATAATGCATCTTTGTGCCAAGTACTTTTGGGGCGTATTTGCATGGTATAACAGAAAAATAGTAGTCAGCTTGTGAGATACTTTTAAGAAATGTTATCTCTTGCAATTCAGCACATTGTATGATATGTTCCATGTATTTAATTAAATTTTTTCCTAGCAGGAACATAGAGCAGAAGCCAGCAGAGCAGAGGAATTACAAGCACATATCTAGCATCAAAAGGAAAAGGAGACACTCAGGAATTTAACAAAGGACAACTAGGAAAAAATATTAACTTATACAATATTAAGCTTTATTTGCTTTTAGAATTCCTGCTCCTCTTTCTAGTTCATTCTTTGTCCCCTGTTCTCTTTGGGTTTCCTACACATCTATCTTGAGCCTCCCCAACTGCCTTCTGATCCCTTATCCCAACCATTTCCTTTTGTACAAGAATACTTTAACATTGCCTGTAGTCACAGAAGTTATCCTTGAAAAATCCCTCAGTTTTTCTACTTTTCTTGACTTGGGAGAAAAGAGGAGATAACAAAGACTTGTCAGTCTAGTCTTTCTACTAACAACTAAATTTTTCTACTACTAAAGCAGAAACAGGTTTTTACCTCTAACAACTTTCTTTTTGTGACACACACAGTGTCTATAACCCTGCATAATTACCTTCTTGCTTCTGCTCATCAGGCAACAACTGTCCCTTTAAGTAGAAGCAAAATTTAAAAAAAACAAAAATCAAGCAGAAAAGTCTAGTATTATGGTAGATATCTTCACAGGTCTCTTTAAGTCTAACAAACTCCATGCTAGATATTCCTGGCTTTGCCACACACTTTATTAACAAAGGACACACAATTTTGTGGCTCACAGCTATGGAGCTCAGCTCTGCAAATACCAAATGGTCCTCTCAGGTATCTGCTAACAAAACTCACTAAAGCTGTAGATCCCCTCTGGAGCTCTTTTTCACTACTTACCTTCCAGACTACCTCTTCCCACGCTGTCCTGAGGGCCATGCCCTCTCCCCGGCCCGTCCATCACCATCCCTGTAGAGGTCACAGAATCACAGAATAGTCGAGGTTGGAAGAGACCTCTGGAGGTCATCTGGAGTTAAGAAACCTTCCTCTTTTTCTGACTATTATCTTTTATTCCATTAGCCATCAGCTGCCCATCCCATCCAACTTTTTCCCAGAGACCGGCTTTAGCTCATGGCAGCGCATGTGGTTTCAACACGTACCTGAAGCGCTGAAACAGGTCAGACACTGGTGTGTAAAGGCAAGTATTTATGGGATATTCGGCCAGGGTAGCTGCCATCTAGCATACGTGGCAGAAGGCTTGCAAGATGGTCAGAGCATTTTTGCTGCAACGATGTGGACAAATAAGTAGTGTGAGTGCTTTTTTAATACTGCCATCAACGCCATTAATGGCTTATGTTACTGGAGCTCCTTTCTCAGAAGAGTTTTGGCAATGCATGCAGTTTTCAGGTGTCCTTTTAGGGTGTTGGCCATTACTCATCAGTTCATACAGAATCACAGAATCACAGAATAGTAGGGGTTGGAAGGGACCTCTGTGGGTCATCTAGTCCAACCCCCCTGCCGAAGCAGGGTCACCTACAGTAGGCTGCA
>Ga0065711_1045204_pt1 | contig 13625 bp, 6 predicted proteins | sample Hoacrofraction12_FD_59098 | JGI IMG/M metagenome (GOLD analysis project Ga0065711, IMG submission 59098) | Hoatzin crop microbial communities from Cojedes, Venezuela - Epithelial fraction 12 v2 (version 2) | ecosystem: Host-associated > Birds > Digestive system > Esophagus > Crop | place... | reverse complement strand
GCATCCCAGGATCCCATTAGCTTTCTTGGCAGCCAGGGCACACTGCTGGCTCATGGTCAACCTGTCATCCACCAGGACACCCAGGTCCCTCTCCACAGAGCTGCTCTCCACGGAGCTGCTCTCCACCCCAAGCCTGTACTGATGCATGGGGTTGTTCCTCCCCAGGTGCAGGACCCTGCATTTGCCCTTGTTGAACTTCATCAGGTTCCTCTCTGCCCAACTTTCCAGCCTTCCTGATTTCTTCTGTGGTCATTAAATCTGCTGCTGCTGACAGTAAGGATTTAGCTCTCTGTTAAGTAGACCTGGAGGGCTTGTGCATCGCTGAAGTCAAGACCTTATGTAATATCTATCTATCTATCTATCTATCATCAAAAGTGTCAATCTAATGCAAATTAATTTCCCGAAGTTATAAGGACACAGAAAAGGTTTCCCACTTCTGAAAGCATTTTCTCTTACTCTTGTAAGAGTAATAGGTCAATAGCTGACCTTGCTGCCTCATTCCCTAACTTCTTGCTTGAGTTTTTAGTCACTTAGTGTAGCATATCAGCTATAAAACCTTACTTATTTTCACTGAGTGCTTTCTTCCATGTGCCTCCATGCCACATTGTGTATGGGTATTCAGACATCCACGTCTAAGCTGGCCTCTTAATTGTAAGGATGTTTTTGGTGGTGGTGGTGGTGAGGTTTGGCGTAGGCACGTACATACCGTGTGAAGTGACAGCACCTTTTGTTGTCTTCCTTCCTCTTTTCCTGCCTTCCAGGACAGCTCACTTCCCAGTCCTAAGTCACTGTAATTTCAAGGTGTTGTGTATCTACATTTACCACATCTCTCTTTTCATAGAATCAATAAGGTTGGAAAAGACATCTTAAGATCATGAAGTCCAACCGTCAACCCAAAACCACCATGCCTGCTAAACCATGTCCTGAAGTGCCATGTCTGCACGTTTTTTTGAACACTTCCAGGGATGGTGACTCCACCACTTCTCTGGGCAGCTTATCCTTTCTGACACAATCTGATGGATATTCCTATACTACTTTACAGGAATTTATGAAAAATTACAAGGATTCCCTTTAAGAGTTAACAAAGTAGCAAGACTACATATCCAAGCCTCAAAAGCCAAAATTATTAGGAAAGGATTACTCTGTAATCAGGTATAGAAATACATTTTTTAAATGTAATTAAAAGTTACGAGTAATTCCTGAAAGTTTATGAGTTAAGCGAAAAACACCCTCAAAAAATGAAAGACAAAACAACCCCGTCTTCCCTAAAGATTGAAAATGGGAGTTTTTAATTAGCCTAAAATAGATTTTTTTAGAATTACTGTGTTAACATACATGTTCCTACTAGTGGTATGTGAACGCTGTCTAGACTTTTGCTTGGTATGTGTATGACTCTGAGCTCTTGGTGCTGCCAGACCGTTGTTGTTATGCAAACACTTGAAAATTTGGCTTGCACTTTTCTATGTTTATAGATATGTGGGGTTTTTTTCTAAAAAAAATATACCTGCATAAAAGTACATTTTAGAGTATTAGCCAGAAAAGGATGTAGCAAAGTCATAATATATATTTTGGCTTCAAACAGCCTGAAACTATCAATGTGAATAAAAATGTGCGTAGGTACTTTTGTAAAAAACTGTTTCATAGAGTGATCATAAATTTTTCAGTCAGGTATGTGACCAATAAATCACCCCATCTTAATGTTTCCTGTTTTAATTGAAATACTTACAATTACTCTGCTGTGTTGTATGTTCATGAGGATGTTTTTAAAACTATGGTAGTTCAGTGGATGGTATAAATAAAAAATAAATCAAAGTGGAAGAACTAGTTCAAATGTAGATCCTGGGCAGACCTGTCTCAGCTCTGAGCTAAAGCTGTTTTTTACTGAAGTGCTTGAATCCTTGTCTTTATTACCAAGAAAATAGGAATACTCCCTTTGTGAACACAGAAACAACTTTCTGGGGGAATTTATAAATACAGTGGCTAATTTACTTGAGTAAAAATGGATTGTTCCCTCTCTAAAAGATAGAAAGATATAAAGAATAGAAGAGGTTCCTCAAGTTTCATTCACCATTTCCCTGAAATTGTGTGTAGACCTTTTTAAAGATTTACGAATAGTTTTCCAGTTATATTTTACACACTTTATATGCGCGCATGCGCATACAGACACACGTATTTCTTATTTGATCCACTAAACGTTCTTCAGTAGAAAGTGGCATGAGAAATTATGTTCTTTCAAAAATGGCCTTCACCTCCAATCGTTACTAAAAACTGTAGCTACAATTGGTGCCGTTTTCACAGAACCACAGAATGGCTGAGGTTAGAAGGAACTTCTGGAGGTCATCTGGTCCAACCCCCCTGCTCAAGCAGGGTCACCCAGAGCCTGTTGCCTAGGACTGTGTCGAGATGGCTTTTGAGTGTCTCAAAGGATGGAGACTCCACAACCTGTCTGGGCAACCTCTGCCAGTGGTTGGTCATCCTCACAGTAAAAAAGTGCTTCCTGGTGTTCAGATGGACCCTCCTGTGTTTCAGCTTGTGCCCACTTTGAACGGAGTAAGTCTTCTCCTTGAAAGGGAAAATTATTTTTGTCATTAGTTTCTACTGATTAAATGAAGGTTTTATTTTATTTAATTTAAGAAGTTACATACTGATAGTCCTTCAAAAGATAGAGTGGGGTGGAAGTCCTGGGAGAGAGCAACTGGTGTTAAGGTAGAAGGATAAGAACAAGTGATCTAGTTGAAGATGTCCCTGCTCATTACAGGGGGTTGGACTAGATGACCTTTAAAGGTCCCTTCCAACCCAAACCATTGTATGATTCTATGAAGCGGGGAGACAAATAGCATCAAAAAACATGGGAAGAGAGAGAAGGGGGATTTGGAGAGAAGAACTGCTGTACAGCACCCAGCTCTTTGGGTCTCAGCTAGAATTGCTAATGTTGTCAGCCTGCCTTGAACAGCTTTTGAGTGTCAATTCCTTTGCACTCCTCTGAAATACTTATTAAAACAAAGGGATTATAACAGAAAAGAACAACTGCATTGAAATTTAAAAACAAGAAAGTACACAACAACAGAGAGACTAAAGTTTGTATTTCCAATTATAAATTTGGTAATTGTATTCCCAGTGAATCTTATTTTGGGGACTTGCAGGGAAATGTCTAGTGAATTTGTGAGAAGGAGAGCTGTAGACCAAAAAAGTACTAAAATGGGTTTATTGGTGAAATTTCAGAAGTAATTTCAAATGGAATTTGTGACAGGGATGTAAATTATCGAAGTAAAGGTTTTTGGTATCCAGTAAGCATGAACTTTCTGCTGACTGACTTGATGAACAGGAGTCTGGTGTGAAGAAATGTGATTGTGTCATTGATATATATTTGATCTGCCTTGCGAACACTAAAATCCTTTAACCATAAAAGGGTTGACAAATGGTGCCACTGCAAAAGTTAAAATATTTCTATTTATAATATATTTTTGCCTAGGATAACTATATTGTATGATTTTCTAAATTATGGATATGGCCAATCATAAACTTATTTAAACGTTAATTTATGATCATTAATAGAGTGATATGCTGAAAGTACACTATACTGTGAAGAAACCTAAAGCACCTGGCCAGTCTTGTCTTCTCTTTTTCCACTGAACCAGCTTTCTCTAAGGAGAGTAACAGGCTTGAATTCAGAAATCACAGCTGTTCTTGTGTGTGCTTTGCATTTTTAGTCTTCATTTGTTCAAGTTCCAGACAAGTATGAGGTAATGTGTCCTAAATCAAATTTTATATCGCTTCTTAAGCTGCTGAAGTTAATTTTTCATTCTTCCTTTGGCCTGAAGGTAAGAAAAAAGGAAGGCGTTTTTTCATCTCCAAGTGGTGCTAAAGACTACAGCAAAAATGACCATCATCTTCCAGTTATTTTGCATATTTACTGGGAGATTTTTTGCTACTTAAAATGGAATAATTAACAAATTATATCATATTAGTTACAGGGAAGCTTGCAATTTTTTCAAATACGAAGATGTAATGTTCATTAAATTTCAGATTTTGCTGTTGATTTCTGCTCCAGGAAGTTCCCTGTGAAGCTAGTTCTTCTATTTTAGGTCAGAAACGTAGATCTCTTCACCTCTGAGGTAGAAACACAGTCACAGCAACAGAAGTTTCTTTTTCACCTGTCCGTTTGCTATTCGCTTATTTAAAGTAGGAGGACCTTTGGCTGAAGGAAAATTTTCAAAGTCTAACCTGATGCTGTCTTATTTAAGTGGCCTCCTGGATATAGTAAATGTGCTGTGCACCTCAGCGAACAGCCTAGTAACAAAGAAGTCCTACCTCTGCTGCATGTTTGAGCAGCAGGTTATCCAAGACTTCGCTTCAGTAGTGGAAGGGATGAAATTTCTTGTGTAGTAATCTGCAGTGATTCGGCACAGCTGTGGGAACTGAGGTTGCCTCAAAGATAGGGTTGTGGAAAAGAAGAACCATTTTTCATCTCCCTTTGTGCCAGGCTGCTCTGAAAATGCAGAAATAAAACAATGTGGGCTGCAGGATCAAGGGCCCAACCCACCAGTCACCTGGGGTGACTCCCCGTCTGCCTTGCCAGGCACTGAGACCAACCAAAGGGATCCAACAGCCTACTAGAGACTCTTCTTCGCAAGAAGGATTGCAAGCTATTGCCAGCCTGAAAATTCAGTGGTAGATGAATTCAGTTCTTTGGCAAGCAAAGGCAGTATGCAACCATTTAGCAATGGGCCAGGTGCACGGTATCCCAGGGATACTCCTTTTTCCTTTGGCCAGAAGGCCACACAAGAGGGAAAGTGATATGTGATGTGTAGCATGTTTCTTCAGAAACAGGTAACCTGCCTGTGGTTTTGCTATGCACTGTAAGTGAAAAGAATGTCCCAAGGCTCTACATCCCCCAGTAGAACACAGAGAATCTAAAGCCTCTGCGTGTGCCTCCTGATTTTCTTCATTTGAAATGAGGTGGAAAAAATATCAAGGTACGAGAATTTAAATGCTGGAATATGTAGCTCATGAATAATTTGCTTAATCAGCATAAGGTAAATTTTTATAAAATACTGCTGGTGAACAGGAAAATTTACCATGTTGATCATTTAAAGAAGCAATATATTTTTATGTTGTAGAAGTTGAAATTGATACATTATAGAAAGACGTTTTCCACACCATTTTGCAGTCTGTGCACCCCTGAATTTTGTACGCCTGTATTAGAATTAATTATACATACAGTTCTTCACTCTCCACTCTGCTGTTCATTCACTGTAAGGGAGTCAGTGTTTTTCCATCACAGGCTGCAGTTTTCCTTTTATCCACTTTCATAAGGTAAATGGCCTCTCTAAATTCAACATCACTCAGTATAGATGTCCATATGTTTTCGTAGAAATTTCTATGTGGGATTTGAAGTTGACTCTGTTCCTGACCTGTTGCAAGAATCTGTTTTACAACCTATCAGACAGAAGTATTAGGTGAAGAGCAAGCAGATGGGTGATCTGCTGAGGGCAAGTGAGCTGGTCAAATTCATGTAGCAGCTGCTACGCTTACTTGATATGCTATGGTTAATAGGTGTAAAATAAAATTTAAATAATTAAGTCATCATAGGTTTGAAGCTGCCACCAGCCTTCCATGCTTTCATGGATATAAAAAAGGCTTTTCCTGGTTTTTGCTCTGGCAGGCAGTATTGTTCAGTGAAATGAAGTCTTCGTTCCTGCTCCTGTTGGCTTTAGTTACTAGGAGCTCAGACTTCAGGAGGCTGGTAGGAGAAAGGAGCTAGAAATTTTGCACTGGGACCCCAAAAAGGGGAAAAAAAACAAGCAGCAAGAAACGTGACACCAAAAAAAAGAAATATTAATGAAGGATGGGGCATGTATTACATTTGAATTTTTTAAAACTGAGGAGAGGTGGAATGGGAGGAAGAGCTTCCCTTGTAGCTCTTGGAATATGTGGTCTGTATGAGAAACTCCCACTGATACTGGAGAATAAATGCTGGATGCAAGTTAAATGTGGAGTGCAACACCAATAGGGCAAGCATATAGTGGTAGCATTTTCAGAAGGGAGGGGGTAGGTTTGGGAACCATTGAGGTGATAACAGTGTCTTGGTTTTAAAACAAGTGAAGAATGGGTGAGTTTGGCAGCTGCAGTGCCACAAAGAACCACACGGTGATTAATGGCCAGGAAGATGATTTGAAAAAATATTTTATATTAAGGAAGCTAAAGATCTGCATTCATTTGTTTCCAAAAGCATCAATAATTTCCTCCCTTCCCCAAGACTTTCCAACATTCACTATTTTTTTTTTATTGTAACTGTTATCTACCGTGTAAGTGGGTGCTGCTGTACAGAGGGAGAGATGAATACAAGGATGAGGATTTAAATATGGGCCTCTGTCTAGCCTTGAAAAATGCTCACATGATGCTAGGAGGTCGGCAGGCAACTATTCTTCTGCGCTCTTTTGTTTGTTTTTTGTTCTTTGTTTTATGAATACTAATTTCTGGACTGCTTCATCTACAAAATAACATATTCAGTCGGTGATAGTGAGCCTGCGCAAGCACAATATGCAGCAAACAGAATGTATGTGCAGTGGTCAGGTTGGTTTATCTTAGGTAATGGTCTTCCATCGCCACAAATTTAAGCATCACATAGGCTTTCACGTGCTTACCTTCTATGTCCTTATAAGTGAGGGAAAGTTTTGGCATTCTTGTGATGTGACAGGGAACTTAGTTGCAGTATTTTTTTTGTATTTTTCCAGTTGATTGCTTTAACACCTCACAGGGTAACATTCCAGTAGCTCAGAGTCTTCACAGAAGTGGGAAGGTCCTGTGAACGCATGCTGATTTAAGGCAGCCACAGATATTTTGGCTAACAAAAGTTCAAATGTTACAGCCATTAGTTTAGTATTTTCTTGAATACTTCAGCTGCATTTTCCTTAAAAAGGAACAGATTTTTTCCATAGGCTGCATAGGGAAGGTAGACAGGGTGCTTCCTGGGAAATTCATCTTTTAGGTAACAGTGCCAAGATGGCTGAGCCTCTTGTGTAACATAGTTACACAAAATCCGTATGATCGGATGCACCAAGTATTCCAAGCAAACAGGGAAGTATTCACACCATCATGGTACAAACGGTGTGGGGAATGTTTATGTGGAGTATTGCGTATACTTCTGGTCACCAGCATAAAACTAAAGATAGTTTGATTGAGAGTCGAGTAAACAGATTAGGAGCGCTTCTGAAATTCTGGGGAATAAAGATTCATCTTATGTCAGGTGACTAAATGCATTTAGCTTTTTTTAGCTTACCCAAAAAGAGTCTGAGTTGGGACATGATTGCTGTCTATAAATATTTCACAGTTGAGGAGTAGACAACTGAGAGGGAGGAGAATTGATTTTGAACTAAGAACTGTACTGAAATAAGAGCAAATGGCTAAAAATTACATTAGTTGGTATTTTGAGAAGGCTGCAAACCACCAAAAAGAGGAACTTTTAGGGGCCCTTTCCTGAAAGGAGTCAGAAGGATTTAAGTACCTGCTTTGAAATGGAGTGTAAGAGAAGTAACTGATATATAATATGATTTTGTTATCTGTGATAGTAACGGATAAGCCAAAGAGGTCTCTCTTAGTTAATACTATGTCCTGGTAAGGCTGGAGAGTTTGTCTGACTCCGAAAATGAAGGAAGTAGCAGTAGCAAAAGAGAGAATGAACCAACTAATACATTTTTATTAATGATGGTGGATGTCCAGATCTTCACAGGCATACAGGACTCCAATTTTTAAAAATTGTTGCGAAGTGCTCGGATCTTGCTAAAGGCAGAATTGCTTTATGTTTGTACTAGCAGGTGAATGTCTGTCTCCTGCAATGACTTTTCTTGTTTTGAGTTCAGAAAAAAACCTCAGGAGAGTGAAATCCTTGTGAAATAACTCCATCATATCCAGCTAAGCTCTGCAGGTACCCTCAGACCCTATCGGCTGACCTCATGCTTGGTTACGTGTGCTGGTAATACCCTCAAGTGAGAGTCTGGCTACTGAGAAATCCTCTGTCATTGAAGTGTAATTGGTGTGGCTCATTGGATGCTATGCTGCTGGGGTTTTTTTTTGTAATGCCAAGTACAGTATAACTGTAAATGGATAACTAAAGCATGAATGAACATTCAAATTGGAGTTTGCAATTGGGCATAAATATATGTACAACATCATCTATAGCAAACAGCATAAAGCATCCTTAGTCATATGCTTTAGCTCCTTACAGCTAACGTACTGCTGCTTAAGAGATACCACTTTCTAAAATGCTGTTTTCTACCTGTCTTGGTGGCCTATCGAAGCAGCGTTACAATTTTCACTTCTGGTAGCAAATAGCACTTCTCTTCTACAACCCTTAAGGTTCAGAAAATTTTTAGAGCCTGAAAAGGCTCTTCCAGTCTCACGTTAAGTAGTTACGAGCCAAAACGAGATAATTCTGCAAGGTGCCTTCAGGGAAACAATGTTAGAGATGTGGAATTTTGCAGTGTCGCAGCTGAAAGAATTTCTGTGTACCTAAAACCTCAAAATAAACATAGAAATACATAAAGCCAGAAACAAAATGTCTTTTTGTACCTCCTGATCCCATTTTAAATAAGAGGGTGGGCAAACAGTCTCCAGACAAAAAAAAAAAAAAGAGAGAAAATGTACATGCAGATCTGTCTGCGATAGACAGAGGGAACAAGGCATCTGCTAGCGTGTTGGATATAAATAGACTGGGGAAAGGTAATGGCAAATCTCCCAATGCCTTAAAAGAATCCAGGATTTAAGCCTTTTTTTGCAGCAGTTTTAGGTTGTTGAAAGTTGGGAGTGCCTCTGTTAGGTTTGAAGTCTAGACTTAGACTGAGGCAGTTTTGTCAGGTTTTTAGAAACAATAATGGCCTGTGGTCAGCTTTGAAGCCCACAGCTCTTTATTGTTTAAGGAGAGGAAATTCTGTAAGACCGACCTTATATTAGGTGCAATGGTGAGTTTCAGGTGTTTTGAGCTGCTTGGGGTTTTTTCAGTTTGTTATTTTAAAAATACTTCGGGGAGAAAAAAGTGAAGTTTGCAAAATCACGACAAAATATGAAAATAATGAATGCTAGTGGCCTTGAGTGGTCTTTGTTCATCTGCATGTAATGATTTCTAATTCAGCCTTAATTACACAATCACATACAACTTTTTCTGTTAGATCTGTGCTTTTTTCGTTGAACAGATTGGATCACGTTCAATTAATGAACACCTATTCCATATCTTGTATTCTTCTCATTGCTCAATGTATGGTCCTGTCCCTTCACTGCTGATTACTATTCATCCTTTGCTTAGAAGACATAATTGCTGATTTCTTACTGAGCTTTTCTGTGGTGCTCATCACTATAATATCCAAGTGCTTCCCAAACATTGTTTAACTTAGCCTTCCAATTCAAGATAAGATGAGTGGTTATTACCCCTGTTTTTACAGTCAAGGGTTTAAGACGCAGATTAAGCTCAGACATACTCACTGATGTGGGTTTCATGATATGATATTTAGGACCTTAGGGGGCAGAAGCATTTGGCATTTTATAGCACTTAATATGTCTAAAGTGCAATTCCTGTTGATTTTGCTTGCAGCTATGATCGCTTAAACCACTGCAAATCAGACTCTGGATCTCAAGTTGGATATTCAGGAAATAAGGAGGATAATTAGTGTTTTTTCTTGCTGATTATTATAAAGTAAGTCCATGGCAAAGGAGATGCAGTCCAGTTCTCCAGGGCACTATGCACATGCCTTAGGCATTGCCTTTCTGTCTCGTCTCTCTCTTTCTCTCTTTTCTTTAAAATCTCTATAATCCTTTATGTACTTTGTTTTCGGTAGCATGTGAATGTGGACTCCAAGGACAAGGGTCCTTTTGACTTTGTGGTCCTGATTCATCCTAAATCACCATCCACATTGTCCCCAGGATAAGCTAGAGGTCTTGCAAGGCGAGACCAAGGGTGTAGAAGTAAGAGGCAATACAGTTAGAGACTTCTGTTAATCTGTTGTGAGGATCAGAATTCAGATTTTGAGGTGTTGGGAAGTCTGAGGTTTCCTACCTGTTTAGCAACAGCAACCAGAGCAAAGTTCCTAGGTGGTGATTGTGTGCAGGGAACATTGATGATGGTGGTGCTTCCTAGGAAAGCCACTTGGCAGCTAAATAATGACAAAGTGCCTCAAGGTCTTAGGAGCTGTGCTTGAACCATACAACTGAAGTTGATTTGGGAAGACTGCAATCCAGCTTCTCTAGTACATACTGATACTTGCATTAGAGGAAGTTTATGTTAAGGTTCCTCAAATTCGTCCTTCCTTGCCTTTGTTCACACAGTATATCCCAATATGTTTAATACTTCATTTTCAACCTTTACACTGTGTAAGTTTTCTGCACAGGTTACTGAAACACATTATTATGATGTGGTTTATTTACTGTCTTTTCTGAATATGCTGCAGATGTTTGGCAGTAAAATTTTCCTTTTCAGCAACTATACTTTTCTTCCTGTTGTTTTGTTTCAAGCTTCCTTATGTAAAACTTCATCTAGTACTGGGTGTAGCGTTTCTTTGAGATGGAAGATATGCCTTAATCACTTTGTGCCTGTAGGACTATCAAAAGCTGTGCTAATGTGCATAGGTTTATGAAGAGAGCATCAGTTTGGATTAACTTTGTCCAGATGAGAGAGTGTTATCGTATAATAACAGAATTGGTGAGGTTGGAAGAGACCTCTGGCAATTATCTAGTCCAACCCTCCTGCACAGAGCAGGCTGTCCAGCATTGTGTCCAGGTGGGTGTAGAGTATCTCAGAGGAATACTCCGAGAGCAGAGACTCCACGGTGTCTCAGGGCAGCCTGTTTGACCATCCTCACCATTTTTTTTTGTTTTTTAAATAAAAAGGTATTCTTGCTTTTCCTGAAGACAAAAGTGACACCTGCATCCTTCTACTCCATGAGAGCCTTACTCAATTGCCATGACCTTTCAAAAGTAATCAAGGGTGGTCTCAGTGACGAGTTAGCTCCCTCAGCGCTCATGGGTTCAACCCATGATATCCCATTTGTTATATGCTCCCTAGGCTGATCCTCCTCCTCCAAGGGTAAGTCTTCCTTGCTCGAGACTTCCCCTCCACTCTTGCTTTTCAGAGCAAAAGATCTGCATTAGATTTAGTTGATTCTTCTGTAGAAAATATCCCTGACATTTTTTGCCTTATCAGGTTGCTTTGCTTTATATTGGTTGTCTTTGCAATCTGTTAGTGGGAAAGTAAATAGCTCAGACCAAAGGAAGTGAGTGCAGGAGCCAAACAGCGAAGGGTTACCCTCTCAGAGCCTGGTTAACTGCTAGGGGAGCTCAGGATTCTGCTTGGACCTAGCAAAGATCTCCCGCTGACTTGCACTGCTGATTAATACATGGTTGCAAATGGGAGACAGGCTTTTTTTTTTAAAGAGCCTATCAAGTCTGAATGGTATTCTGCCTCTCAAGATTGACTCTCATGCTTCTGAACACATTATTTTTTTCTGATTTATTAAATAATAATTTTAAAAAGGTCCATCTACAGATTTTCCTCGATGGTACACCAGTAAAAAGAGCAAAAATCTGTAATGTAATTACTGTTTCAGGCAGTAGGTTTTTATGTTTCTTGAAACTACTCAGTGACTCTTGCCTGGAAAAGAGTATCTGAAGAAATTCAGAAGGACTAAATATATACCTCAGAGAATAAATATGGAGAGGTTGTATCTTAGAAATCTATTCTAGAGATTTAGAATGTAGGCTGACTTTAAAGTCAGAGGGTGCGAAAAATACCAAAATGGAAATAGCCTCTGCAACAGAAAGACAGATGCATTATTTTAAAACATAATGCGATGTCCATAAAACAGAAAAACGGTAAAACATTGGTTTAGAGGAAAATTGAGTTTCTCTGAAACTTTTGGTACTGTTCTCGCAAGATACTAACAAAAGGCATTGCCGTTTGTGTCTTACTGACCACTCTGATGAACAGAGTATTTTGAATGCTTGTGACTTAATGTTTCACACCTTTTCCAGAAAAGATGTTGTTACTATCAGCATTAATGCAGTTGTATCAGATTTCTACATCTTGTCTCATTTGCCTTTAATTCTTCATGATTTTACTGAAAACCGTATCCAGAGCAGTGGCATTTTATCCATTCATTTCCTGTTCATGGCATTTTTGCATTCATTCAGGCTACTACCAAGCATAAGAACTAGAGCGTAGTTTTCTCATTTGTACCCGCCTATTTATTTTACTTCGTCTGCAAAATTGGTTTGTGTTGCACTCTAATACGGAAAAGGACTGGACTTGATGTTTTGTACTTACTGTTGCAAAGCCCACTCCCTCATTTCTTTACGTGTAACAAACAACTAACGCGACTCGTGTACTGGAAGTAGACATATGGCAAACAGTTCTTGCGACATCAGAACAGCGAAGCTTATTGCAGAGCAGGGTGATGGATTGTGTTAAAAAAGGTAACGTTGCTTTCTCAGGGAGAGACTGTATGGTACTGTGTGTGGGAACAGATCAGAACAACTGAGCTGCAACTTTTTCTAACAGGGACAATTTAAACTCCAGTTTGAAGGTTTATGAACCTTTTGCATGCTCTGCACAAGTACTCTGTGAAGCATTTTCTTCATTAGGCTGGGACAGCATTTTTAATTTAAAGCTACTGCCTGTGGGGAAGAAGTGCAATAGTCCTGTACTTCCAAAACTTGGGCATTTATGCAACTTTTCTGTAAACATTTTAGGTATCTAGCTATATTATTCAATTTCTGAAAGGGCATTTTTTGTCTAGTGTATTTAGCTGTAGATGGGTATTATTCTACGTATTTTCACAGACTTGTGCTCTAATTTTTTTTTTCTAAGAATAATTACATATTTGGAGCTAAGCATTCAATCATTTATTCATCCATTTTACCACGTGGACTTAGCGAAAGGACTTGTGTTAGCCTATACACCATATCATGCATGCAAATTCCACTCTTGACAATGCTGCTTGAAATTATGTAAGTGATAGGTGCTAATTTTCTCTGATACAACAGAATGATAATGATGGACTATTGGGGGAAAAAATAATACTATGTAGTTCTTGGGTTGTGAGCACTGGCATACTAAACTTCATAAAATGAAAAAGAGAGAATGAAAAGACACTAACCTATTTAGAAATTATGTCTTTTACTTGCAGTCTTTTTAGAAATAACAGGCAGACAGTATTCCTACACTGATACCATTGTTTCATGAGTGAAACTATCTATCAGGTTGTACATTCATTTGTTTGGAGGGAGGGTGGTTGTTAATGACTTCATATGCAAGGTGCACACAGCCAGGCAGTTGAGTTCTAGATATTGAAGTGGTTTATAGAGCCCTGGGAACTCCAAATGATAGTTCATATTCTCATACTTCTGCAGTGTCATCATGCAGGTACTCTGTGCTGAATGTAGGGCAGCAGGCAGGCTGTCAAGTACAGTAGATATGTGTATATATTAATACAGCATATTGTATTAAGTAAATTGTAGCAATATGTTGTATTAATTATATAATATAATTTATTATATATTATATAATTAAAGAATGTATAATGTATAATATATACTATATAATTAAATTATTGTATATTATAGATTTTATATTTTCATAA
>Ga0065711_1045203_pt1 | contig 13625 bp, 7 predicted proteins | sample Hoacrofraction12_FD_59098 | JGI IMG/M metagenome (GOLD analysis project Ga0065711, IMG submission 59098) | Hoatzin crop microbial communities from Cojedes, Venezuela - Epithelial fraction 12 v2 (version 2) | ecosystem: Host-associated > Birds > Digestive system > Esophagus > Crop | place... | reverse complement strand
GGGGGGGGGGTGGGGTGGAGGAACTTATTAATTAATTTGGAAGGTGTTTAGGGGCTTTTTTGTCATGGTTATCTATACACAGTTGTCTTCCTGTGCAATTCTTCACTCACTTGGAAGAATTTCTGTCAGGTTCCTATAGTCGGGGTTCAGAGAAATTATTTTAATCATTAAATACTACTGTTGCCTGCTCTCCTGTGGCAACACTTTACTCTTCCTTCATAAGGTGTCAAGGCTTCTTCTTAGCAGTGATTAGAAATCGGCTAGAGATGGGGAAAGAGAATTATATTATCTATGAAAAGGGGAAAACAAACAAAAAACATGAATAGTTCATGCATGCATGGGCTTCTGCATGTTTTGCAAGACCTTGCTGTGTTCCTTATGTGACATGTCCTTTTTATGTAGCATAAATATGACGTCCACACTGTGCTGTAAAATTAGCCAAGTAACCACTGATTAGATTTAAAGGATGAAAGGCAGCAAACAAATCCAATTCTGTGCATAAATTGCAAAGTCCTCTGTGGTCCAGTGTTGAAGTGCTCCTTCCTGCAAAAACAGGTATAAGACCAGATAAAAGACTTTCTGAATTATTTTGAGAGCAAGTGTTGGAAAGGGTTGGAGAACGGATGCATTGCTTAAGTCCCACAGGGAATTTTTAACAGTCAACTGTTGGTTGTGTAGAGGACAAGCTCCTCTGTGCCCACCTCAAATTCTTCTTCTAACAGGATCATTAAAGTCACAAGCATCAGAACAACTCACTCTTTCAAATACCTGCTCTAAATAGGCTGGACTTAACAATCCTTGACTTTGAGATACAAAAGGACGAGAAACATTTTTAACAGATTTCCAAATACTCAAAGCTAGGAAAGTACTACATCTCTAATTCACCTCTTTAGGAAATGGTTAAGATCATGATAAACTATGGCAGTGTATCTCTATCAGCACAGTGACAGGTTAATTCACTTGTGTCTAACAGAAGTCTCAAACTTATATTTCCTTCCCTTGCATTTCTGCAAAGCTAAAAACACTTGAAGGGGGTGTGTGTGTCAGTATTCATCTTTCACCTCTGGGGAATAATTTTCTCTGTAATCCATAGTTTGGCTCTTACCTTTTCATAGGTCTTCATTGTACAATGCAGTCTTCACTGGCACATTGGGATGGCTACCTATGGACCCGTCCTCAGAGATGCTCAGTGGAAATTTGTTTGACAAACAAAGGAGGTAATTCTTCCTCCTTCTGTAATATCCTTTGTTTGTTTTGTTTTTAATGAAAAATGGGCTGGAAAGAAAGATGATGCTCCAGCTGGTCCAGCCTTCCCATGCTATCACCAGCTCCCCCTACAACGTCTTTGATAAATGAACCTCAGTGCCAGTTGCCTACTGTCCTGCCCGGATCACTGACCTGACCATACTCTTGCTTTTAGGAATGAGGACAAAAGCAAGATTTAGGGGAACTCACCAGACTCATAATTCTTACCACGTTTTCGCTGTAGCTGTTCAATGTACATGGGGCATACTGTCGGTCATGAACCCTACGGGCTGGTCCTTGGCTGCAAAGCTCCCTAAAGGAGGAATTTTCCCACTGCTAATCTTTTTGGCAAGGACTGTAGCCTTGCTCAATGCAATTGTTATTTTTATCCATTGCTGAATGCTTTGCAGCTCAAGCTGGGTGGTCTTTAAGACGTCGTACACAATTAATGTGGGGTGAGTCAGGGAGTGGAGAGGTATTACCAGGGAGTAACGTGTGAGTGTGGGACCAACCAAATTCCTCTAACGCTGCTGGGACAGTGGTGATGGCTGATGGTGAGCTTAAGGCATTTGTCGCACAGTTCAGCAGAAGGGCTGTCTTGTTCAGATGTCTGTATCTATCTGTTGTCCCTCTCTGAGGAAAAGCTACATGGAGATGTTGATCCCACCAGCATTGCATCAGGTCAACAAATCTCATTGGACTGGTCTTGTCAGAGTGGGTCTGACGGTTTTGTCCTCAAAAAGCCCATCTGAGGAGTGCTGACTAAACCCATTTGTCATGGACAGAGCAGACCAGAGAGGACCTGTGAACCTGAGGCAAACCGAGGGGAGGACTGAAGGGATTGACTTCAGAGTATGGTCTCTGGTGCAAATAACACCACATCTTGCTGCTAGTGTTTCCTAGTTGGGCAACGCCAGACAGAGGTCTCCTGGTCCTCAGGGGTGACTTTTTTGCCTGCAGTGGGTTTGTATGTAGCCAGGAGAGAAAAGACCCCATGGACTGGTGACTAGTGGGATGGGCTAGCAGCAGTGGCATTGCTGGAGGGAGTTTTGAAGCCTTCTCTAGCAGAGAACCTGAAGCTATCATAAGTGGGACACACTTCAATGACTTCCACTTCCCCAGGCATTTCTTTAAAAAAGAGTTAGAGAGGGAGATTGGGTGGAAATTATCTTCAGCAAGTGATTGCTATTTTTCCAGCTTTTTTGCATGCTACAGAAAGCATTTTGCAAACAACTGATTAAGTTTTGCATCATCCTGTGGCAGCTATAAATGGTAATAGATCATTGTGTTATTTCCCTCTTCATTTCTTCAGTCTGGAAATCTCAGCGAGTCATCAGCAAATCAGGACATGCAGAAGGTTAATGAAACATGTAATTGAAAAAGAAGGGAAAAATAAAATCTCCATATCCGTGAAAAGTTGTGGAAATCCCTGTACACTGAGAAACAGATTGCTGGCAGGTTGGAAAAATCACTCCAGTTGTTTGGTGGTGTCTTATGGATGGATGCAGCAGCTATCACTAGCTTGGCCCAAGAGCCACAGTCAGCACTAGCCCGTCTGCTGGTGGTGCGATCTTGGCAGTGTTGCCTTGTCTGATGTGGGACTGCCCGCTCCACTGATGTGCTGGAGCTTGACTTGATTGAGTTGCATATCCCATCTTGGGATGATGTCCAGTTGGGAGTGACATCAGAATTTAAGCTGGGATGATTAGACCCTGCCTGGTCTTGGACTCAGCCCTCAATTTCTTTCACAGGCTGTTCTCTTGGGAAGCTCTGTTACCCTTTAAGGAAAAACAGCAGTTTGCCAAGGGGATGGCTGGCACACATCCAGGGGACCATCTTCATCATGCTGTGGGCTACTGTGTGCTGCCAAAATAGCACTGGCCTCCTCTGCCCTTCCTCAGGGACAGCAAGGGCTTGTGTATGTGTTCCATCTCCGGGTGCTCTCTCTGTTCAGCAGACACTGCTAGGACATTCAACAGCTGCTGTCGTTTTGGGACAGAGGGTCTGCAGGTTGGATGTTTGCCCATCATTGGATGGAGACCACCAGCTCATTTGCTCTGGAGCAATGAGCTGTGAAAGGCCTACAGCCACCCGAGTTTCCACAAGGCAGTGTTTACCTTTGGAGAGATCCAGTTTGTTCTTTCCTCCCCTTCCTCCATCTGCAACCTCTGCCTTTTTGGTTTAAACCATCATACTGCAGGAAAACCCAAAAGCTGCAGTGTGAGCAGGCGTGCAAATATCTGGATCACCACAGGGCAAGAGGCTTAGAGGGATGAGCTGACCCCAGGAGAGGCATGACAATTCAGCTTTTTTTGATTAAGCTGGGATCTATTTCAGTTTTTCATTAGGAAAAAGTATTATTCTAAAGAACACTTTTTCCTTATTTTCCTTCCACCTTGCATATAATTTTCCATCTCCCCACCAGAAAAAGGGGAAGGGGGATTTGTGAGAAAAGCAAAATAATTTTGCTTTTGATTTCATGTAAGTCTTTAGAAACTGGTCTGTTTCCTTAGTGGAAAAGGGGAGAAAATTAGTGTGGAAGAGGAAAATATTCCTCTCCCTTAGCTATAGGGATGCTGCATGGCAAAATACTTCTGACAGAACAGCGGCTGGAGACCAGCCGGTTGCCAAACCCTTTCTTTTCGTGAAACTGAAGTCCATGCCTTGTCCCCTTCCTGAATGTCCCCATGTGCCAGGAGCTGCCAGCACCATGTGCAAAGTCTTCCATGGGTGGAGAAGGAGGGGGTTAAACAGATTAGGGATATTTAATTTAGTGAGGAGTGGAGTAAGTGGTGCCTTGGTGGAGTTTATGAAATAGTGAGTGGTGCAGAGAAGGTCAAGAAAACATTGCTATCTACCAGCTTGTAGATTCTACAGGGCTATTGACACTACTCAGAGGGAGGGGTGGAATGTTAAATAATATTTGTATTAGTGTATAATACCAGATATTAATTCAATTGTTTTAAATAGGGGAATAAAAAGATGTTTTGCAAGTGCTCCAGCTAAGCATGTTGTGATGATGTTAGAACAGATGGTGCCAGGGCCTTGGTAGGAGCACTTCTCTGTGGTCCTCGAGGGTTTGCAGAATGGGCTTCTGCCTACCCCAGGTGACAGCTGAAGTAGTTTCTGAGGGGTATGGAAATTCAGCTTCTATTTGACAAGATTTTTAGGATTTAAACCTGTCCTAAGGCTTAACATTTAACAAACACCTTAGATGTTTTGAATGCCAACCTGGTAGTGTCAGGACATGGCGAATGACCCATTGAAAAACAGCCTGGCCAGGCTTGGGAGTGAGAACTGAGGTGGCTGGGCACTGAGGGGCCAGTCCCGGGGAGGACCTGCCCCCAGCTGGGGTGTGCCCCAGGGGTCTGGCAGATGAGCCATGGCAGCTACAGCTCCCGGGTCAAAGGTAGCAGGGTTTTTTGCTAAAGTAAAATAAAGAAGTAAAAATCTTCTGGCTATCAGGAGCTGAAGCGATGATTTGCTCTGTAGGCTATGTAGCATGATTTACTGCATGGTGCTGATGTTTCAAAGAGACAAATGAGGTTAGGGCAAGCTGTGTCACCGGATCAGAAGTAACCCTGCGGTTCCTGACACTTCCAAACCACACTGATTTAACCCGCTGAAGTACTAGCCAAAAATATTTGCTGTGTTGGGATGTTTTGTGAAAGCAGGTTTGTCTCCGTTGCAGCAGTGGTGATCAGGTCAATGTGGATAGTGTAGGGGCTGCCAGCATTGTGAAGGTCCTGCAGCTCCAGGATGGAGCTGGGACCCCCGCGGGCTCCTCTCGGAGGGGATGGAGGCAGAGGAGCTTCCCAGGCTGGGTCACCCTGGTTTGGATGCGGGAGCCGGCGTGTGGTACCTTGCTCTGCTAATGATGCTGCTTTGACCCCTTCCCATTTCCCTGCTCACACTGGAGACCCTCGGCTGTGCTCCCGGCTTTGTTCTGATCTTCAGTAATAACAAAAGAAAACAAACTGATGTTTTGTGTTCACCCTGGTCTGACGATGCTTGTTAGATTGGGGATGAGAGATGGGTTTTCTCCAGCCTCAAACACCCACGTGACAACAGCTTTTCTGGTTGTTGCTCTAAGATTCGTATCTAATGAGTGCTCCCTGAGGAGGGATGTTTAAAATGAATAACCAGGACTTTCTTGAAAGGGGTTGTTTGGGCAGTGGGTTGCAGCAGCAGGGCTGGAGAGGAGCACAAGGAGCAGGGACAGGATGGAAGGGGTAGGAACCGCTCTCTAAAAGAGCACAAGTTGCCATGCTTAGAACCTGATGCCCACAGGGAGGGTCTGGCAGGTGCAGCCCTGGGGCAAGAAAATGAGCTGTAGGGGGAAACTTCATCCTGCGAGGTGGGACTCTAAGAGCAATTGCACACCTCTGCCTTGCTGTTTCAATGGGCCTCTCTCAGTTCAGTCATTTTCATGCCAGGACAAGAATTTAAAAAAAAGATAGGGAAGATTTAGTGGCTTATCAGCAGCTTCTGATGAGAAATTTCTCGCTCTTGCTCCTTCCTTCCCCAGTATGGCTGGCACCTGCTGGACTGGCAAGAAAGGATCTCCTTGTGGTCGCTATGCTGTTGTCATTCCCCCAAACACAAGTGACAACAAAAAGTCCCACCAGAGCCTTGAATGAGCAGGAACACTTTGCAGAGAGGAGCCAGCTCAATTGCAGCTGAGCTGCATCTCCCATTGACTCTGGACACCCAGCAAAGCATGGGCCTTAACGCGATGATAAGCACACAACTGAAATATTGTTTCTTTTACAGGGAAACTCTAAAGACCCATTACCAGACCCATCGTGAATGGGGTTGCCCATGGGTTTTAGATAAGCAATGAGATGGGGCATCCCTTTTCCACAGGCCCGGGATGCTCAGACTGCATTCCTCTCCTTAGAAAGGGCAAAGCAGCAGCAACATCAAAGGCTTTGGGTGTGCGTTTTTCAAGTGTAGGACAGCTGCAAAAGCTTAAGCCAGGAAAGTTGATCAGAAAGTTGGGGAGCTGCTCTCTCCTGTTCTGCCGCCCACCTGGGGGCTCGCTGAGCTCGCTCTGCCTCCCCAGCATCTTGCAATGAAAGCGGTGCCTTGCTCCGAAAGGGAGTTACGGTTTATGTCAGAGAAATTCAGTGCCCTACGCATGGGAAAGTCATCATGTTGTCAGGAATTTTGGATATACTTGAATGTTTTTTCACCGGCATTGTGCCTATCCTCCGTAAGAGAGGTTTTGGTCTTTGGGGGTGTAAAAGCATCCCCTTTGCCAGCTACACATCAGGAATTTATTCCTCTGATGTGACGGTGCATGTATTTAAGGCTGGATGTAAACAAGGCTATGATATACAAATTGTTACTCCCCAGAGGGAAAGGTCTGAAGGCAAACACCATGCATAGTCCCATTGGAAAATTATACTGAGCTCTGAATTCCCCCTAAGATATGAGCCTTGCTGTGTATCCAGTCCCTGCTGCTCCTGGTTCTCCCATGTGCAGCCAGCCTCACACCGTGCCATGCTTGGCTTTGTATTGACCAACAAGACTGATCTGATTGTCTCCATAATATTCTTTTGCCAGCTCAGTGCTGATGGCTCACCCTCATTTCACTTTCTGCAGGGGGACTTGTCCCACCGCACTGCAGTTTCAGCCCTGGAAACAGGGGCCAGGTTTGCCTCTACCGTGAAGATTTATACGACCATCTCTGAGCAGATTGCATGGGCCTACGGAGGTGATGGCTGAAAATTACTGTGGCTGGGTGATGGAAAGCCGAGAGATCCTGTTTGCAGAAGCATACAGCTGACTTGCTTTTTCGCAACATTGGTATAAAAGAAAAATCATATATATGTGTAAACTGCAGGGAGTCGGCAGCACTAAGACTATCCAGGTCCAGTTAAACTGAGCATGGTATAGTCTGTCATAGAATATCTTCTTACAAAAGCCAGACATAAATCATTTAGATGAAAGTATTTTAACCACCTGGTCCCATCGTTCCCATACTGCAGTTAATCTAATACTGGAAGTAAATAATTCAGCTGCGTTTCATCTCCATCCATCAGAAAGCTCTGCCTGAGTTTTGTCAGGAGCAGAGGTAAAACAACAGGTTTGTCTGTACTGACTGACAATTAATTGATCACAGAATCATAGATTCTGTGTTTAGGCACAACATGTTACATGGCAATTTCTCTTTTTCCTACTTACCGAGAAGGGCTTGCCTCTGTCAGAGGATACACAGCCTGCTTGCTTTTCAGGTTAGAAAAACCAAAGGTCACACACTGCAGTGACAAATGTACTTTTCTCTAGGTCTGTGGTTCACCAAAAAGCAGCAGGGATAAATTTTTGCTATAAAAGCCAAAAATTCTTCCTTCTGGTCATAGATACATGGAATCAAGTTAGTCTGCTCAATAGTGCTCAGAGCCTCCTCTAGATCATGGGGCAGGTGTTGGCTTTTTGCGGCTCCATCAGTATCCATCAATCTTCAATATTAAAATATTGAATTGGAAGAAAATATATGTGCATTCACATAGTGGCCCATGTTTTGTTTAAAAGCAAGGAGCATGTGCAAAGCAGTATTTGTTACGGTAAAACTTCACGAAAAAAAAAAAGGGAAGAAAGAAATGTAACCGAGCCTTTGAAACCTCAGAAAAAGCTGTGGAATTGTTTTTGGCAGGAAATGAAAAAATTTCCTTTTCCTTGGTATATGTCTCTTTTTAAATTTTTTTTTATTATTATTTTTCCAAAGAGGATGTAATTTCCTGACTATCCCTAATCTGAGCTGTATAATCAAAAGGAAAGGAAGACAAACTGGGATAGCTCCTTCCTTTAAGGAAATGATTTCCAATCTTTATTTGAATGTACTGTAGCTTTGTACGCCTTATCCTTCAAATATAGCTAGAAGTATTATTTGGCAAAGGTCCTCGCTGCAGAGATAGGGGCTAGGGATGGAGGAAAGAGAGGTAATGGGGTTATATGCAGACACCCCTAAGAGTATGTAAGACCCAAAGCTGGAGAGAAGGCTCTGAAATAATTTCCTTTGTTTTATTGCACTGTTCTTAACTCCGGTTCTTACCTCTGCCATCAGAGTGTTTCCAAAGAATGTTTATCGATATAGTGATAGGCGCTTTATATATATAAATATATATATAAAAATATATATTCATATAATCCAAATAGTGTTTTTGGTTTCTTTTTTGAGATCATACCCTGGCTTCTGTATTTGGGAGTAAGGTACTCAGTGCAATTGCTCTCATTATCTGATTAATACGGTTGGCTCTTCCCTTCCAGGCAAAATTGTGGGAGTAATTAAAACTTGCTCAGTTTGCAAATGGGAAACATTTTTCAGCTTGCAAAACAGACGGGAGCATTAGCAGCAGTTACTGGAAAGAGAGACAAGCAAATGAAGGAAATACTTTCCTCCAAAATCATCTTTCCAAAAGGACTCGAAACTCTGTGCCTTGAGCTAGCCTCCAAGAAAGCTATGGAAAGTTGCCGTGGTGTAGTTTGACTGGGAACTGGGTTTCAGAAAGACTTGTAACTTCATTGAAAAATGGTCCTAGACTTGACACTGACAGATATTTACTAGTGGTACTCATGCTTCTTGGCTCAACCCAGGGCTTGCAGCCATTTTGCAAACAGGAAAACATTGGAAGATCTGTTGCTTGCACAAGTTTTTCAGCCACGTCTGAAACAGTGTTGTGAAACTGATCTGATTTGGGTTCCCACATCAAAATAGGAGTCAACGAATCCAGATTCAGGGCGTCTCATCCAAACCGCAGCTCAGTTTTTAAGAGGGTTGGATTTGCAGCTACAGTTTCATCCACTTATAATGGGAAAATGACTTTTGCTTTGGATGATCCCCAAGAATTTCTGTATCTTGCAAACTGCTAAATTCTAGATTTGTGCATAGTATAGAGCAGAGGGGGGAAACCTGACATGTTTTCATCTCCTGTGTATGTTCTGCATAATCCAGTTACTTCTGCTTTCATCCAAGTTAAATTTACTGAAAGAGAAAAGTGGAAAAAGTTGCAGGTGTTCTTTGGAAATGCAAAGAAATTTGCATATGAACAAAGCCCATCTCTTATGAACTCCCGAAAAAGCCCTTCACTCCCAGCCAGATGTTCCACAGCATCCATCCAAGGGTGTAAGGACCATTTCTTCAAAACCTCCTTCTTATCATCAGTTTTAGCCACAGAAATTTCTGCCTGCTGCTTGAGTTATGGTCTGATCTAAAGAAAAGAAGGTGTAATACCTCTGTAACTTCTTAAAAACATGGGTTTTGCTCATTTACTTAGTGTTCTTTAGTATGAAAAAGAGCAAACACTCAGGAAATGTTTGCTTTAATGCCCTTGTGGAACCATGCTCCCATCCCTGGAAAAATCCAGCAGCCATTAATACAAGTTGCTCACTTAGGAGTATGAGCAGGCTTATTTATGCAGCATGTTCAATGTCGGTAGATACTGCAGAAATACGGTGTTTCAGGCTAGACCGATTTGACTTGTAAAACTTCGAGAAAATTTTGAAAACCGTACTAGGGTTTGCTGGTGGAAAATATAGGCTGTATTGGGATTTTTTTCTTGGTTTCTGCAACAAATTACAACTTCTAATGCAAATATTTGAGACTCATTGGTATTTATCACTGCCTTTTTGAAAGATAATTTTCAGGTCCTTTAAAACAGGAGGAAAAAAACAGATTTCTGGTTTAAACCAGGGCCTCAAAGTGGCAGCTTTTCACAGCAGAGAAAAGCGGGTCAGTTATCAGTCCTGAGCCCTTTTGCTCCGATATGGCACAAAGAGGTTCCACAAGCAGGTGTCTCCTGAAAAAAGAGATGATGGATAAGCCTGTACCCTCACTGATATGAATTCCTGCCCCAGTTTCCATAGCAGACCAGCTCAGGAGCATGAAAGAGCTGCCGAGGTTGGAGAAAATGCCTTGCAGGTAGGCTGGGCCTTCAGTGCATGCAAACATAAGGCGAGCATTGCCGTGTCAGAGCAAATCTCTGGGCATATCCAAATTAGCCCGCTCAGACCCGGTCCTCCAGGGATCCTGTCCCAAGACATAGCTGCGCAGTTTGAGGATGTGTTGTTGACTAAAAATCCCAGCTAATGCGATAGAGGGGGAAGAAAGTCTTGCAGTCCCTGGCTGTGGAAGGAAGTGACAATGTTTTGTAATATTTTCCACCAATTCCACTATTTTTTTAAAATTTTTCCACTATTTTCTAAGTGCCAGCCTCTGACTACTCTCTGCCCATCCTCTTTCCTACATGAGAGTCTCGATATACAACTGTTTGTCCCTTGGGCTTGCAAAGAGCTGGCATGTTCTTCTGCCCATCCTACTTTGGGTTTGGAAAACAGGAGATTGGTGAGATCCCTGCCCTTGCAAAGGGCAGAAGCTGGGCTGTGGCACCCCCATCCCACCAAAAAATATCTCCCAGGGTAGCAGGCACCCAGTGTATTCTGTTGCATGGCAGTGGGGAAACAGGAGCTGCTTTTAGCTATTCTCAAAGGCTGGGGGGAGGATTCATGGCATCCGTAGGAGCTGCTCCCTCTGTGCGGAGGGGCTGAGAGCTTCCTCCAAGCCACGGCATGTAGAGAACTGGGGAATGATATGAAACATTTTTGATAGTGTAAATAGCTCCTGAGTCAGCTGCCATGGGGGCTGGAGGCAGCTCCACCGCTTGAGATCACTTGGCTCGGTGCTTGATGTGCTCTTTCAAACATAATCACTAGCTCAGGGCCGGTTTATTGGGGTTTGCTTTGTGTGTTTGCATGGCAGGGCAGATAAATTCTCTCTGCTGCAGGGGTCACTGGGTGGGGCCATGCAGAAGGTCTCCCAGGGACAGGAGTTCAAAAAGACACAGGGACATCAGCCACCCATCTCCAACTTGAAAGCGGAAAGGGAAATAAGCACTTTATCCTGCACCCTCCTGGACTGCCACAAAAATTCCAATATACAGAAATATGTGGAAGCCTTTTGACTTTGCAATGGACAAATCTACAGTCTCGCCAAGTGAAAATACTACTTCAAGTGCCCGTTTTGTGTTCCAGTTTATCCCGTCCAAGTGTATTTCAGTCCCAGCAGTGATCTCTCCTCTGACAAGGATTTAATATTAGGAGGCTGTTGGCCCTAATTCAGTAAAGCGCCAGGTCATTGGCCGTACTTGCGCATTCATGGCTTGCTCCTTTCTCAATATTATATTGAGCATGGGTTCCTTGGGAGACTAATGTTTGGAGCAAGGAGACAAGTCGGTTTTGTTCCTGTTTATTTTGTTTGCCGTCCAAATTAATAATAGGTTAAAGACATCCTGCTGATTAGCCATAACATCCCAGCAGCATTATTTGTTCTGTCACAGTCGAGATTGAGATCCTGGGGTGCTAAGGAAAGAAGACACCAACTCTGCCATGGAGATGGAAAAAGGAGAGGCTTCTGGTCTTAAGAAAACAGGTCAGCATTGAAGTGACCTTAAAAAAATGGACTCACAGCTGATGGCATGGAGTTCTCCCAGCTGATGAGAGCGAGATGGTTGAAAAGCTAATCTGGAGAAAATTAGAAGTGATTTGGAGGTCTTGAGTTAAAGAAGGAGGTGCATAAATGCTGACGGTATTTTATAAAACTAAGTGGAAGCATCCCCAGGCATATCCTCTCCATGGGAGCAGAGCAAAGTCTACTTTACTGGCCATAGAGCAGCCCCAGCTTGGCTCTTTGGGTGTCAGGGCGTGGGCTGGTGGATCTGGCTGGATGGCAGTGTTTGTCTTGCCCATCCCCAGGATCTGCACTCTGCGTGCAGATTAGAAAGTTCACATAAACCTATCCAACACTTCACATCAGTCCTTCTGTTTTCTGTCCCAGGTCCTTCCCTGCCAAACTCAGGGGTATTCAGTGTTGCTCTCTGCACCCCAGCCTCTTGTGGTCTGGCAGCATGATAGAAATAGTATCCCTGCTTCATGATAAATCAGTGCTGCCCAGTGGTCCACATCTGGCCGAGTGGGCTCTGAAAGCTGCAGAAAAGAAAATATTGAAAGCTCTTTTTTGCCTAATGTCTATGTGTATGTATAGATTTACATATATATATTAAATGGATAGACATGTGTGTATATATATGTAAGACATATATAAAAGAAGCTTGTCTAGAACCACAGCATGTCGCTTTTCTCTGTCGGCAGGCTTTCCACGAGGCTGGGCTTACACATGGGGACCAGATGTGGCCATCCAAAAAGTTCTGTTCACTTCTATACCCTCTCTTTTTTTCCTCCTACTTAAGTACAGCACGAGACATGTGGGCCAGCCATCCATCTGAGGCTAAGTGGGAACCAAGAGTGATTGCTTACAATGCCATAAATAGCTAAATAGCCATTTTCAATAGTAAACAGGGATATGTGAATTAAGAACGAACTCTCCAAGCAGTTTGTAGACATTCCAGTTTCTTGTTTTAATATCTTCATGTGGCTTTTTTTCCCCCTTTCTTCAGTTCTCTTGGTGGGAGGTGACACATTTAACAATGCTTCCCATGAGCAAGAGGCCCACTCTGGTTATCTAAAGCAGAATGAAAAAAAAAAAAAAGGGCTAGGACTTTTCAAAAGCAGCCTAGCAGAACTACAGACCTTCGGCGTCTTGGGAGCAGTATATTCAGTTCTTTGAGGGGACCCTGAAAAATCCCATCCACACGATATTGGCAGTCGATGCAAGGGTTGGGGGATGTGTTGCCAGCTTACAGCCTTTGTAAGAATTTTCAAAGCTTTCATGAGCTGTCTCAGCCAACCACCCTTCTTCTTGACAGCAACGAAAGCTGTCCAGAAAGTCGAATTCCCGTTGCATGGAATTACATTTTCTGATATTTTTCTATTTGCTTTTGTTCCAGATCGGGAAGAAAAGTCTCAATTTTTTCACAGAGCAGAAGTTCTTGTGAAATGCAGAGTCAGAAACATGGGAGCAACCTTACTGAAGTGGACCATTTAGTTTCGGTCTAAATGCCAGGTAAAGTGATACAAAACACAGCCATCAGAATGAAAGGAAAGGGTAGAATAACCAGCATGAAAAGGCTGAAATGAAGCTTTCTGTTTCAAACATAAATGTTTCTGAGGTTTTGCTGTCGAACTCCTTCAGAATCAAAAGTCTCCCGCAGGTCAAATGATTTTGGAAGAATCAGAAATAACTGTTGAAAAACTGCCCTGGGAATTTTAGCAGTTTGCCCCAAACACAGCTTACTGTCCCATCTGTGCTCCTCTTTAAAACACAGAGTTGATAACCACACACAAAACTTGGGATCCTGCTTTGAGGCTGGCCCTGGTTTGAGCAAGAGGTTGGACTAGAGAGCTCCCAAGGTCCCTTCTGAACTCTATGATGCCCACAGTCTTTGCCATGGAAAATAGTAACTTTTCTAAGTGATAATGGGGGG
>Ga0065711_1045199_pt1 | contig 13627 bp, 7 predicted proteins | sample Hoacrofraction12_FD_59098 | JGI IMG/M metagenome (GOLD analysis project Ga0065711, IMG submission 59098) | Hoatzin crop microbial communities from Cojedes, Venezuela - Epithelial fraction 12 v2 (version 2) | ecosystem: Host-associated > Birds > Digestive system > Esophagus > Crop | place... | reverse complement strand
GGGGGGGGGGGGGCGCCGGGCGCTGCGCAGCCCCCCCGGGCCTGGGACCCGCGGTCTCGGGGCGCGGCGGCTCTGGAATGGTTTCTGGCGCTTCCTGCAGCCGCTTAGAGAGAAACTTCCCCGTGTGCGGGGAAACTTCGGGGTCCGGCTGCTGTCGGTCCGTCCGCGGCCTCGCGGGCCGTGGGTGAGCAGCAGGGCGGGGGGCTCGGGGGGGTTCGGGGCAGGGGCTGCGACCGGGCCCGCTCGGGGGGCTGGGACACGCCGGGTCGGTGCCGAGCGACGCGGAGCTGCCGTCGGCTCCTGGGCTTCGCTCCGCTCACGGCTTGGAAGGAGCTGCTGGCAGGGAGGGCAGCCCGAGAAAACTCCTGGTTTTCTCCGTTCAGTAGCGTAACAAGGGAGAGAACGCTCCTGAAAACAGTGGTTTGACCGGAGGACGCCCGCCTGCCTCCGCAGCGTGCTCCCGGCGCTCCGTAGTTCCTGTGCGTTGGCAGTTGGGTCGCAGGGCTGGTGTTGCTGCGCGTAGGAAAGCGCCAGCAGACGGTTCGAAGAGTTAAATTGAGGAAACCGACTGTGCGGTGGAGAGCGGCTGCCTGCCGTGAAGGGTTTCACTGCTGCGACTGCTGTCGTTGCCTTTTCTTACCGAAATGGCGTGCCGGTCGCTCTGCGGGAGCTGGCAGGTCAGCTGGGTTCGGAAGGGGGTTTAACGTGGGAGTACGGGAGACTTGTGGGCAGTGACGGATGAAGCCATGGAGAAACAGAAATAGTGCGTTGCCACCAAAGGTCTGGGTCTCGAGTGAGAAGTTACCCCAATTGGGGCAACTCGAAGGGCAGTTTCAGATGGAGCTCCCCTGCCTTGGTGACATCTGCCACTCTTTGGGTTTGTAGAAGCAGTGCAGTTCACCACGTCCCAAGTATGAAATGCTGTCTGATTATTCTGACATCATTATCACATTGCTTAATGACTTCATTACGCTGGGAATGCCGTGTGCGCATCCTGTTGCTATGGCAAAGGTCAGTCCAGTAAATAAAAACATTTAATGTTCTGTTCATCGTTGTGGCAGAAAAACGCTATCGATGTACCGACGTGGTTGCCTGAAGACTGACAGCGTATTCCAACAGAAGCTTTTAATGCTGAGTTAGAGCCTGGGAAATTGTCACTTGCCGTTCTCAGCAGATTGTCCCTTCCCTCCCGCTGTTGTGTCGGGCAGCAGAAGTTGTGAAATCCTACTTTTGGGAATGAGAATGCGTCTGTCGTTCTGCAAGGTGGAGTCGGCAGGAAGTGCTGTGCTCACACACACCGCTGCTAAAAATACTCGCTTTTCACGCGCGCGGTTTGCTGCTGGTCCCGCTCCCGGAGGAGCGGAGTTTGTGTTCTGCCGGGCTAAGATCATCCTCTGACAAGTGAGTTCTGCTTCCTAAAAGCAGCTGCTTCTGGTGGCCTGTGCAGACGCGGGAGGGTGCGCCCAGAAGGCTGTGGCTGGCCCGAGGCGGGAGCCGGGACGGCGTGGAGCGGGCAGACCCACGGGCTGGGGGGCTGGGGCTCGGGGGAGGCCAGCAGCCATGGCTGTCGTCACCGTTGGAGGCTAAGGAGCTTTGCCGCAGATTTTGAGAGGACTGCGTGCCAAACGGACTGACCTACGAGCACGGTGCAGGTCCAGGGAGACGCTGATGCTTTCATTTGGAGCTGGATGTTTGCGCGGTTTGTCACGTTGGGTTGTGTTTGAAACCACACGCTGCAGCTGTACGGACGTCGGCTGGTTGGGGTGCGTTTCATGGCTGCTCGTCCAGTTTGAGGACTGCTCTTAAAGAACTGAGGTGTCATTAGGTAGCAGTAGTGCAGCGTGGACATACTCTAAGATAGAAGTTTCAATTGTATATTGAATCATAGTCTTAGGCATAAACAACTGTAATTTTTTGTTTGTACTATACGTTGCAGGGTTTTTTCTTGTACCGTGCACGTGCGGTGCGTTCTCGGTGGCACTTTGAACTTGTAGTTAGTGTTTAGAGAACAGATTGCTTCTGGGCAACTTCAGAGACTCAGAATCGTCTGGAAGAGGAATCGTGATATTCTGAGAACAGGAACAAGTTATCTGTTCATGCTGGGGAAAAGGAAGTGAAGCTTTTGAGCGTACGTGAAGTTCAAATCTTCACTCTGTGTGCGTGCAGTGTTTTTCACTGGTAGCTGCGTGAGATGCGGTGCTGCCTTCAGCCCGGCACCGCGCTGCGGGGCTGCCTCGGCTGGCGCTGCCGCTCGGTCCCGGGCAAAGCTGCTTTGTGGGGCAGTGTGATTTGATCGCTTGCTTTGCATTTCTGGCGAGCCAGATTAGTGTTAAACATGAAGCATTTCTGGTAGCTTTGTGTGTTTAATTCTGCAGAGGCAGATTCGAGAGAGGCCTAACGTTTAAAACTTGGTCAAGGCTTGGGGTTGTGTTTGGGTGGTGTTTTTTGGTGGTTTTTTTTTGACCTTGATAGGAGGTGGGTTTTGGTTTGTTTTGCGTCATTTTTAAGAGGAGGTCGTGGGAATGGTGGGTGGAGTACAGCCTGATTTCATTTCATGCTGAGCTCTGAAGTAGCTGTTGATTTGCTTTTACTCTTTTACTTAATAGGTAATGGGAAATTAAACAGAATTTTAATGAAAACATCTTCTCGAAGGGGTGCTCATAAATCCCAGGATCAAATTTTTACTTAGGCGTTCGTGTTCGCACCTTGCAAAGCTTCTGATCCTGGAAACGTGACACCCAATGGCCGAGGAAAGCGAGGGTGTTAGGAGGCTGGAAGGAGAGGTTGATCTTGCTGAGCTCTCTGGTTTGATCCAGTCTGTCTTGTTCGGATGCTAGAACTTGTGCGAGGTGTTTGGTTTTATTTGCTGCAGTACTGGAGTCTGGTGGCAGCCAGGATTTGAGATTATTGGGATTCCTAGACTGCTCTCTGGGTGTAAATTAATGTCCTAAAAGGTTCCTCTCTCAAACAGGTTTCTCCTTGGACTATATCCTAAAATCCTAAGTGCGGAGAGGATAAAGGAGGACCTAGCTTTTAGTTGCTAACGCACAAGTTGGAACGAGCCTCCAGCTGCCTTGGCTGCTGGCCGTCGTTCAGCAGGCTGCAGACACAGTGCTTCCTGCTGCCGAGCGGCGCGGGGCGTCGAGTCCAGCGGCGTTCGGTCAGTGGAGGTGGCTCAGGAGAGCATAAAGTTGTGAGGATGAGTTTATTTCAGTCCTACGTGTACAAGTGATAAATTTCAGGAGTCAGTTTTCATGGGTAAGACATTTCCCAGAATGGTTGACTGTTTTTTTTTTTTGAAGCCATACAGTTTGAAGTAGGAATAGGCTGTTCATCCTCTGCAGTTGGGCAGTAATTCAGAGCTCTTAAGCAAGTCATGGATTTAACTTAGCTTTCCCATTCTTGAATTGTTGTTGTTGAACATTCGGGAACGCTGAGAAGCAAGAACCGAGGGGGAGTCTGATTGATGATCCAGTTTAGTGTCTCCAACACTAATATTAGAACGAAGAAGACATGTCTGTGTTGGTTAAATGAAGAACTGTTGAAATAATATACCAGAAGAGAAAGGATTAAAATAACTGTGAAGAAGAGACACTTTCATTAATAGCTTCTGAGCAAGAAGGATATAAAAAAAAAAATTATCTAATGTAAGGTATCTGTGGGTACACTTTTTATATAAAGTTGAAATAGAAATAACCTTCAGTTACCCTGCATATATACCTGCAACTTCCATGTTGAAAAAATAGTATCTAGCCATATGACATTAATTCTGTGTTTCTGTGTTGCTTTAGCTTTCTTCCCTAAAAGCCCTGTGCCACCTAGGAAGGTTATAACTTATTTCAATATTCTTTGCTAGTCCAACCCAAACGTAGTTTAGATTTGTGTTTGAGGCACGCCTGTGTTCTCAGTGACTTGGCGCGCGGTTGTCGTGCCCTGGTCTTCGCTCCGGGGCTGGTTCTGCTCCGGTGTCCCCGCTCTGCTGTGTCCCTGTCCCTGGGCTGCAGGGAGGTGCCTCTGGGGGGAGGTGGCATCTATAGGGCTCGGTCCCTTGGAGACCAGAGGACAAACTAAGGGTTTGAACTCCATGGTGCGACCTTACAGAAACGGGGTGAAGTTTAGCCGGGTGTTCCCCCTGACTGATTCTCTGGAAAACAATCCTGTATCGTAAGGAGTCGTACAGATTCCTTGGATGCACCTAGATTTTTCCTTTCTCCTTAAGATTTCTTCATTTGTACTTGAACAAGCTCTGCGGAAGGCATGGTTTCTTTTGATTTACAAGGTAGACAAGATTTTAGAGTAAATGCTGGTTTTCATAGCCATACCTTGGAGTTTTTTAAAAATGCAAATAATACGCTTTTTAAGGTTGCAGTGTAGCTAGTAAACCTGGCATTCAACACAGCAGTTGATCCAATGATGTAAGATTTTTAGGAGAAACCTGGTTATAGTGTATAAAAAATGATGGTTGGTTTGGATTTTGTAGAGTATCACCAGGACTGAAAGCAACTGCAAGGCTGAATGGCTCTAATGCCAGCTCTGAGGCTCCAGCTGAGTGTGCTCGGAGTTGATTGATGTGTCGGAGCAGGCCAGGAGAAGCCATCCTCCAAGGTCAGAGTGGATTTGCTGCGGGTGACAGCCCCGAGGAGGCAGAGGAGGTAGCTTAGGCTGCTGTAGATAGTGTCCTTCGTGTGCGAAAGAAGTGATTTTTCAGATTCCATGTGGTATGATGTATAAAGCAGATGCTTCATGCCGTTTAAGATCGGTTTACCCTGTAGTGTTAGAAGCAAAGGAAGTGGAAAATGTTTGACAAAAGCTGTTCGGTGGATGAGCAAGGTCGGTTCTGAAGCCTCACGGTGCCGGCTTGGTTCTGCCTCAGCATCTGTCGAGGTGTCCCCTCTTGGAGCCTGCCGTGGCGAGGGACGGGCAGTGCTGCACACTGAGGGGACGGGAGGCTGGGGTGGCAAGGGGCAGGAAGGGAAATTTCAGTGAAAGTGAGGACAGACGGTTGCCCTGGGAGCGATTTAGCACTGGAACAGGCTGCCCGGGCGCTTTTGCAGTCTCTGTCACTGCAGATATGCAGAACTTGGCTGGGCAAGGTCTCGAGTGACCTGGTCTGGCTTTGGAGCTAGCCCAGTTTGGAGCATGGGGTTGTGGCAGTGGCCTCTGGAGATCCGTGGCAATCTGAATTACCCTGTGTTTCGTTGTGTTTTACGTGACATGGTTGTATTACATGGTAGAGTGGGCGAGATGTGGTGAGAGGTCCAGTGGCCAGAGCTTCAGGCTGTGGTTTCGTGGTCACTCAAGGCAGTGTAAGCGCAGTCGCACAGCCCGCTGTCCCCCATGCTTGGGTACTTGCACTCGTAGATGTTGAGGTAACTCAGGGAGCTTAGTTAGCTGAAAACTGAGCTAGTCCCAAAAATATCGATGTAGTTTTCAGCCAGATCCCTTCTTGCTCTGACTCATTGTGTGGTTGTGCAAGTAGCAGCGCCGGTCGAGGGAAGCAGTTGCAAAGAGAGCAAGAAGCTGCAGCTCCTGACTACACCTGGCTTAGGGCAGCTCCTCTCTGTCGGTCTTGTGCCGGGACTGTAGCAGAGGTGATGTGGTGGCTATCTGCTTTCCCTGGTATGTCTGGAAAGAACGTGACCTGTGGCTTGTTCTGGGTGGTGGAGAAATAGGTGAATATTTGCTCTCTGTCCTCAGTGGGGGTGAACTGTTATTTGCAAGAAGCAGCCTGCATTTGCGGGAGTTTGTATCAAGCTGCCTTTCTGTTGCAACAAAAGTAGGGTCTTCGCTGCTGGTTTTTCTGTGGGCTTCGCTTGTTGTGTTGGTGACTTTTGAGACATCACCTGTGAGCTGGGTTCGCGTGTCTGCTGGCGGACTGAAACCATTCAGAGATCAATGGCTCATTATTAGAAGACACCTGCGCTTTCCTGTGATGGTGATAATTTTGTTAATTATTGCCTGTGTTCTGAGCTCCCTTCTTCTGAAGAAAGGGGAGCGCAGGGAGAGGCTGCGTAGACCCTAGTGACAGTGGAGCATCAGTCGGGGCAGCAAGTACCTGGTCTCTGCGCTGAAGCACTTTGTTCTGGTGTGAGACCTGCTGCTGCCTTTTCGCTTCCAGGTTTGGTAGGAAACAAGTTTTTGTCTCCAAACCTCTGAACGGGACAGAAACTGGTTACTGAGAGATCACTTCTCCCCTTGCAAATACTGCAGTAATGAAGGTTGTCTCAAGTAGTCCATTTAACGATATTAAAATGAAGCGGCTGTGGGAAGATGGGTGGTGTTCAAGGAGGAGGCACTCTGTTACATTCCTAACCAGAAATGCTGTGTTTAAACTGAAATTGCATTCATGCGCTGTGGGAACATCCTTCGAGGTGTGCGTGGGAAGAAATGGGACACCAGAAACCTTCCCTGATTTGGATCACCAATCGTTTTGGGTTTTATAACTTCTGTATTTGCAGGCTGCACTCACAGCGCTGTAGTAGCCAGTACCTGTAGTTAGAGATGGGGTTTCAGACTGCGCTGGTGCTGTTTCTCCCGTGACAGTAGGCCACAGGGCGTGACAAGGGCTCTGTTCTCACCGTCCCAGCCGGCTGAAGCAGGTAGGGTGGCTCTGCGTGAATCTGAATGTGGCCACATGAAGACGATGTTTTGATGTGTGTTGGTGCTCGGTGCCGCCAGCGGCCCGGCAGGAATCGGGTGCTGGGTGTTGGGAAATACCTGCTCTACCTGAACAGGCGCTTCCTCGGCGCGGCTGCCGTGGCTCGACGTGAGCCGCGGTGGAAGCACATATTCAGTTTTTTTGATTGAGAAATACAGATGCTTTCAAAAGCAGACCTCGGTATGTTTTGAAAACTGCTGTTTTGATTCTTTTGATGAACAAAATCCGCTATCTGGGGGGAAAGTCTGACCCTTCACAGGGCTTTTTATAACAGGGAAGAAGCAGGTGACGTAGGACAAACAGCAGAAAAGGAAGCTCCAGGGCTGCTTGCAGCCCACGGCTGCAGGTGGCTGGCCTGGCTTTATCACCCTTTTCACGTTGTTTGAGTGAAAATATGGGGAGCGAGGCAATAGCAGTCCTGTCGAGCAGGTGGCCTGAGTCATTACTGTTTGTTATTTATTTTGAATATTGATAAGATGGAAAGTATTTAAATCCATCTGGGGCACTGAAACAAGAGGCGTGGATTTGTCCACAGCAGTGGCTGTGGTATGGCTGAAACAGATCTTACTAATCGCTTAAATGAGGCAGGTAAAAATGTATGCTGCCCTGGCGCTTCATACACTCACGTAAGGAGCAGGGTGAGCATTTCTGTAATAGGTAATTGTCGTCCTGTCAAAAGTTACTGCAAAAACCTGCTTTTTGGAAATGCCCTGCAACCAGTAGGACCCAGCGTGTTTGTCAGTCGGTGGCATTGCGTAAGCGCTGCCGGCGGGAGCGTGGCAGGAAGGCAGCCGGTTGCGTTTCGCTTGCGAGGGGCTAGAACAGGACTGCACGCTCGAGGCTGGCCGGGATGTAGCGGGGGGGTTGTCGAAATGGTCGTTGGGTCCAATGATGTGTTCTGGAGTGTTCCAATACTGAAAAAAAATAATTTCTCATGTTTGAATGAGGGTGTTGCGTGTGAACGGGTGGCTGTGAAATCTGCTCTGCAAGAGATCCGAGCCTCGGTGGCTGACTGCTGCGGCTGGAGCTGGGAGCGTGGCACGCTGCTGGGAGCAAGGCTGCTACGCGGTTTTCTCCGAGTGAATAATCTGTGCAGAACCGGGCATCCCTCGCGTTTTGAACGCAGCGGCTGGCAGCAGCCCCTTCTCTGGAGAGCGCTGCGTATGTGGGAGGAGCAGTTCAGCAGGATGTATTGGTTGCAGAGCCTTTTATGTTGCTTTTTATGTAATATTCTTCTCTCTGATGCAAATAAACTTGAAGTTGTAGGGAGGGGCTCCTGAGAAGAGAAAAACTTTCATTGCAGAGAGCTGACATGCAGAATAATATCTTTTTATATGCCACCTACCACGTGATAGTTTAAAGTAAATCATAGTTCACTGGGTAAGGTTATTTCTGGCACAGTTCTCCTTTTTGCGCAAGTAGTCCCATTCCAGCACAGCTTGCTTTACCCGGAGATTTGAGGTGTTAGTACTGTGCTGGGCAACCATGAGTGGGTGTCGGGCCTGAAGAACGGAAATCTTGATGGATTTAGGAAATAAATACAGGTGAAGATAAAATAAAATGAGCCAATTGTTGCTTTTTGCTTTGATTTATAACACTGATTTTAGTTGAAAATAACATTAAGATTAAAGACACAGACTGAAACAGTTCCAGACAGCCTTTCTCATGAAACACTCGTGCATTTAGGGCTTTTAACTCATCAGGTCACTTATAAAGTCAGAGGGATTACAACATTGTTACGGCTTTGTTGTGTTTCATGAATGCACTGCACTGGCGTATTGATTCCTAGAACGCACTCAAATTTAGAATAGAGCTTTTTCAGGAACCTCATTTAAAATGTTCAAAGGGCTGTTGCAGTGCTCCAGGGCGCTTTCCTCAAGGCTGTGATTCCGAGAAAGTGGGTCTGTTCCTTTCTTCTGTAGTTTTAGGACTTTGTAGCCTCCATCTGTTAAATGAGCTGTTTGCTCCAAACCCTCGCCGTCAACGCGATGTCAAGAACAAGTCAATTTAGCACTCGAGCGAGCGTGAGCGGGGCGCTGGGGTAGCTGAGCAGGTACCAGAAACACGAAGTCACGCCGACAGAGCTGAGAGGCTGAAACTTCTTTAGTTGAGCTTTTCATGCCAGGTTCCCGTTAACTGCGTCTGTGTGGGCAGAAGTTTAAAAAGGTTCCTAAGTATATTTTAAAACTAGTAGCGGTATTGCCCGTGCATTTGAGTGGCTGATGTTGTGTTTGTAGATTTTCTCTGTAAAAACAGTTGAATGGAGTTTTAAGTCTGATGGCGGGGTGTCCTGACCGGCGTGGAGAGCACAGCCACCGCGGATGGTGGCAGTTAACATCGAATGGCGCGTGGTGTGTTCTCAGGTCTCGCTCGGAGTGCGGAACTGACTGTCTCCAGGCCATGTGTTTAACAAATTTGCATGCTAACATGGGAGAGATTTTTTTTTTTCCTATTGCCTTACATCTTTTCATTTCAAAGACACATGAAAAAAGGACGATATTTTTTTGCTCCTGTTTGAATACTGTTCCTGAGGTGGAGGGGAAGAACTGGCTGGTGCCGGTGGTGCTCATCGTGTTAGCGGCAGTAGGATGTGTCCTCCGCTCCGTGTGAGTTACACGTAGCGTCTCTGCTTCTGGGAGCAGGAGTCCGACTGCCCGTGGGGTGGTTTTGTTGAAGTTGTTTAAAGACAGCTGTGTAATAATCTATTTTGGTTGTAATCAAGCTTGACCTATAAATACTGAAATGGCTCATAGAAAACTGATTTAAACTATCAGAGCTATTTCCTTTAGGGGTTAGTGTCACCTTTTATTTTCCATAAAGGAAATTCCAGGATGAATTGTCAAGTAGTTTTGCCCTTCTAAGCCCGGCAGATTGGGGAGGATTTAAAAGCTTCAGAGAACCCCCGGCACAGAGGTCAGGTCTGCCAGCGGTTCGGTTCCCACCCTCCTGGCCTGAAAGTTCTCGCTGTGATGCACTTCAGTCTTCAACACTGAAGTGTTAATAACATTTTCAGAATATTCCTTCAGTTAAAATCTTCACGTAGAAGAAAATTTCTTTTTTGTTGTTAAAGAAAATACAGTTTCTACCTCCCTCTGCCCCCAGCTTCCAGGAAGCAGCATTAAGGGACAGAGCTAAAACGGAAGGATTAAGTACCATATTAAATAACTTAATTTCTTTAAAAAAGTGATTAAACTGTTACTTTTTCCTCTGTTCTAAGTTAATTCTGTGCATTAACTTACTGCTATTCAGGTTCCTATCAAACCTTAAATCTGGCCGTGAAAGCATTTCAAGAGATGCAGTTCTACTTTGCAGTGCTAAAATACATCCGTCAGTGACTGTGTTTGGGTACTCATTACACAGATACTCATCGCTGTAGGGGTTTTATTTAAACCGATAAATAATGTAGTATTAATAAGTGGCCATATGGCGAGTGGGGCTTTTCATTAAAAAATCGCTGCTGAAGTGGGCGTTCAATGAGCTGCCGTTGCGTGGGAGCAGTCGGTGTTGCGCTGGCTGCGGCTCGCGCGCGCCGAGCGGTCGAGCGTTTCTCGGCGGTGAAAATCCCTGGGCTGCGTATGACAGAGCTGCCCGTCGGATCGGTCTGCGTGGTCACAGCCAGTGTACGCACACGAACGGATTAGTGCAGCTTTGCCAGGAAGATTGAAAGAATCTGAGTATTTTCTGGAATTTGTAAGTTCGCCCGGTCTCCTGAGAAGCTGGGCAGTGTCCTTGCTAACAGAGGACGCATTTTTAGAGACTTAATGTCAGTCTTAGAATTTGTCACTGATGGGTAGAAATCCGTCTGAAGAGCAGTTTAAGCATCTACATTTTTTTCCGTAGTTTTGAAGAACCCTGGAACAGGATGAAGCTGTGCTGGTCGCTCCATCAGAGGTTTGATGCTGGAGACCAAACTGGATCCCAGCCCCCAGCAGTGACCGGTGTCTGGTCACTATTACAGCAGAAATAAAGCAATTAAAGTGTAGGCTGAAACTGCAGTGACAATCTACCTACCTCATGTCACTTATTGACTCTAATTACATAAACCAGGAAGAACATAGTTAAGAATGTTGCCAAGCTACTATCAGCACAACAAATTATTCTTACCAAGTATAACGTCGTTGGCGTTTTGCTGTGATTAAACCTCCTAGAGTCTGTCTGGAATTTAATCTGTACTGAAAAAGGTCGGAACACTTTTTTCCACTAAAGAAAACGGAGAAAAAAAATTTATAGGACTTAAAATTCAGTGGCAAATTGTGGCTGTGGTAGACAACAGATGGAGGAAGTCCCATCAACGGCTTCCGTGTCTGATGTTTGTGCCCTGTAACTTTGACACGTTTTGCTGATGAGGAAGGGGGAAAGGAAATATTTTTCTTCTTCTGGAAAAGCTGTCGAGAACTTCTCTGGCTTGTGTGAACCCCTCAGCTGGAGATACTGGAGTAGCTGTGGGTGAGGAGAACTGGCTGGGTGCGACGGTGGTGGGACGGCCACGCTCTGCGGCTGGCTGCTGCGCAGGCGTGGGCTGCGCGCTCCCTCGCCGGGCTGCTGCCAGAGAGTGGCCGTGCAGTGCTTCCTATCAACGCGGTTTTAAGGTGTAATTGAGAAAAGTCTGTGTCCTCCCAGATCTGCGCAGCTGAGGTGGGTGTCTGTCCTCCTGTGTGCAGGTCACTGCTCATGAGCACTGAATCTGCAGCAGCGCTGCGGTCCGTGCGGGGGGAGGCTGCCAGTTACGGCGGGTGACGTAGCGGTTTGTTCTAATTTGGGGATGCAGTGTGCATTGGTCTTTGAGTTTTGCTTCTGGCTTCCTTTCCCCTGCCTTTGTCTGTCTGGCACGCGTCCCTAGCGCTTTCTGCAAATGCAGACCAATAGGACAAAAAATAAATTAGCCGTTTCGGCACGGCGAGCTTTAGCTGCCCAAAGTACTCGTTCCTTGCCTGGAGTGCTTTATAGCAAAGCAATTTATAATGAATAAGTAGGCAGTCACCTCCCTGGAAGTTAACATTGTGATATTTAAAATTGCCAGTTCAGCCTGAAGCTGACTGCGGAGAAGATTACAGGCTGAGAAGGATCAATCTCGATACGTCTGTGCATAAACCCGCACTTTCAAATTACAGAATCACTGCTGCTTTCAGAGCAGTTGGTTCCTCTGACTTGTTTGTGTGTGCTGTCTTTGATTTGCCCAAAGCGCCCGTTCCACACGGCACTGGAGCCGGAAGGGACTGCTGGAGGACTTGACTCTTAGCCCGGGCACTGGCGGCTCTGGCCCCGCGGCAGTGACCCGCACGGCGCTCTGCGGAAGGCGTCAGGTCACGCAGCAGCGGGCGATGCGGACGTGGCTCGGAGGAGCGCCCGGTCGGGACGGAGGTTTTGAGAGTGGAGGTGTGCGGGGTCTGCAGGCCGGCCTCTTGCCTTCGCTGCTGGGGCACTGCAGGGACAGCGCGGACAGTGTCGTCCTTCGCCGGTGTTCTCGGATACCTCAGCGCTCGTTTGGCTCGTCACTGTTGGGGTGTTTTTTTTTTTTTTTGCGTGGGCTTCTCACTGTGGTTTTTTGTTTTTAACCAGTACTTCAAAAACAACAAAAAAGGAATGTGTTTAGATTTAAATTACTGAATCGTCGTTGCCTCTCACTTGGACAAAGTATGTTATTAAAACATTACTGCCTTCCTGTTTGTAACTTCATGGATTGTTGGTGAAAGTTCTCTTTTTAGAAATACTAGAGTGGGACAATATTGAAATATTGTTACGCTTTTCACTAATCGCAGTGAGTTCAGTTTATAGGTACTTTATGAAATGCTCCTTAGCACAGTAGTGGCTCAGGGTTAGATTCAATTCCCAAGTGTGACTGCAGGGAGCCGAGCTCACTCACGAGTTGCTGCAGGTCTCTGCGCATGGCGGCCTCCCTCGAGGAGCGCGTGTGGTTCCGAGTGTCCAAAATACCTGTTGGCTAACGCTGAACTTGCTGAAGGGCGAAGTAGGGTGATGAGGCAAAGTCAGCTCCTGCCAGGAACTAAAATGTTTTCCTTGTTTTCACAAGAAATAACTCGGGTTTTGGCCTGCAGTGAATTTAGGAGAGGAAAAGCTTATAAACCTGCAGGGACGGGACGTGTACTGCAGAGCCCGTGACGCTCCGCAGCGGGGTATGGCCGTGGTGAACCCTGCAGCTGGGTGCACACTTGTTGCCGTGATTTGGATTTGATTTGATGCTGAATGCAGTCAGTGGAAATGGTAATGGTTTTGCTGTTAAAATTGTAAAATTGAGGGTGAGATTCCTGCCCTAAGGTATAGAAGTTGTATGCTATTATGTAATGTTTATATATAAAATGCATTTACTCGGGTGTCGGATACCGCAGTGACGATGTGCAGTGGAACAGAAGCAGACTCTGCAGACTGGGTGAATGGAAGTTTGTCAAGGTGTGCGTTAAAGTCACACTGAAGTCCTGCTTTCTGCTTAAGCTTGTCTTTTTTCATTTCCTTTTTTTTTTCCCCTTCCTTCTCATTTTTCTGGTGCTGATGGCCTCGGGAAAGGTGGAGATTTGCTGCGTACCCCAAAGACGGGGAGATTGGCTGCCTTGGGGAAGGGGCTTGGCAAGTGAGTCCATGGCAGTGATTTTTATTATTAAAGTAAATGCCGTGCTAACTAGTAAGTCTGTGGCAGCCTTTGTCTCACTGCTTTTTAGGGGAGGTGTCTGTTAATTAGTTACGTGATTTGCAGACAAACACCCTTTCATTTGTGGTCCACCATCCCTCTTCCCGGCACCTTTCCGTAGCTCGCGTGTAGCAATCGCGTAATTGTTGACAGCTTTGATTAATATTAGGGAAGTATTCAATGCGCTTTCGACTTCATTGAGTAATTTAATACCTGAGAACACGGTGTATAACCAGGGACTGATTAGGGAGCAGATGGCGAGTGGAGCCGTCGCTCGCGGTGCCGGGGCCGGGCGGCCGAGCCGGCGCGGTGCCGCAGGCAGCGTG
>Ga0065711_1045197_pt1 | contig 13627 bp, 8 predicted proteins | sample Hoacrofraction12_FD_59098 | JGI IMG/M metagenome (GOLD analysis project Ga0065711, IMG submission 59098) | Hoatzin crop microbial communities from Cojedes, Venezuela - Epithelial fraction 12 v2 (version 2) | ecosystem: Host-associated > Birds > Digestive system > Esophagus > Crop | place... | reverse complement strand
TGTCCCTTAATTCTAACCCACAAGCTTTCAACTTGTTCCTCATTTGCCCCCAGGCCAAGCTCAATGCATTCCAGTTGCTCCCTCACATATAGAGCAACTCCACCACCTCTCCTTGTTGGCCTGTCTTTCCTAAAGAGTGTGTAGCCATCATGACAGCATGCCAGTCATGCGAGTTGTCCCACCACGTTTCTGTGATGGTGACCAAGTCGTAGCCGTCCTGCTGTATAATGGCTTCCAGCTCCTCCTATTTATTGCCCATGCTACGTGCTATGTGCATTGCGTATTGCCCATGCTACGTGCGTTGGTATAGACACACTTGAGCTGGGCTGTCAATCTCACCCCTGGCCTTGGCACGCCAAGCCTAGGCTCATCCCTAGTGAGCTGGGCAATATCCCCTTCCCCCTTTGAACGTAGTTTAAAGCCCTCTCAATGAGCCCCGCCAGCTCATGGCCAAGAATTCTTTTTCCCCTTTGAGATAGCTGAGTTCCACCTGTCGCGAGCAGGCCCGGTGTTGTGTACACCTCCCCCAGTTCTGTCTCCTGATATACCCCAGCCTCCTTCTCCAAGCAGTGCTCACTTTCCCCCTGCCGCCCTGGGCTTCCTCCGTCCCCCATCCTTTGGGACCTTTCCTTGGTCCAGCCTTCGTCTGCTCCCTCCTTCCCACGTGAGACATTTCTGCGTTTGGCTTTGCCACACTACTTGCCAGTCAAGAGAAGGTTTAGGGCAAGAAAGTGTAGGTTTTTAAATCACTCTCACAAAGTCTCAGAGCTAGACGAGAGGGTACGTTTTCCACATTTAATTTCATTACTTGACTTTCCTGCAGCAGACGTGGGAACAGTCCCTGCAGGAAAGTTATCCTCAAATCCTCGTAGTCCTTTGCTGCAAGCTGCTTCCCTTCCTGCAGAGAGGGTGCACTCACTGTTTTGTTATCCATGTGGGTTGAGAGGGGACAAAGTTATTTCCAGCTGAACAACCTAAGTAATTCTTCAGATTTTCAAAAGGTTCTGTTAGTCCTGATGTCAGCATATTTTCAGGAGAAGGCTCATACATATCACAAAAGCCATTCCTGATATTGCCAAGTAGGAAATGGAAGCATAGCCACAGCATTTCAAATAAAATATTTCCATATTTTTTTAATATTTGCTAAATAGTGTGTTTGCCCTAGCTGGGAATAGACCAAATTTAGAAAGAATATCACAAGCACCTGCAAAAGGACATTTTTATAGGAAATACTGGACAAGTTTAACAGCACAAGTTTCCACCTCCTCTATGTATGTTAACTAAATGATGGAGTATCAATTATCTTAGCCTGCATATCCTTTAACTTTTTCTCTGGAGCTGGAAGACATAGTTCTAAGCACAGCTTGAAAGCTATGCACTAATGCTGTCTCATGGAAACAAGAGGATAGCTTTGTAGGTAAAGAACTGGAAAGGAGCACAGGAGATTCAGTTTATGGAGCTCCCACAAATATAAACTTAAGGGTGTCCTGTAATATTTACAATCTTTGCTTGCCAAAATACAAACATTCTTCTATTTACAGCTTACACTATTCTAAAATAAATGCCCCACCGATAAAGTAAAGGCAAGTCATTAAAAACTGATCTTACTAGCCACAGTTAGATGTTAGGCACCTCGTTCCTTGTGAATTTATAAATCTAACTTGCAAGCTTTCAACAGGTGTTGTTTTTGTATTTATTTGTATTTATTTATTTGGTTTTATTGTCTGATACTTTTCACATTCATTGTAGTAGAGGGATGCTAAGCTAAGCTTAGACTGACTTCTATTGCAAAATAAACAATAGACAACTTGTAAGTTCAAATGGGCATTTTGATGTATGCCCATGTAAAATCTGCCTAAAAATGAAAATATATACTTCCTGACAAGAATATGTATATCTTCAAAATGTTGTCACAGTTTTAGACATTCTGCTTGCAGTTAATGTCCTCAATATCTCAGGTCTTTCAGTCTTCCATATGTCTTTCCTATCTTAAATTACAGTATTGAAGCCAACTGTACAGCACACCAACTAAGAAGGCAATTTTGCAAAATTATTACAAATCAAATTACAATCTGACAAGACTGTAGGATTTAAACTACCTGATTTCTGTATTTATCCACCTGTCTTTTTGTATGCCCCACTAGGTAATATCTGAGTTCCAAGAAAAGCAAAACATTTCTATCATCTATTCAGTCAATTACACAATGTCCAATACAGTGATGTTGTCCTCTGTAGTTGTATTTCTGTATTATCTGCAAATTACTTTCTTTGCTATGCCTTTAATAAACCCTGCACCAATAATGACACATACTGTTTCTCCGAGACAGGCTGAGGCTGAGAAATATGCAGAGCATGATTAATTAGCCAAGTGAAAGAAACTACCCAGCTGAAAAAAGTAATCATTGGCCCAAATGACCTTTGATGTCTCAGTGCTTTTGGCCAGAGGGTTTGGCAACAGCATGAGGGGGAATGCTAAAATAATCTACAGCTAATGCACATATTAACATTCTGATGATAGACTATTTTCACTGCGGAAACAATGTGTTTTAAGAGAAGCTAGTTCAGTTGTTATAAAGCCTGGTGGATTTAGTATTCTGGTGAAAGAAAGCAGAATCAGTACCTTAGTTTTTAATAGTCTCTTCTCCATTTCTACAGTAAAAAAGAAGCTCCTAGACTTTTTAGTACAGTTAATATATTTTCAGGGTCTGATGCAATGTTAAGACTGTGTAATGGTAAATCCCACTATATGGCCATCAGCTATGAGAGGGATAGTTTAAAACAATGATAAACCAGTTTTCATGGAACTGAAATACCATGCACTTCTAGAAACAAGACAACTGAAAAGCAGGAGCTTTGAAAACTTATTTAGTCAAGACAGGGATCATTAGCCTCCATGGTTAATGAAAGAAAAATGCATTTCTAAAGGATGTTTTGGTATACCTGTCTTAGACACACGTTTGAGAATGGACTGAACAGATTTCTGGTGGTGTATGTTTTCCTCTCCACTGCTATGGGGAGACTAGATGGCTCATCAAGACTAGCTACCTGACTTCGTAGGAGTTAATTTTGGTGATATGAATCCATCCACAAATACGCTGGTGCAGTGATCTGTAATGTATACACTTATGTGTGTACATACACATATTATATATAATTAGGATATTGAATCAGTATTGCACAAGGCCCTATACAATGGGGTCATGATTATTAGTTGGATCTCTTGTCACCAAATCACAAAGGAACAGAACAAAAATACCTAGTATGTAGAGGAGCTAATGTTTTGCCAGAATGTCTTAAAGGAGTTTGCAGGAATAGTGCTGGGAAACTGCTGGAGAATCATGATGGTTGCTATTACTTTTGCAGGCATCTCAAACCACTACTGGGTACTTCCCACTGGAGTTCAGTTTTGGTTTGGGAGTGTGCTTTTGACTTGAATCTTGTGACCATTCCCACCCAGTGTGCTTTGGTTTATATCACTGAGCTGTCTCATCACATGAACTGGGTTGCTTTGGAGTCAAATTAAACAGAAAGATGTGCTCCAGGAGCACACCTAGCATGCTCCAGCCATTACAGGGTGTTTATTCCACAGGGCTGGAGTACAGCTAGCCTAAAGTAAAACTGCAAAGCACATCCCGTGTGGACACCATCCAGCTGCTTTTGCTCTTTTGCTCAATAGATCTGCTCTTGTAGGGCTGAGTAAGCTGATAATGCAGGCACAGCCATTATTACATACTATATAGATCATGCCTGTTCAGTCATGCTGATCCACACAGTTTTAGTCAGCACATCATGTGTCACTTAAGCTTCTTCTATTGGAGGAAGCATGGTGAGTAGGAAGGTTATTATTCCAGTGATCAAAATAGACCCAGTTTGTACAGCTGAACCAGTCACTTGGCTGCAAATATCCTGCTTGCCTATAGAAGCATACCTGATTATTTCAATTTAATCCTGACATGCATTCAGCACTTGGCTATCACCTCGTCTCAAGTATTGGTAATGTATTTCTTAATAATGTATTTACTCGGTGATTTTCTTAGCATGCAGTCTAACTAACATGATGTGACTGGTCACGCACGTGCCATGTTGCTCTGAACGACACACTTCAGTCATTCCCGGGGCTGCACATCCCCCTTTGAGCCCTACTCTTTTTGTGGCTGAAAAAAGACATTACAGGTATCCTGATGTGATTGGTACCGACTCAACAGTTTGCTGTGGTCAGTGCCTTTCCTACTCTGTCACTCAGCTGTAAGCAGTTAGCCGCATACATGACTTAAATCCTTTTCCACTCAGTGTGTAAATCTCATCTCCTTTCTGCCAGTTCTCTGTTAAATCACAGTTGTGAGAGTAAAGTGCCCTGGGCTGCTGTGAGTCTGGTTAGCTCACCCACTGTATTAAATGAGACTCTTGGCTTTTATGTTGCTACTGGCCTTTGCCTTCTAGCCTGTACGGTGTAATAGAGCGACATCCTAATCTGTAAGTACTGAAAGATGGGAAAATGGTATCGTTTGTGTCAAGTGAGATAAAGAGTGCATCTAGCTTAGATTCGGACTGTGAGAAACATGTGGCCACTGTTCACACTCCAGCAACTCCTCCTGTATAAAATTGGTCCAGGAATGCACATACCTGAGTGTATACATAGCAACATATGTAAAGTTCAACAGATGTAACCTCGTATTTCTTAGGAATGACTGACTTACAAAGTGCAGCTTGGCCTCATCCTTCTCTGTCACAGCTTAGAAATATTTCTGCTAAAATAAAATTTGTCCAAGCATCTAAATTGAGTCTCGATGAGGCAAATGGCAGACTTTCGGAGAAGACAGGCTGTATTTTTACCTTAAAGACTATAACAAGAATCATCTTTAATCTTTGCATAATGTACTGATGGACTGTATCACTGCAGTGTCTCCATTTGAGAGTCTACTGCTGCAGTTATGTACCCTTTGTATGTACCCTGTGTATATACCCTGTGCCATCTTTGTTTTACCTTCCCCAAGGATATCGATACAGTCTCAAGGCCAGCAGGTCCTGAAGATATGCAATGAAGGAAATGGTGCCCATTAGCATTCAGCATAGAGCAACAACTCTTTTACTTGAGTTGCTGCAAAAGTCATGAATCTTTAAGACTGCAAATGTAAATGTTGTGTTAGAGATTTGCTAATCAACACAACATATATTGTCACTAAAATCCTAAGTACACCTGCAGGTATAAGAAACGGATGGCATGAGTTGTAGATGTTTTGATAAATCATGACTTGAGACATTTTGGCTTTTCTTAACATCTTTAAGTGACAATTTGTCTAAGGAGGATTTTTAATTAGGAAATTAAAAATGCAGTGCACAAACTATTGCTGTCTGACACAAACATCTCTGATTCTCTGGAAGCTGACCTTTTCGGATGACTTAACACCTCTCATTTTCTAGCAGAACGACATAGTGACATCCTTAGTATTTAGATAAAGACAAAGCATTTAAGTTTATATTTGGAGATAGTCTTCTCAAAACTATAACAGTTTCATAAATACTTTTGAAACTTCTGGCATAGCTGACAGATCAGCACTGTTAAGCTAATGAAGCTATCCTCCCAGCTTTTGCTGTCTTAGAACCGCAGCCATTTTATGCTGCCCAGTTGCCTTGCTCCTTTTTTCTTTTTTAGAAAATACCTGAAATTCTTTAAATATTGAGGGTCAGAGAAAGGTCATTATCTCACCATTATTATGTCTCTTAATATCTATTAATAATTGCTTCCCTAAACAAACTGACCCACCCCAAAATACTCCTCAGATTTTATTTATTTTTTTTAATTGTGAGAAGGTTCTGCAGAACATTTGAAGTTTTGCTAGTTAACCAGAGCAATACTTTGGACATTCTTCATAATATACCTACAAAGTATCTACCTTGTGAAGCAAGTGAAAGAGCAGAAGGATAATTAGGGTATAAAGAATTCCACTATGCTGGTATTATTCCAGACAGCAATGTCTAATGAATGAGAACACAAAGGCATGCAGCAGCTGTCAGTTGAATGCATGCCACAGTGCAGAGCAGCTCTATAAATGCTTCTGAAAGATTTATAGACTTCTATTTCTATTCCGGTATTCCGTGAGCGTATTTTATTTGGAGGATAATGTAGGGGCAGATGGGATAAGGGTGGAAGAAAATGAGATGCCAAATTAGATCACAGATTAAGATGAGGGGTAGAACTGCTCATGAATTATCATGGGCTCATAATAGAGCTACTGTACATTCCGCAACCCAGAAAAGCTCTTAATACCTTCTACTCAGTGCCAGGGTGATTTTGGCTAAAAAAATAAAAATCAGATGGAATTCTGCTCGCCTTAGCTAAGTACACATTCAGTAATTAATGCATATTTGGAAGTGTTGTTCAGGGGTTCATTACACTTATGAAGCTGTTGGGCTGTTGTTCTGGAGGCCCACATACCGGGGTGCACATACATGTTGCAGGATGCGCTCTCAAAGATCAGAACAGGTTTCTGTGCATGAAGCCATGTCTGCAGGATGATTCAGGCAGTGACTATGGTTGGAGCATATGGCTATAGCAGATATATTTGCTGCTTTTGAATTTTCTTTCTGCTCATTTCTGTCTGGTGTTCTCTGTCAAGTTTCCATGCTTAGCTTTGTCAGTCTTCATTTCCTTACTGAGCCTTGCTGGGAGGAATTCAGCTCTGGAAATCACTCACTAAAACTTGCTAAATTAGAGCTCAACTAAGCCATGTTGACCTGTACTTGTCTTTTTCATGACAATCACTGAAATAGTAGCTTAGGAAAGGTTACCAGGAGTTATTTAGTTTATCACCCTGCACTAGGGCAGGATTTGCACTCAGTATTAAACCTGTACGTGATTTATCTAGTCTACTCTGGAGTATTCCTAGTGGTGGTCCCACAATTACCCCTCTGAGCAAATCTTTCCATTGTCTAATTGTCCTTGCTTTTAGCATTTTTATTCCTTACGTCTCACCTAAATTAATTTTCTTTCTTCAAGTTTCAGCCCATCACTCCTTATTATTTTACCCTTAATCACATGAAGTAATTCCTCCGCATATTTTATGTTACTTCTCTTGAAGTAGTTACAGTTATCATATCTGCTCTTTGCCATTTTTTCTCTCAGTTGTACATGTTACGTTCCTTTCCTGTCTCGTCATAGATCTTGTCTGCTAAACTATTCATTGTTTTTTCCTACCCTTCTTGCCATTTTCTCTATTTTATTCTTTTGATAGCCAGGAAGCCCACCATACACTGCCAAAATAAAACCTGTTAAATAAAGGAAAAGTAGATATGGAATTTCATTTTGTAGCAGCCATTTTAAGAAAGTGTTTTGAAGGGTTATCAAGATATTACATTCCTAATTAGTCAGTTTTATGAGTACTGAGTCACTATGTTTTGTGTCAGCATAATTATTTTACATTGATGAATCTGATAGGTAGTCTGAATATTCAACCATCTAAAATTAAGCATATCATTTAGTACAAATTTTTTATTTGGTGTGCTTGCAGAATCATTTGTTAACTAATTTAATCTTATGAACTTTCCTGGATTTCTAATTATTCTGCGTTACACAAATAGTCTTGGAAAGAACAGAAATATCTGAATTAAGAAGACTGTAGGTGATGTTTGTAGAATCATAGAATCATAGAATGGTTTGGTTTGGAAGGAACCTTATAGATCATCTCATTCCAACGCCCCTGCCATGGGCAGCAACACCTTCCACTAGACTGGGTTGATCAAAGCCCCATCCAACCTGGAAGAGACCAAATTCACAGGTGACAAAAGTCAGCAGATGCCAGTAGAGATAACTGCACATAAGGCAGTGAAGAAGCAACCCTCATTTATGTTGAGAGTGTCTTTGGTACAGCTTCAACCTGAGAAAGAGTCACGTCAGAGAAGTCTTTATTCAAAAAATAAATGTTATATAAAAGTAAAGGTTTGATAAGCTTTTTTTGTATGACCTTATTATGTCCTCAGACAGGCAATTTCAGAAACCCACTTTGTATTTCAGAATGGGTAGTTGTGTTTTAAAACCACATTAGAACTCTGGTCAACAAGGTATCTGATCAGCAGCAGCCTAGATGAGGCCCACAGCAGCACAGAAAGGCTCCAGAGATCAGGCATTTTTGTCTTATGCTTTTCGAGCAGTTTCATGTAATCCAGAGTGAACTTGGGAGAGCTTGATCAGGAAATCTGAAGCAATTAGGAGCCCTTTGATGTTATCACTGGACACTAACATCAGGACATTCTCTTCACTGAAGAGTTTATAACCTAAATATAAGACAAGGGACGATGCTCAGGAGGACATTTGAAGACAATGCTGGTTACATCTACCGTGTGTTCCCAGGTTCCCGTGTGTGCTGGATAATGCCTCCGTGATAGTGGAGGAAAGACAGGCGGGTGCACATCTCTTCCACTTATAATTCTGGTTTCTACTGTCAGAAAGGAGCTATGGTATACTCACAGCATCCTTGTGACAGAGCACAACAGAGCTCAGCCAGAGCAGGAGGTGTGGCCTGTCATCTAGGAGAGTTCAGAAATGCCGCTGAGCTATTGCAAACACATTTGCTAAATTATTCTTCACTTTGTGTAAATTGCAGTGAATTTTGTTAAGAGACTTCAGGGATTGCTTTTGCTTGCATTCAAAGAACAAGAATGATAAGAAGATTGAATCACAGCTTTACCCCAAACTGTTACTTCCAGTGACAGGCTCCAGGATGCTTCGTTACATGGTTTCGATCAGAAGAATGACTTTGTTTTATGTTTTTAAGAAATAAAACCAGCAAGACATACTAAAGTCTGATGGAGTTTTATGAATTTGCATTTTAACAAAAATAGATTGTGTTCTCATAAAAAATATTTACAATGGAAGTGGCTTTTGTTTTGGGTGTTTTGGTTTGGGGGATTTTGGGGTTTTTTTGAGAGCTAGTGCATATGAAGACTCCCACATCACTTTTCTTTCAGTGGAGTCATGCCCTAAACAACATCCCTTAAATAGGCACCTCTTACAGAGCGGTGTAATTACATGGTCAGTCTTGCAGCTCACAGAATTTGTACATCCTCATTAGAAAAGAAATTGTAGCTTTAATCTCAGGACCGTTTAATACTGCATTAGTTACATTGCCCAACCCTTGGAAGGTGCCAACTGTGTGTGACAATATGCAATTTCATAATTGAAATCTAGAGTACAGTATATGCAAATGCTATGCATGGCATTGTAGCACACTAACCATTTCACTCCCGCTGAAGCAATTCATTCAGGAGACACGTGCCTTTTTGGCGCTTGCTGGAGCTGGCCTGACCTGAAGCATATGCTATGTGGACGAGGGAAACAGGATGAGAATGCGTGGGTGGGAGACCAGACTGAAATTTTCCCAGATTCAGGTCCTTCAGAAAAGGAGGGAGACCATTTCATCTAATTTAATGGCAGCATACCATGCTGGCAGCTTGCAGTCATTTTAGAAAACACAGTTGCGAGAAATGAAAAATCAACAAATATTATTGTCCATTTGAAAGCAACTATAATTCAGACAGTGCTCAGCAAATGGATTGCTATTATTTAGGATCTGGGGAGAGGTGCTCATAATGCAGAGCTGAGCTATAAAGGTGGTTATTCTACAACAGCTGATGTGTTTCACACCTGTCCTTATCCAGATTTACTTTCCAGAACAGATAATTTTATCTAGAACCATAAGTCTGACTCTTCTTGCACATATGCCATTAAAAAAGTGTATTTTGTCTTGCCGCTTGGAAAACCTTCTGATTCAACTCAGAAGTTTAGGTCACAATAATGCCCTAAGAGCACGCCATTTGCCTGACAGTCAAAGTGAGCATTCCCAATTAGTGTGAAAGAGAAAAGCTTAAAAGAGGAGCAAGAACTCCAATATTCAGCAAACAGCATAAATCAAATTTTAATCCACACTAAAGTCAAGTTTCAGTAGGGCTGCTGAAATGGGACTTCTGGCTAGAAAAAAAATCACTATGCCATCACACTGTGTTGAAAAAAAATTCTCTACATTTTGCTTTACATGTGAGTCTGAGATAGCCTACATTATGGAAGAGTCTGAAGGAAAAACTGGAGTGGAGAGGATCTGAACATGATGCGTGTTTCACCAAGAAATACAGACAATATTTGGCCTCCTGCCTGTTAAAAACAACTCACTTGGATAACTGCTTCATAAACGCAATGCAGAAGAAAGTTTTTAATAAAACATTTTTGTAGATTCAGAATTGATGTAAATAATTTTACATGAAAGAACTGACAGTAATTTCTGGATTAAGAAAAAGAAAGGAAGCAGGTCTTGCTGGATAATGTTCTCAAAACTTCTCTAATTATTACTGTTAGTTCCTTTTGTCATTGTGATCTGGCAACCTGTTTACAGTGTTTTATTGTATAATTTCTATGGCATTAGCCAATGTGTATTTGAAACATATCAAGCATATATCCAAAATTTGTATTTGGTAATGCTTTTAAAATTAATTTACTGCCGATCGTGCTGCAATTTTTTGCAAAATTTGTCCTGTTTGGAGCTACAACCTCAAAGTAATTAGTGCTTGGATATTTGAAAGTTTAGAATGGTGCTGTCTTTTCAGTGGTATTAGTAAAGCCACACTGGAATTGGCTTCTTCCAAATTTTTGTGCATAGATTTGTTTACCTTGTAGTCAACTGCTATAGTTCTGATAAGTAACTAAATTTAAGTTTAAAATAATCCTTGCTGAAGGCCTTGGTTTGGCAAATGCTTTTTATTTAAATAACAACAGCTTCAGTTTAGGTTTTCATTATTTCTGGTGGAAAAAAACTAGTAATACACAGGAACTATGATAATGCAAATTGAACAGATGGAATTGGATGAAAATGGTATAAAATTCTGTTTAATTATATTTATTCCTTTTTTTTTGTTTTACATGGAAACAGCTTAGTGTTTGTTCTTTAACTGAAAACAATGAAGAGGATTTTGTAGGAGATAATAAAATTTAATCATATTTAATATGAAATAGTGCATTGCAAGATAACTCAATTATTATCGAGAATAACTTCATAGGGAAGTCCTCCAAAGTACTCTCCCTCAAGAATACAGATAGGGTACAAAAGAAGCAGCTTGTATTCTTGCAAAGTGTTTTGATATTTCCACAATAAATATTAATGTTTTTGTCAGTCTCGGAATGAAGTATCTCCTGTTTTCTTTTTCATGTTCCACAAACTTGAAAACAGCAATAAACAAAATAATATTTAGATAGTAAACTCTTTCAGAATAATTAAGTCTTGATTGTGCTCACATTTATGCCTTTATAACAGGAAATTTATAAATCCAGATATTCCAGTGTGCATTATTCCCAGTTTACATTACAGAGGAAAAATTAAAAAGATCATTTACAGCTTTTCTTTTTCATACCGCACTAAGTAGAAGCCTTAATGATCTATTCCACGGTAACATCTGGAAGCCTTAGCTAGATAAAATGCTGTTGTGTTAGGCCCCCTACAAACATATGGTTGGAAGAAGTCCAACTCTGAAAGAGCTCTCACTCTCAGAAGTGCTTGAGGAAGGAAAAATAATGATCCACTTTTTGTAGCTGCAGACATGAATAACAGAAAGGTGATGTGACTTGCCCAGGGATATACATGCAACCTCTGGCAGAGCTGGGATTCACACTTTCATCTTGCTTCTCAGTGCCTTAATCAGCAAACTTTTATTCCTCTTACAGCCTGAAAGTGGCCCAGCTTTGCTGCAAAGTATTTCTGGTTTTGAGGAAATTATATTGTCGAGCCCTTCTGAGCCCTGGTGTTCCTTGCAATCTGCATGAGCTCCCAGTCTCAAAATGTCCTAAGATGAAATGGACAGAATTTAAATTTGAGGGTTGGTTTGCAGGATTCACAATACACATTATTAGAGACTGAAGGGCTTTAACACAACTGTGAGAATATATTTACAGCTACCACCACATACATTAGCTGTAGGCACTGTCTGAGATCTCTCAATCATTAAATTAGAAAAAGTGACCGAGTTTGTTTTTAAAACATTTCTTTGTTTATACACACTCACATAGCTCTTACACTGTGTTCTTGGCAAGCTGTCCTGTTCTTTTGTAATTAATAAATTTGTATTCTACAGAATATAACAGCTGGGTTTGGTTCTTGTTATTATAGCATTTCCATTGATTACCAGCCATCACCATACAATGAGGTTTGATATTATGTTGTGGCGAGGTGGCTGAACTTCTCTATGGTTGACATGCAAAGCTTGAAAGGGCAGATTTTTAAAACAGTGAGCAAAATGATTAACATGAGACTGAAGGGCAAAGTAATAAAACTTTAAAAACACTAACGAAGCCTGGAGGCCATGCAAGAACATTGTAGTAGAGACACAGATGGTATGCATACCGATGAGCAGGAAAACATAAAAGAGAGAGCAAAACTCTATGGCTAAATGGAGAATTACATAACTTTTACTGGGGCAACAGATGCATTATTTTCTAAGGCAAAACCCCACTGCAGACAGCAAAGAGAAACTCAGATTGAAAGCTATAGTAGATTCACTATCAAAAGAAAATCAGAGAGTGTAGCTGTGGAAAGAACAAATAACAAAAGACGGAAAAAAATGAGGTGGCAAAGGGAGATTTTGAGACACAGAAAGGAGTTATGCACCCAGTTAGCACTTTTGGGAGCCTGCCTCTGAGATTTCGTAATCTGCATTGACGGTGTTGAACCTCAAAGAGTCTACATTCATCTTATTGGGTTGTCTTGGATGAATGCTGAAGTACTGCAGACATCAGCCCATGACCTCTTTTCTTCTCGTCTTCTGAAGCTAGTCAGCTTCTTGTCTGCTGTTTTTGGCTCTGAATTATATGTGTTGATCAAACTACATATAGGGAGACCCACATGGATGAGCAAGGAGCTTCTAGTGGAACTCAGACGGAAGAGAAAGGTCCATGGAATGTGGAAAGAGGGACAGGCCACTTGAGAAGAGTACAGGAATGTTGTCAGAGCATGCAGGCATGCAACAAGGAAGGTTAAGACCCACCTGGAATTGAATCTGTCAAGGCATATCAAAGACAACAAGAAGGGCTTCTTCAGGTACATCAGAAGCAAATGGAAGACTAGGGAAAATGTGAGGCTGCTGCTGAACAAGATGGGTCTCCTGGTGACGGAGGACGCAGAGAAGGTGAAGTTACTGAATGCCGCCTTTGCTTCAGTCTTTAGGGCTAAGTCCGGCCCTCAGGAATCCCAGGCCGTGGAGGTAAGAGAGGAAGCCTTCAGATAGGATGACCTTCTCTTGGTCGAGGAGGACTGTGTGAGAGATCGTTTAAGCAATCTGGACGCCCACAAATCCATGGGTCTCAATGGAATGCACCCACGAGTGCTGAGGGAGCTGGCGGATGTCATTGCTGAGCCACTCTCCATCATCTCTGAGAGGTCCTGGAGGACAGGAGAGGTGCCCGAGGACTGGAGGAAAGCCATTGTCACTCCAATCTTCAAAAACGGCATGAAGGAACACCCAGGGAATTACAGGCCGGTCAGCCTCACCTCCATCCCGGGTAAGGTGATGGAGCAGCTTATCCTGGAGGCCATCATCAAGCAAGTGGAAGAAAAGAAGGTTATCAGGAGTAGTCAGCATGGATTCACCAAGC
>Ga0065711_1045198_pt1 | contig 13628 bp, 6 predicted proteins | sample Hoacrofraction12_FD_59098 | JGI IMG/M metagenome (GOLD analysis project Ga0065711, IMG submission 59098) | Hoatzin crop microbial communities from Cojedes, Venezuela - Epithelial fraction 12 v2 (version 2) | ecosystem: Host-associated > Birds > Digestive system > Esophagus > Crop | place... | reverse complement strand
TTCCCTTTGCTGTTGTCCGTTTCCAGTGCTAGCTGGTGGCACTCGCTGCAGCCAGAGACCTGGACAGCTGTGTGCTTTCCAGGGACCTCAGTCTGGGTTGAGGCTTCCTGTCTGACCAGCAGAGAAGAAGCAGCCTTCTGATGGTTTATATATTTATAAATTTATTTATATTTATTTATTTATTATTTGTATATAATATAAATACTTATATTTATTTGTTTTTTATTCAAATTTTCAGTGCAGGGTGAAGACGAAGAAAATACTGTAGTTCTGTTAGGAAATGAGCATAAGGAAAGCAGTACATTTCTCCCAAGTGAAGGGAGCTCTGAAGGAAGGTGAGTGTTACGGCTAGCTAATGGAGCTTGGACACAGTAAGGGGACTTAGGGAAATACGTCGTACTTGCAGAGAAGCAGGAATCTGAGAAATGGTTCACTTTTAGTGTCTGAAATGGAGTCTGTGAGAACTGGATCTGAAGCAGTGAGTGACTCTAGCAAGGACGGCCGGGACTGCTCCAGGCTAGCATTGGCAGCAGAAAGCAGGAATCTGACAAGTATCAATTTAGCCACAACGTGAGGATGCCTGTTCCTTAATACTGGAATGAACTTCTCTGAAGTAAGAAGAGATGGTGCATGTTTACATTTTTGGATTCTTACCTGCCCAGCTTTGGACAACAAACTCAGAGAAGAGGTAGGTACCCTGGCAGAGTGGCTCTGAGAGGAATCGCACCATTGATCACCAAAGAAATCTGTGCTGCGTAGTCTGGGGCTGAGCTTGGGCTTGAATTTGTCACATGTTCACATAATGGAATTCATAAGCCTAAGTTATGTCTTGCCATATGTAATGTCTAATTAGGCCCCTGTGGCTCATAGGTTGAAGAAATTCCATCTTTCTGGAGAAAGTAGAGGCTCAGGTCTTTATTGGTGAACATGTCTTTAAGGGATATGGCTAAAAGATGCCTTGCCCCAGCTGAGCTAGTGCTGGCTGCATGTGTACTTCTCTTACACTGTGCACTAGTGCAAAATAAAGTACTTGAGCCCACCTGAGCCTTTACCCTACTCACGCAACTGAACATGAACAGAGGGCATCCCACTGAGACCACTCACTTTTTGCACGACTGCTGCTCTCCTGGCTGGCTCCACAAGGAGCGAGGGGAAGTAACCTCATAACCGCAACCGGTTACAGCCACGAAACTGTGATTCTCCTCCTCACTCCTTGTGTGAAGGCAGGCAAATCAGGATAAGCCATCTGCAGTGTTGGTTGTCCCATTTGACTGTGCATTGGAACAGCAGCGGAAAGCCTCACACGGCAGACACTGCCCTCGGCTGGGAAGGATCACATTCCCTCTCTGACCTGAGGGGTGTGAAGGCCTCTGTCGCAGTTTGGATACAGCAGGAGGCTCACAGGACCAAACGCCATGGCTCAGACTGTCACGCACAAGATGTATGTATTGAAGCTTCTAGTGGAGAGAAGGGAGAAAACTACTCCTTTTAGTGTAGATGTGACAATGTTGCATTTATGCTTATTCTGATGAATGGCTTTTATGCCATTGCCATGAATAGCTTTTATGCCTTTCTTTCTTCTTTGCCCCTCAAAACAGACTTCAGAGCCATTATGGGTGGGAACCAGATGCTAAGGGTAGCAGGACAGTTATTATTTTGCCAGCTCTTAAATAAGAGCATGACATGTAAAAGGGGAAGGAGAGAGGCTTCCTGTTATTTTCTTGCAACCAGATGTGTGGCACTTGCCTTTTGTAGCTGCCATCACTGTTTGCAGTGTTGCACATTTAGGAGGACATCTGAAGTATTTACAGACTTCTTTTCCACTCTCTCCAGGCCATCAGTTTAGCAGCAAGTAATCAAAGTGAGGAGTGAAAAGACAATTAAATAATACCAGTTCAGCACTGATTTGCAGTTTGCATAACTCAGTCATATCCAACTGCCTTGCTTAACCTAATCCATATTGTCTTCTTTTCTTGTTTCCGACATGCAGTCATGCAGCCTTCCCACTTCCTTCACTTATCCATGAAAGCAGGAATATCAGGTTCATTCCATTCATCAAAAAGGTCTATTTAGGATAATTTGGTCCAAAAAGTTCAGATCAGACAGATTTAGACAGCAGGAAGATTGCAAGCCTCAAACCAAAAGACTATTCTTGAAGGAACATAGGACATTATTATGGTTACTGCAGCTAAAATTTCCTTCTTCCTTGACATTATTAAGCATAACAAATGCTGCCCAGAAGGTTCATTGAGTGGGGTGGAACATCAAGAACAGTATCGCAGTCTTGTATGGCAATTTAAAAATAAAGAATGATATTTTATTTTACCTTCCATCTTCTCTGTAAAATAGAAGGCCAATTTCTTTCTCATTTCATTTCAGAACAAGGAAGTCCTTTCCACCCTTGGTCTGAGATGCTTCTTAAAACCTTGATTATGATTCTAAGCAACACCCTTTCATACTAATTTTAAGTAACTTTCTTACTGATTGTACCAAATCCTTTCATGGATTGTGTTCTTGGAAGATTTAGGGTGGTGGTGTTACTCCTAATAAAGATGGCTGTAAATAAAAAAAAAAACCCACAAAACAACCACATATAAATAACCTCTCAATGGTTTAATTTTATTATTAAAAAGTTGAATTTTCTAAATTTCTTTCTTCAGTTCTGCACTGCCTATTTTTTTCCAAATTAGTGAATAATGTTAATTCAAGTATGGAGAAGTTATTAATTACATATACCAGTGAACAGATACTTGGTTAATAAAGTGAAAATTAAGCCCTTTTCATTAGATTGCATAGTCCTCCTAGACTGGTCTGTGAAGTGTCTAGCTCTGTGTAAAGTGTTACAAGGAGCATAAGAACTTATCTATACAAAAAGTTCAGCCAAGAAATCAGACCAGAAATGCAGCCAATATCAATGAGACATTTACTTTCCAAAAGACTGATAGTTTTCTCTGTCAAGGAGATGTAGGCAGGAATTTATCTGAATATATTTGTTTGCATCTCCCAAAGCCTTTTGGCATAGAAAACCAGAAAGCTTTTCTGTACTTAGTTTCCCACATTACTTTCTAGATCTCACTTAATTTTCAACACCTAAATGATTTAGGAGCTTGTTCTTTAGTGTTCAAAAGTGAAAGCTGTGTGTTGTTTACCATTACACCATTTAAAAGACATGAGCTAATAATTTCAAGTACTCAGAGGCACTTCTTGTCTGAACAACCTGGGGATACCAGATCAGATGAGACCATCTGCTGAATACCACTGATGGGTTGACTGTGATTTCTTTTTTCCTTCCTGTCACACTTAAGGTTTTTATTCTGGAAAGAAGATATCTGGAATTTATTTTTTTTTATGGTGTATTTTTCAGCTTCAGTAGATACCACAAGGGATATTACTTTGTCACTAAGTCACAATAAATCAAAACACCTTTTCTCCACATAGTTCATCTTTGCTATTTCTAGTGTGACTTCTTCAATGCCTGTCCTCCTACCCATGGGAGGAGCAATCAACCTGCTTTATAAATGTATTTGGACTCACAGCTGAAAGTGGTGGGCTTCCAAGTAGCTCAAGCAAAGCTACAAGGTTCAGTGCTAGAAGCAAAGGAAGAGACATGGAAACTAAGTTGAGCCTACTGCAAGTAAAAACCTAAGCAAAAATGTTGTGAGTTGGAAGAAAAGAGACTGAGCTTATTGGGTACGAAGTGATGTGAAGCCACAGGCTTCAAGGATCAAGGAAACTGCTTGGGGTTTCTCTCCATTCTGTTCTCGGAAAACGGATGGGATGTGCATGGGGTGAAATAAACCAATTATACAAAGAATATATTTGTGAGTTTTAGCACTGATTTCTTAGTGCAGCAAAAATAAACCAGAAAACTACAAATGCACAAGACCCTGGAAATTGGTAGAAGGGAGTAAAAATATTAAAAACGTATTTTTATTGTAACCTATAATACTGTCTGACATCTTTTCACTGATATAGCCAGGACCTAGCAAGCCTCAGACTCCATTTTACTAAAAGCCTCAGCAGAGATGTAGTATAGTAAAAACAAGTGGGACACAGAATAAAATTCAGTAAGGCGAGGCCGTTGTTGTTTTCTTGCCATTGGTACATAATAATCTTAGTATAAAAGCCTGAAGTTTTAAGAGGGTTGAGAGAATACGTAGTTTTGTATCAGAGGATACCTCTCCTCTCCCTTCCTCTGAGTCTTAGAATTAATGGTGAAGGTGTTTAAATGCAGAGGAGCTCATTAATCTGTCTGTGTCTGGAGTGTCTTACACAGATACCATGCAAATCAATGTCTGCAAGGTAGTTAGCATTGTGCTTATGTAAGCAGCACTATACAGGCACAAAATCTACTGTTCTTCTTTAGCTGCACAACGTTTGAACTAATATTTATTTAATTTTGTTTAATAGTGTCATTAGACAGTCTAAAACCGCTAGCCTTCTTCTGAAGGGGATGAGTGAATTGAAATCACAAAACAGCACTGTTAGTTGAAGATTTTTTTTTCTGAAAATTTCTCACTCTGAATGGAGTTTAAATTCTGAAAGACATTTATGCAGAAAATAAATACTGCACTTTTCCCCTATTTCTTGGTGGCTACTGGAGACCCACGTGAAGGACGCAAACTCTTACTGTCACCCTTAATGTGGCTAAATGTTTTCTAGCCTTCCACTTTACAAGGTACGAAACTGTCAGTGCATTTTTCATGCCATCAGATAAATGCCGTACATCTTTAATTAGCAATGTATATCAGTGTTGAGGCTCATACAGACATAAATAAAAGCTATGAATGCTGCTACACACTCAGTATAAAGCAAAGCATAGATGTAAAGATTAATAAACTAAGGAAATAAAAAAGTTTCTGTTGAGTGCCATGAACGGATACATTGAGAGCAGCTACACTTTCACAGAGGCATTAAGCTCAAAGCATTACAACCATGTCCAGAAATAAAAGATTTTTATACAGAACTAAATACTGTTCAGTGATAAAAATAGCTTTCTTCATTCTTGGTTAAACAGAAGAAAAGTACCCTAAGGGTAGTAAAGGGGCCTTATCAGCAGAGAACAATAAAAAACTGATGGAGGAAAGAAATCTTCCTCATCTCAGAGGAACTACTATAGTTGTTACCTTACACTTGTTGCAGTTTATCTATATGCAAGACTCCACAGTATCTTTCAGATTAATTTAGGTGGGTGTAAATGAAGGCAGTAGCTTTCATTTCAGAACAGCCTGCACGAAGTAAACACTTGAATGATGTGATGCAGTTGTAAGGTTTTTACAAATACTCGACGACAGCAGTTGTATAAATCTCCAGTATGATTTTGTTAAAACAATATTAAAAACATAGAAGGCTTGAATTTCATCTTTGGGGAAGTGAAGGACAGAATATCTCTTTGTTTACTGGAAGCTTTTCACATGGCTCCTATTGCCACAGAGCAGGCACAGGGAACTCATTTTGGGGTTCAGTCTCATCGCCTTTGAAGTCCACGGCGCAGGCTGAACTGATTGTGTCAGATGGGGTGAGGCAGCAGGGGCTGAGAAAGCAAGGCTTTCCTTCTCCAAACAGAATTGGGCTCCTCTGTGTCAGAGCCCTTGGCAAATTTCTGAACACAGCTGCGTGAGTTCGTCTTACACATGGCTGCCATCACTTCCACTCTCTGATCCAGGATGAGTTCTTTTAAGGCATCCTGTGCTGCTTTGGGTTGCTTTATCAAACTCCATAGTTCAGGTGAAACACAGAAGTCCAGCTGTTTATACCTCTCTAAGAAACTTTTGAGATTAACTTTACTATGTTTGCTCTCAGCCCAAAACTTGATGTCCCTAAAAGTTTAAATAAAATCCATTCGTCAGGTGCAAGATCAGCGATGCTGAGAATAACATATTTATTGTGCTGTGGGCAGACTTCAGGACACCTTTGCCATATATACTCCAAAATGAAAGGTGTGTGACATTTATAAATGTAATCTCTCCCAGCAGACAAACCTCACTGAGGAACAGATCTAGACTAAATGTGCTATAATGATTATTAGATAAATAATCGGAAGGATTATGAGATGGAGAGTTAGTTTGAGTATGTGGAGGATGAATTTTCTGTCAAGTTAAGGTAGCGGCAACTATCTAAGGAGACAATGCAAATGCTTTAATTGAATAGTGTACAGTGTTTTGCCTAAGGTTTAGACCTACAGTCAGATATCAGACTGATTAGTGAAATTTAAATACAGAAACCAGATGATACTACTATAGCTTGTGAGAAATAATTCCCCAACTGAAGGAAGACAGGCATTCAGGGAGTCACTTTAAGAGCCAAAGCTATCAGTCGTGAACAGGCAGGCAAACTATGGCACTTCCCTGGTAATAATAAAAGCATTTACCTCTGTTTCAACTACATGGATTTCTCTTTGTTCTGGATCCATGCATACTTCTCAGGAGAAGATAAATTCACATGTAATGTATCACTGGTTTTCAATTTCACTGTGATGAACCCACAGGGTGGATTGCATAGTCCATCCTGTGTTTTACAGAAGAGCTAAATTACACTGTGCCCTCTATGTGGTCCAGGGGATATTGATTAGATTGCTTCAGAGTTTGAAGAAGAAGAAAAAAGTACTGAGTTTCCTCATCTACATATTTTCCTTTCATCTTCCCATTTTCAGGCAATAATTAGTTTGAAGAAGTCAACAAGACTTATTTATTTTCTTGCTTGAAATACCACACTTGTATTTTTATAAGAGACTTCAGGAGATCTGGGAGTGTATTCTTCACATAGAAAATTAACAAAAAGTCTTTGGGAACTCTTATTCCTTATTGTTTTGTGAGCTTGAATAACAGACATTGTCTTCATGCCTGTTTGCTTACAACTTGTACACACACAGTTATGTCAAAAAAGAAAGACCGCAGAGGCACTCCAATATTACAGGGTAAGCTGAAGCGAGAGATACTTAATGCCATTCCAGAAATTCACCGGCAAAAACCTGAAAATGAAAATTATTACAATGGGTATAAAATTATTATAAAACTGTCACATTTCTAATATTTCATATCACTTCTGACCATAAGCTCCACAGCTATAAAAGCAATATCTTTTACTCTTCAATGTGCGCAGATGATGGTTTGCATTCTTCAGGGCTTATCATGCTAAAATGCCTTTAATTATGTCCCAGATAGCTGTTCAGAAGGCACTCTTAAACCTCTTCAAGGTCAATACCTTCCTTCTTGCTGATCCTCAGATCATCATTCTATGATTTCTGTTTCACTGACATAATACTTCTACTATTCTTGGGAATCACTGTACTGCTGCGTAGGTCACGCCGGCATATGATTATGCCAACTATCCCTAAAGGTTCAGATGCTGTTTGCTGACGTCTGTTTCTCCTTTGCTGATCCTTAAAGGTCAGATAGATTGAAAACTAATGTATGTATGTTCTTACTTCATATCTGAAAAAGGTAGCAATATTGCTAAGTTACTCTTTCTTTTTTTGCCCCTGCAGTTGGGGACATGAATATCAAACACATGGTAAACGGCAGAAGCATCTTACAAACTTCGGTTCCTGATGATATATTGTAATGAAAATGAGGAAGAAATGATTGGTTGCCAATCACAACCATAACTAGGCACTTTGAGAACCTCAGTCTGTGTGTAGTTCATGTTGAATTTAAGCGATTGCTAGCTGTATAGCACACAGTAATAGACTCTACTCCCAAACCATTAATTTAAACTCAGACACAAAAACTCCAAGAAGAATCTTCTTCATGGATCACTGCACTTGTTAACAAGTATAAAATCAGATAAATTGTATATTATAGCACTGTCCACTAGCTCTGCTATATTTAAATCTTTCAGTGTTTCTATTGTTATACACCCCTTTCTAAGGGAATAATAACATCCACCAGTTAAAAGATAACTGATATAAATTGAAATTTTGCCTTTTAGTACATATGCTCTTCGAAAAATACTCTGGACTGTCTATATGCTAGGAAACATTAAAGAAGCAAACTTCCAGCACTCTAAAGCAATTCCAAACTTCCCCGATTTTTATGACCTCTCATGCAGAGTCCTTCTCAAATACGCACAATCACGAGAGACCCATTGTGGATAAATTACTGCAAATATGCTTCAGTTCATTGAATGAATCTATAGTACAATGTACTTCTTTAAAAGTGCAACCTACCGCACAGTAAGATAAACAAATATATTAACGCTGTTATATATAAAATTAAGGACTATATTCAAAACCTGTCTGGACGTATGTATATATTTCATTCATATATTTCCTTTTGAAATCAATAAAAATTAGCATAACAATCAAGTAAAATGCAGTTGTCAGAAAAACTATCATTAACTTTCATTCAAGACATTAAGTTTAACAAACTTCCAAGTCTAAACAAACTTTCCAGTATTGATGTCTTATTCAAATACATAACCAGTCATGTCTTATTAAATCCATATTATACATCCTTTACATCATTATTCAAAAAAGAAAATTAATATTTTATTCTTCTGGTCACTTATAGGACAGTTTTGCTTACCAGCAACTTAAACAGTCCAGCATATCTTAGTTAGAAACTGGAGGAAATAATAATATATATATATGTAGTCTTTAGAAAATGGAATTTGAAAACTTCCTTTCTCGGTAACAGAGTTATGCATTTAATTCTCTGTCCATTCTACTAAAAATTGAGTGCTCTGTGAAATACAATGTCAGTTTAAGTGTTACCTTCAGCAGATAGATATCGTCGAAAAAGAAAAATATAAACAGTTTGCAAGCTGCAATGTCAAGAAGAAAGCATAATGGGTCACAATGGATAGTATAATAAATCATTACTGAATTAGTATATATGGAAGGACACACACTCCAAGCTGATATACTTGTAAACTACTGTCTTCCTGACTTGACTGTGACTTGCCATGACTGTATCTTGTATTCTCATATATGTTTTCTTTTGAAACCTTCCTGGTCAGGAGTGAGTGAATCACAGGTCCGCATCTATTAATCAATTTGAGAGATAAATCTACGAAACGAATTAGTAAGATTTTTTAAAACTTTGATGTATGGGTTTTGTTCATTTGCATTTTCCTGGTGTCAGGTTGAAAGGGACAGATTTTTACACAGGAATTGTGCAGCTGATTGCTTTAAAGTAAATAGTCTGTTTTTACAAGAATTTCCTTTCTCTTCCTGACTTGCAGTAATATTAATTAATTTGATTTTAAATGTCCTTTGTGCTATATATTTCTATATGATATGGTGCCCTTTAAAACCAAATACTATTTATAGCATGAAAAGGACAATGATTCCTGACCCAGAGCTATATCATTAGAGGAGCCTGCAAGAAGCTAGTCCCTGAAAATGTAGGATATTAAACTGGTTTACTTGTCTAGAAAATGCATAATCATCTCTTCAAACTTTTGTTGTGTTACCTGTAATTAATACTAATTAAGGCTGAGGCTCTCAAATATGAAATGGTTGAGAAAATCTGCAGGGTTTAGTTTCCTATTTGTCAACTTTTATTTGAAAACAGCAGGTTAAATTCTGATCTGAGGAACATTTAGCCTCAAACTATCATGCAGATTGTTTTGTATCTATGTAATTGCCACAGACTGCTTTGGTCAAAACTCTTAAACACTTTTTATTGCTAATTTTGGCAATAAAACTGTTAATTAGTTAATTGTAAAACATTAGTGAATCAAGTAAAAAGGATCCATCTGTTTATAAAATAAGATTTCTTCTGGGCATAACATTTACAAACCACTGTGGTAGACACCATACCACATGATAAAGTCTCTCAATCCTTTTACAGCTAAAATGTGACTTTGAAGGAAATTAGTAATATATCACGCACAGTTAATACCATCACAATTTTAATAACATCAGGGGGGCTTGAGAGAGCAGTGAATAGCTATACCCCCTCTCTTCTCTGTGTCACTGACGTGAACCTGGCATAGACCGATAGCAGCCAGAGATGTAGCCATACGAAAGGCGTTCAGTTCTCAGAGCAAATTAACAATATCTCCATTTGGAGAAAAATTTTTAAGAACACAGCACATCTACTGTTGCCATAAGGATTATTTCCATGGGCAGACTCAGAAGCCAAATGAAGTACTGGGTTTGAGGGAATTTTACCATTGTCTTGAATGGGAGCAGGATCATAGATTTTTCCAAATGAATGCTTAAGCAGTCTAGGAAGCTTACACTGCTGCTACTTATCTTTTCCATGGCCAATTAAATAGACTTCTCAGAGCTGTCGATGTGGCAGCTTTCATGAGCACTAAATTCATCCTTTAAGGAGAAAACATGTTGAAAAAAATTTCATGTCTTTTCTGATATAAAGATACTGTAAAAAAAGACCTCTTTTCAATACAGAAAACAAATCTCTTGTATATTCATGTGGATTACAGAGTAGTTTCCATACCAAAATATTATATTTCTTTTATCAGAGGAAAGTAAAGATGATAGAATATTCTTGTCTGAGATTAAAAAATATATAAGAATGGAATATTGATAGCAACATACAATATAAAGTAAAGAAGGATTGGATGATGTACTATGGGAGCTGATAAGAATTATATGGCTTCTACCAGAGAAGTAAAATGACATAAAAAGATACAGACTGATGGCAATAGGAAATGCATCTATAAAGGGGATCACAGGAGTAGACAAGGAATAAGTTTGGATAACAGCAGACAGGCATTTAAGGGACAATGCTAATTGAATTGTGCATTGTAGCCAGGTAGGGTAGACTGATGCTTCTAAATACTAAAAAAAAAGCTGAGGCATCTTGGCCTGAAATAGTTGCCCCAGTCTTTCTCCAAGAGTTCAAAATCTGCCTAAAATGAGTTGTTCACAGCTGTTTTATAGGTGGCCATTGGGGCCCACTTATTCCACTTTGGGTGCAAGGGAGCTGCAAATGGGTCTCTAAAGAGATGAAGAATTAGACTGAGTTCAGAGTGGGAAATCGTACGAGACCCACATCAGAAGCTGTGGAGAAAACTACCACACATGGAGAGAGAAAATGTTGGTTTTTCATAGTGTGTGACTCATCTAAATCTCATCATCTAAAATCAGACATCTAATCAAAGCTATTCATCTAGGCTCCCTCTAAGGTTAAAGGAGTGATCTGGGGACACTTTCAAAGCATTATTTAGCTTTTCCATCTTTTGTTTCTGTCTTGAGATGGATACAGTCTGCAAGCTGCTATTAATGTTGAGGTGGAAACTAAGCACCACACTGGTGGAGGAACCAGAGACCACATGTAAGAAATGACTGGCATGCGCTGACATTGAGACGACAGTCCTACTACCACTGCAGTTCAGGCCCCTAACTCAGGCAGCTCACCCACGCTGGCTGCGGCTCTACCCCAGGGCGTGGAGAGAGCGGGTTAGCTGGTGCAGCCCAGCAGCCATCTCACATCTGCCTCTCTTCCTGCAGGAGGCCAGCCATTAACACCGGTTGAAGAGGTAGCTGATAACTAAAGTGCCTACATTTGGGAGGTCTGAATACTTGCCGCGATGCCTGCTTTCTGGATAATTGACCTCTGCAGCAGCATTCGGAGCCTAGAGCAGGATGCCTGGCTTACTCCACACAGCGCCCATGGAAAGAGGGGGATCTGCAAGAGAGTATGTTGTTTGGGGAGGGAGGCTTCTAGGAGCCCCAAGCAGGTAGGCAGAGAGCTCAGAGCTTGCCTCTGCCTGTGATTCCTCACGGCAGATCCTATTGCAGGAATTAGGCCTCTGGGGGTATATGAGGGACTCACTCTCCCCTGTTGAGAAGCAGGATTAGAAGTACGTTTCTGCAGACCGTGAAGGAGGTGGAGGCGATGGGAACACCCAGCAGCACACCAAGCTGTGCACAGTTCTGAGGCAGGAAGTGCAGCTAGATCTGGAGGCCACGACCAAAATACAGCAAGACCAGGCTGGCATGAAAAGAATCCCCAGACTGAGGGGCAGACACCTTCCCCACAGATGTTTCTTTACATACACTTAACTGTTGAAACTGCCAGTCAGGTATGAACTTGGATGCCATACCCACTGTCTTGAAGTATCTTATAAGGAGCAATGACAAAATAAATTGTTTGTTAGAAAGGGTAAGGAACAACTCACGGCAGTAATCTTCAGTTGGAAAAGTGCCCTTTTCACAGTGTCAAAATTTTAACTGGGGAAATATTAACTTGCTCTTCAAACACTGATATGCTTTTGAGACAGCCTGTGGAAGGCTGCAGTCAACCGGTGGAACTGCACTGCTACGGATGGTCTGGGGAGCAAGGGCATGGAGACATCTACAGAAAACACCAGTGGCGGGATGAAACTGAGAGGCTCATTTTTAAAATCCTAACACTGGGAATGCATAATCAGGAATATGCTTCACTGGCATTTGAAGTTATCTTTGGTTCCATGCACAACAGTTCTCAGTCCAGGCTTTGTAAGCAGGGGGTACAGCGTGCTGCTTTATAGTAGTCACCTGGAACAGAAACTATCGTTTAAAAACAAAATTAAAAACACCCATCCAAAACACATGCAAAAAATCCCACTACATGACAGACTTCTTTCACAGTGGAAAACCAAGCCATGCTGCATCCATCAGAAAAACTGATTTCAAGTCATTTTAGAAGTCACTTTAAGCACCTCAATTTGGAAGAACAGTGAGTAATACTTCTCAAAATATTGTTGTTTGTAGGCTTGAAATGCAAAGATTTTACTAGCTACTTTTCCTCCAAATCCTGTTACACTAATTTATTATTATATAGTTTCTTATAAATTTTGGTGACTGAGAATCTTAATTTTCAATGTAAGCACCATTTAGAACATTTATTTTAAAATATATCAGCCGTACTTTTTTAAACAAGATAGTGATATACTAGGACAGGTTGGGAAGCTACCATCCTTGACAGGACTAATTTAATACCAATCATAAAATTGGTAACAAGGTGAAAATAATGGAATTACAGGGGGAAATCCACCAATGAGATCTTCAACCTATTCAGAACAGTACTAATAAAATAGACTGAACAAATCAGCTCTATAAATTTCCGTCAATGTAGAGTACCCATACAAGGTCTCATGCATCAGCTAAACTTAAATGAGATCCTTGTACAGACCCTGTGAACAGGAGTGAATTTCACCCTCAACAGTTGAAAAACTACCTTTCATTCTGATTGCATCAGAAAATTAATTTGCTCCATGCTCCAGCAAAACTGAAACTGGTTCAGTCATCAACACTGTATTTTGAATAACACAGTTTATACTACATTCGCAGATAATGTGGTTTCAGGCGAAGTAAAGGATTTTTGCTGTTTCCTTGGTAAAATCTGTTTAATAAAAATATTGACATGTGCAGTGTATCAACTGATGTAAGCAGGAGTTATATAATGGAATAAGACCTTGACAATAACATTGTTGAGGCACATGAAGATGTACTACTACAGAAGAAAATGAAGAAAAATGTCAGGAAAATTACTGAAACCAAGAGAGCAGAGCTTTAATAAAAGGCTAAGGCACAGGAAGGGAGACTGAAGAATATGGAAAACGCAGCATGGTTTTGGCCATTTTCGGTAGGAACTGGGAGCAAATGGCTAATACAAAGATATTTAGGCTGCAGAGAAACTGCACCAGACCACCAAAATAAAAAAAAAAAAAAA
>Ga0065711_1008547_pt1 | contig 13629 bp, 9 predicted proteins | sample Hoacrofraction12_FD_59098 | JGI IMG/M metagenome (GOLD analysis project Ga0065711, IMG submission 59098) | Hoatzin crop microbial communities from Cojedes, Venezuela - Epithelial fraction 12 v2 (version 2) | ecosystem: Host-associated > Birds > Digestive system > Esophagus > Crop | place... | reverse complement strand
TTGGAAGTGAATCTATTTGGTGTCAGGCTGAAAGAAGACAGCGTGTAAGTAACTGAGAAAGTGTTTACTCAGTGAATTAGTTCAGCTTTCATTGTGCACAGAGGATTATGGCCTCAGCAGTGGATGAGCTCCATTTCAGGCTGGAGTGGCTCACTTAGCTACCTCCAGGGCAGGACTAATTATCATAGGACTTAGGCCATTAAAGGGCTTTAACTACCAGTGCTCTCTCCCAGGTCTGGATTAACTGTTTGCCTAGAGCAAACCGCCTAGATAACCATTCAGCCTAATGGTCTGCTTTGATTCCTCTGCCCCTGCTGCCCACCCCTTTCGCCTTTAAACTTTACATTATTGGCAGATCTGGAACAATAGCTGAGAACATTAATACCATATCTGCAAAATGTCAAAGGGGTTTTGTTGCAGATTTATTTCTTCCCTCTTTTGCTTTACCATTGTTAAAGCAATTTTAGCAAGTACTGTCTTGCATGGCAGAGAGCCCTTACCTGGCTCAGGTGGATTAAGAGCGACTGCTAACAGGCATGACCCTCAAAGGAAAATACCAAAATGCCCACACAGCCCAGCTCTGTCTTACTCTGTTGTCTACATGACAATAATTGTGGCAGAAGGTACTCTGCATAGAAATAGCAAAAGGTTATTATGCCCCGAGGCACTAAGTAGCCAAGATGAGAGCAGAGTTATTACCCTACTTCACAGAAGAATGGCTTGGGTACAGAAGGTTTAAACGGTTTGCCCAAGGTAACAGATGGAGAATGTGGCAGCGGCTGGTCTGCTCCTTATCATTAAAAATATGTTTGAAAAATTATCTCATTTTCTTTGACGAAGTTTCTTCTTTAACACCAACCTTCTCAGCTCTTCTGGTAGTACATCAGGACATCTGGGTAGTTTTCAGGCTGGAAGGGGGTGACTAAAGGAGATACAACTCAAGACCATAAATAAAATCAGATGCAGCTTGGACAGGCAGCCTCTTCCAGTACAAGACTTCAGGAGGGCATTGAAGATATCTAGCAGGTGGCACACTAGAAACAACCTAAGTGGTTCTTCACACCGCTGAGCTGGGCAGCACCTTGTTTGTGCTGAAGGTATGTGGGCTTAGAGTTGTGGAGGAAAAATTCCTTTCAGAAGAGTACAGTAGAGTGAATGGACTTCTGGTCTGCTCCTCTGTTCTCGCTTTTAGCCCTTGGGCTGCAGAGGTGCTGTCCTTCATGTTGGTCAGCACTGCCTAGCTGTTGTCTTCTACTCTGCCATGTCTGTGTCCCCTCAGTACAACACTTAGGGCACCAGGGACACCAGTCCATAGGACTTCTTGGCACCATTTGAAGGAAATGTTGGCAGTGAACTCACACGTCTTCATCCCTACAGTAGCATCCTTAAGATAGCTTTTCCCTCTCTGCCTTCCAGTTTTACATGGTGAAGGAAATACTATTTAATGTCAATCCCTATGCTGAGTGTGTGTGGCCCAGTATGGCAATGGTTTACATGCACAGATGGTCTTATTCATGTAACTCAGGTGTTTTGGAAAGAGTATTTGTCCAGTCGAAGCCCATAAAATCCATGACAGAATGGATTAAAAGCTGGAATGCATATTTGCACTCCTCCATGTACTTATGTTCTTCACAAACACATAAATAATGCTCAGCTTCATATATTCATAGCCTTCTCAAACTCAGGAAGGTTACATGTGTATAAGGTTAAACACATGCTCAATAAGCCCAGATAGATGTAAAACAAAGCATCAAAAAGGACGCTTATGTCAGCAACCTGGCACAGCCTGCGTAGACTAAACCAACTCTGATTATCTGAGTAAAGTCAAGCGCCTGCAGTCAGGTCTTGCTGATGACATGGTCTTGAACCCTACCGAAGCCCGGGAACTGGCTCTGGTAGACACCTATGCTGAAGCCTGCACGCTCGACACAGCTCCTTCATGCCTTCTCGTTCCTGGCAGGTTGGGAACATGCAGCATTCAAAAGCAGTGCCTGCCCAGCAAAGGGTCTTTCTTCCTCCTTTGACACTTTTCCCCTTAGCTTTGTTCACAACTTTTCTTGGCTAACTAGATTCTGCATTTTACAGCCCCGCTGACAGCTTTCACAGCGTTTTTCAGAGCTCTGAAGTCTCTTGCAGATGGCTGAAACATGCCAGAATTGTGTTCTGCTGCTTCGTCTATATGGAAATTGTCTAATTTCTGCCTTCCTCTGATCTCTTACTCTGAGGATAATGGGGTTTAGTACTTTCCCTTCTTGCCCCTGCTGCAGGTGTGAACAGGAATACAAGACAAACTGCTTGCTGGAGTGCAAGTTATTTGTTGTTTGCAGATGAATGGAGCTGGTTTTCATTTCCTGTGATTCTGAGTATTAAATTCTTTCCCCTCGTCATTTACCCATTGCTTGACATCTTCTGCTTTCAACTCCTTCATTCCTCGGTGCATCTGAAAGCCATCACATTGAAGCACATCAAGAAAAACATAGCTGAAGTAACTCACTGAGAAAAAAAGCGGCAAGTAATTGTGAAACAGCAAGCAGGTACCTTTAAAGAAAAGGCATTTCTCATAGGAAAAGTAGACCATCTGAGGATTTCCTCTCCTGGTACCAAGGATGCTCCAAGCCTGGCTGAAACATCCGCCTATGAAATCTGTGAGGAAAGACCCAGAAATAGAAATCAGAAGTGGAGTAGTCTAGGAGCAAGTGAATCTGCTCTGTCCTCACCGAGGGAGCCAAAAACTGTGCACTTTCACAAGCAATAAGTGTCTCTTGCTGTCTGCTTGCCCAGCACAGCGAGACCTTGACCTGCTCTATAGAAAGCAGGGATAACTGCAGTGAGACAAGAATGCCACAGTTAAGGCCAGGCAGGGAAAAACACATTGTGTTGCTTCCTTCTCTTATTTATTAAATGCAGGTTTCCCACCTTCCAGTGAAACTGCAATTAACTTGTAAATGTATGCTACAAAATTAATTTTCCACTAGCTTCTGTTCTGTAGCTGTGAGGAATTAAGCCAACAAAACACCAACGTGAGCTCTGATATGGCCCTCACGACAAGCTCTGCCCTGATACTAAAAAATCTGTAAAACTAATAAGCCCAGCCCTGCTTACACAGAGAGAGCCCAAGGCTTAGAGGAACTGCAAACCTGCTTGGAGATACTCCATCCAAAGCACTCCTGACTCTAATACAGGCAACAGGGATAAGAAACAGCAGGATAAACTCTACAGCCCGCTCAGCTCTTGTGCAGCACTATGTTGACTTTGAATTAAGACAGTATCAGAAAACTCAGGTGTGGGTCCATGTTCTGAGAAGGTGGTCCTCATTGTGGAGAGACAACCAGCTTTACACAGTTAGGTGCACTTGACTCCCACCTCCAAGCCTGTGCAAGCTCTCTTCATCCCACATTTGGAGACTAGACAGGCAGATAGTCTTGACAAGTGTCCCACTTACCCTGAAGACAAAAGTATATGCCTACAGCACAGCAAAACAAGGTCCACCAAGCAGTCTGACTAATATACTATGTAGGCTGTAGATTGGGACAAATTTGTTTTTTCCTGCCTGGTATTTCTCACATTTCAGCAAGATGCCCCATCGTTTCGGTATGATCCAGGTCTGTGCTTGTCATCCGAGCTGGAATGATGGCTGTAGTTACAGCTAATACCTGCCTGCAGTGACCCTCTCTGAACCACCGTGACATCCCAATAAGCTGCCAGCCCTGCCTGGCTGTCATGGTGTATCCTTAGACCAGACACAGATTTTGTTCCTCCAGTGCCTTCTACCCTTGGTGACCACAGTGACATGCAGTGTTTCTATCTCTTCATCAGGACTTCCAAATTACTGTTCAAGAGTCTTGCTAAATTAAAGGTGTTCTTGCACATCCACACTGGGGTCTGTTGCAACGGGATCCATCAGATCCCTAACACATCCCAGTGCCGCAGTCGAAAGACTACACAAGGTGGATTACGGCTCTGATTGACGGAGACCATGAGGTCTTTGTGGATTTATACATGCTCCTCTATGGTAGAAAATAACAAGTTTGCCACCACGTATTTTGAACAGATGCAGTTCCTGGTGGCAAGTGAGAAAAGTTCATGCTGCAGATGCGGAAGACTTTAGTCATGGTGAAAAGTAGCTGAATACATCATCTGCTCAGAGATGGGTTTTTCTGAATGCTGGCTGTACAGAAGACAGCTGTGCTGAGAAACAGAGAAAAGACACTTGAAACAAAGAGCAACATTAGCTGGGAACTGAAAACAGCTGCTCTAGAAAAAAGAAATAACCCAATCAGCACACACACAATAGCATGTTATGGGAGAACAGCTAATCTTGTAGCATAGGCACAGAACTCAGCACTGGGAGGAGATAACAAAGATCAGCGGCTCTTGTGTTACAGGTCAGCTGCTGGCCTCCAGCTTTATGTCTTCTCAGCAGACACAACAGGCACTGTCACACAATGTCACTATGCCTGCGAGAGATAAGCTCCTGGACAAAAAACAGCTGGCTGAAGCTCAAGCCAGGCAAGATGGAAAAAAAAGAAGTGATTCAGGCATTTTCTAAGACAATTCTGATGCTCTCTTCCCCCTCACACAGGGAGAGGAACACTGGTGGACCAGGACTGATCTTAAGGCTCAGCCTGTGCTAGCCACAGCAACCGTTGGGCACCTAGGTCACTCTCCTGCTTTCCCTCTTTCTTTCTGTGAACCCTGGTGAGGCACACAACTTTGTCAAGCAGGGCCTGAAATGCCTCTTCTCCAAGATAAGGCTGGCGTTACCAGATCAAGATGAGTTGCAAAGAACAGAGGATGCCAATGAATTGGAGCAAATTTTCTCTCCTTACCCAGTCACGAATCCGTTTTAGGGACACAGCATCTTCTATGCCTATAGAAGGGCCAAAGAGGGATGAGGATGATAGGTGGAATAGCAGGAATATATGGAAATTGAAGAAAGAAGATGTTCCATTCTGCTTGACCAAAGAGCTGTTAAGTTCTTATGAGCATTACCAACATGGAAGGAAACTGTTCCCCATGTGGAAGAATTATTGAATTGTGTTTTCCTCTGGACTTGAACTTCTCCATGCCTTCCACAATGACCATAGTTCCCCAAATAACTTCCTACTCTACTCCCCAGTTTTCTTCTCCCTGTCCATGAAGTCTTCTTCACACGCTTCCCCTGGAGAACAGGTAAAAAAGAAGAGACACAAGCTGACTGTCATCTACTAGCCAAGGTGATGTATAGCTGGATACATAGTGAAGAAGTCATCTCTTGAGTTAATTCTTGCATCTAGAGTTAACTCAGTTGACCTATCACCCGCTGGTTAAAGCAGTCACCTGGGATATGGCAATTCCTTCTGTGTGGCATGAATTAGTCAACTGAACTTTAATTTCCTCTCTCCTGCATGGCTGCCTCTTCTTTCTTATGAGTGCCATTTCCGAGATATGTGGGTTCTCTTCTGATGAAGACTTTGCAAGGTCTCTATTCCATGCCAGTGTGGGATAAAGGTCAAAGCCACAGAATTCCTCATGAAACAGAATTCACTTTTTCTATCCAGCTAGCACAGAGTAAAGGGCAAGAATTCTCCTCATTGGCAGCTCCACAATACCTGCCTCCAAGGACACTTTCCTCCTAATCCCCAGTAACAGGAAGATTTTTGTGCCCTGGAGCGTGAAGGTTTATGTCTCTTCCACAGTGTTGGATGTTTTGTTTAAAATTCAGAGCATTATAACTTCTAAAATAACATCTGCATTCCCTTCCTCTGGATGCTTTAGCAGCTGAGATCTGCTGACTCGGATCTTTTGGCAGTAAGGCTTTTCACGATGGTGCAAGGAAACACCCCAGGGTGGCAGAGCTCAGAGAGCAGCAGTGGGAGTGCTTGTCCCTCCTTCCAGTGGGAGCAGGGAGGAGAAAGAGCTGAGTGAATGTATCACCCAAGCACTTGGGTTGTCAGCCATTCCCATCGCTTCTCTAGGACACGTCTTGTTCACACAAGGAAGCCCTCAGACCTGCTCATGGCACCCTCACCAACAGACAAGATGGCTGAGCACCTGCTCATTCATTGTGTTCAAAGAATAACCTTTTTATTTAATATCTGTTGTCCTGAGATGTGTATGTCTGACTCTGAGGTTGTCATAACCCATCATGGTGGGAAGGGAGAACACCAGTTTGACCCCATGTTCCTAGACAAGACTGCTGGTTGGATGTCCCTCCCTCCCTGGCTGGATGTGAGCCACATTGTGAGAATGGCGTCAGCAAACACTGGCCAGGAGGGGACCTGCATGCCGGAGGGACAGCTGCTGCTCGGTGGCCTGCGCCAGATCCTTGGAAAGCACATCTAGCACTTGTGATTTCCTATACATTTCCCTCCGCTGACCAACAAAGTTCTCAGAGTCTATTTCTGCCTGTCCCTGGGTCCATGCTCCTTGCAATTACTGTGTCCTTCCACACAGTCAGGGGCTGGTGGAACTGGGACATAGTTTCCAAAAGTTGGCCTGCCAACTGCTCTGCCTGTTAAAGTTTACATTTACCTCACACAAACCCCTCCCTCCTGTTACACCAAGCGCATTCTACTTCTTGGTAATGCACAAAGAAAATTCAGGCATTTTACAGAAAAATAAATGTGCTCGTATGGATATGTATAAAATTGCCCAAGTCTGTGCAGGGAAACTGTGTGTTTCCTCTTCTTTGGGCTTGCTCCTTCTTCCTCTTAACACGTGGAACAAATGTCTCCTTTGGACCGTGATGGGGTAACTTGGAGAGGTCGGCAGAATTGCTGCAGATGGACCCTGGGCTGGTTTTATTTTTCTATTGAACCTTGATGGAAACGCATGCACAGCAAGTCAGGGCCTGTCCCTTTTCCTTTCTCCTTTCTCTCTCTCTCTTTTTTTTTTTTTTTATTTCTTCCAGGAGTGCTGATGATAAGAAAAGCAATGTCTAAATCTTCTTAATGGTGTTTATGCAAGCAGTTTTGCTTAGCTGCAGTCCCTGCCACCCCCTCCCCCGTCCACCCTCCCCTCCCATCTTCCTGCTAATATCGCTGCTTCATTCCTTTCCCTGTTGGCTATTACTATGGACTACAGCGAATCTAAAACTAAATAATCCCCTTAGTGTCAAGTTTTCTGGGCTGAGCAAATAAATCTAACCAAATGCATTATCTAGGTAGAGGAGGCTGTTGTAAGGGGGAAAAAAGATAAAAGCTATTTTACTTTAAGGCAAAGAGTAAAACCATCATTTTTCATTCACATTGTACTTTTAAAGTTTGTTTTTTTTTATTTTATTTTAACTTTACTGTTCAACCCCTTTCTATTTCCATTGTAATTAAAAAAATAATAATAAATGCAGCAAATCTTCTGATTTCAAGCATTAAAGAGAGGGAGAAAGACCCCAGATAAGGTGCCATTCAAATCCCCCTCTCAGACGGGTAATTCTGATCAGGCAGTAAAGCGTCTAAATAAATAAACCCTTACCCACTTCCCCTTCCCTGGGGGAGGGGGGACGAAGGATATTAGAAAACTCATTTACGGGAGGAAGAGCACATGGAAGAGCTGCATATTGCCAGACGGGGCGAGGAGGTCTGCGGTGGTTTTGCCCTGCCTCAAGTTCACGAGTCAGCGGCTCACAGGAGCAGGACCATATCTGTCTTCGTGTGTGGTGGCAAAGTCCAATTTTTGGGATGGTTCAGCCTGTGTTTGGAGGCAGGGCTAACCCAAACCTGGGGAAAAAGTGCTTCAGACCTAAAGGACTGTGTGCTTAACTCCCATTTTCATCTGTCAGGTCTTTGAAAGCACAAGCAAAGCCACTCAGCTGTTAGCCAGATACTCTCTTCTGCTAATCCAGGGCCAGCATCAGCCAGCAGAGCTCCTCTGGATTTGTACCAGCCAACATCTTGCCAACATTGTCTCCATAGCTGCTGGCATTCACATGCGAACCAGGTTTGGTCAGCTCCGCCTTTCTCGCCAGGGTTCCGTCTTTCCTTATGTCTATACTGCATGTGGTCTAGGGAAAGGATGGAGGCATCCTCTGCCCGGTAATCCCTCTGGACACCAGCCTCATGAATTGTTCACATGCATAAACAGCATAAATGACCCAATACCAGTGCCGTTTATCTGAATTCATCCTCTCCCATATTGGTTCTTTTCAAATGTAGAACAGATTAAGAAGATTTCTGGCATGGCTTTTGCAAAATCAGAAACTGACTCACATGTTTCTGTAAAATAAAAGCTCTCACATTTTGGTCTACGTAAGTGAAAAAAAAAATGGGTTGCTGATTTTGGATCTACAGGCTTGGGGAAGAGCAGAAAAATCTTGAACTGTTGGAGCTAAATGCGCTGATAGTGTGAGGTGTTGCTCCTTTCACATACCTTCCCCCAGCCAAAGTCTGCCCTCTCCCAGTTCAATGTTTTTTTCCCACTTGAACTTCAGTTTTAGAATAATTAGGTCAATTTTTCTCTGCATTTGGTTTAATCCCTTTGTATATAGTTTGGGTTCCCCATCTCTGTAGCCAGCCTGCCAAAGTGATCTGCTCTGAAGATCCAACAGTCTTTAAATTTCTCCTATTTTAGATGGGCAGATATTATTGTTTGAAACAGATCCCTTACCTCTTTCTTTCACTTTTTTTTTTTTTTAATTAAATAACCCTTATAAATTTTCAGACCCCCTTAGTTTAGAGATAAAACCCCAGGAAGAAGAATAGAGGGTTTGTTCTATCATTTCTTTTTACTAATTTTCTCAAAAGAAATAAAATCTCAGGCACTGGTCACACTGAGAAAAGCAGTAAAGACCACTCCACTGCATTTTGGGGATCAGGATCTGCAATAGACGTCACAAGTAATCACAGCCCAGCTCTTGACCTGCTCTTCGTCCACATGGCAAGGACACCAGATGAAGACCAGGCTCAGTCCATCTGCAATACTGTAGTGAAAGCATCTCACTCATTTTAATCCAATACTCCTTTAAACATCCGCACAAAACTGCCTGCTTTGCTAAGGATGAAGTCCAAAAGTTGAGGAAGAGGAAGAATTGCAATCTTTGATAAACAAGCTGAAGTATATTATCTGAGAAGGTAATTCTGGGTTGTCCATGTGCCCTAAGATATTCTGCAACATCTTCCATGGTCTTATGGCACAACCCAGCACTTCTGTCTCCTGCAAAAACACCACATGCAATTAAATTTATGTGCACATTATTTTCTGTAAAATCTGGCTTCAGTTTCTGCCAGTATTAACAGTCATTTCTGGGACCTAGAGAATGTCAAGTGTGTTGTAGTAAGTTCCTGTGCATCTGCAAAGTCCTAGTGTGTGTTGATAAACTTCTGAGCATTGCCAGAAGGTACTTCCATATGAAAAACTCCTGTAGAGTGGCCCCTGCTATGAAAACAGGCTTGTCCACTCCTCAAATTAGTGTTTTTCCTGGAGTCTCCTCCTATACAAATGATTGTGTCTCAGGAGCATCCCTGTGAAACAAGTAACAACTTCTAAAAGAAAGTTTTGGTGGTGGTTTTTACTCACTTCATGTGCAGCTTTATTTTTTCTGTGCAGATAGAAATGACTGATGTCCATCACCTGTGAGATCTGCGCACTCCTGAAAAGGAGATTTTAACCAAAACCACTTTCGACTCCCATAGTCCACAGCTGTCCCCTTCCCACTTTGGAGAACCTAAAGCTGCTAATGGTCATCCTGGAAGCATGGCACCATGGGCTGCATCCACATGCAAGACAGGGCTACTCCTGCTGTACCTACTGCCTGGTCAGCAGTGCTACGTCACAGGGCTTCCTAAATGTCTTTTTAACAGTGCTTTCTCCTCCAAGTTCAACATCTTGGCCTCTGTCACAGTATTTGACTACCCCCAGTGTGGAGAGTTCTTTCTTACATCCAGTTGAATTTTCCCTTCTTGTAAGTCATGTCTATCAACTCTTGCCCCTTGACTGTGTGACTTTGGGGACCAGTCCCATGTTGTCCACAAATCCCCTTTAGGCAATGCAAGACAAGCAACTAGATCCACTTCTTCTCCATACTGATCAAACTCATCTCCTAGCCGCAGGTCAAATGTCATATGCTCCAAAGTCCTTTGGAGGCTCTTTGCCAGACTCTTGTTTGTACAAGGAGGGAGCCCAGCACAGTCCACAGCACAGACAAAATCATTTCCCTTGCCCTGGTGTTGTGCTGCGGCTGCTGTTGCTGCAAGCACCATGTGGTTAGACTTCATCTCTCAAGGGCACACAGCCGACTCATGTTCAACTTGATGTTCCTCAGGACCTCCTACGCTTCTCTACAGACCTCTTCGAGAATGCTGTGCATGGGAGAGCAGCACCTCCCATGCAGCCCTGGGTTTGCAAACTCTACTTTTCCAAGGAGACAACCTGTCCAGGGGCCTTCAGCCCTTGTGCAGTACTTCATCTCCTGCTTTCTTACTAGGTTGCCGCCCCCTTCCTACGCAGAGAAGAACAGTTGCTTTCCACTATTTGTTGCCTGTTGTCCAAGCACCTGCCTGCAGTTTAAGGAGTTATTTAGCAGAAAATCACATCTTACAGAAATATAAGATTTACAGAGGATTTCTGTGCCCATCCTGGCACTTAGAGTCAATCCTGATGCTTTCCTGTTCTTGCCTGATGATCTGTCATTCCCTTCCTCTGCCTCTTCCTGTTTTATATAAGGCTGAATCACCGCTGTCTGCCGGGGTACTCTGCTGGATGTCTGGTCCTGGGATGGGGCCAGGGGCATGGAGCCAGGATGGATTGAGCCTGTCTTACGATGCATGGGATTTCTGGGACCAAGCCTGGAGGACATGGGAGGAGGAGTAGGACCAGGAGCCAAGCAGAGACAAGACAGCTCCTGGGACATGAGGCAGCAAGACCAGGGAGAAGAATTTGCTTTGGGTATTTCTTAACAGTGGGTTTGGCTGAACCAGGCCAGGCTGCCTTCCAGCATGGCCCTGATCGTATCTCTTCACCAAACAACTCATTGGTGCCACAGCTAGCACCATCAGCTAGCTCCTCAAAGCTAGAAAACAGGTCTACCCTTCTGCATGGGAACACCCTTCTATGGTTTCACTGCCCTTTTACCCTCTCATGGCCCAGTAACAGGCAGCTGGAACTGATACAGCTTTTTGAAGTGCCACCATCAGTCTGTGCTAATTGTTCTTACATTTGGGGGTTTTGTTTCTTTTGTCCACAGAGAAGAGTAGAAGTGATTTGTCCAGATCCCTCTGGTTATGAGTACCAGAGGTCCTTCTTCTCCTGGAGCTCAGACGTGCTCGCACATTATCGTGGCACAACTTCACACTGCACCGTTCCTGACGTCTGGCTGCGTGCTCTCCTGCCCACTGACAAACAGGAGATGATTTGAAATGTATCAGCCCAGGGTGAGAGCTGGGAATGTTGAGTCAAGCACAGCAGGAGCACACGGATGGAGGATGCATGGATGGAGGATGCTGGGATGTACTTGACTGTCATTGTTTCACACGTCTAAGGGGTCAGCCAGTGACCAACAGAAGACTAGGCATTTATATGCTGTTAATGAGAATGTCAATAAATTGAAGCTTCACTGCAGGCTTCACGGGTTTACACTGTGACTTGTTAGCCCTTGGTGACTTAATTAGTAGGTTGCCCTCTTCTTCTTAAGCCAAATATTCCTTCACTTCAAAATCTTTGCCACATGTGTCCTTACCATTTCAGGAACATGGTGGATATAGTTTCACTGTCTTCTCACAGTTTGCTTGAGAGCCACACGTAGGCTGTTGCCATGTTGTTATTTTCCTTATTACTCCCAGTTTATCACTTGATGCTGATTTATCCGCCAATGCCCCAAGCAACTTGACCTCTTTCAGTGTTTTGTGATGCTTTTCTACTGGGCACAGAAACCTGACTACAAAGGTGAGCTGCTTCTAGGCAAACCTTTTCCCTGGTATGTGCTGCTTTTTGGCACCCAGCCTTGCCCGTCACTCTGCAGGTCGGGGATGCCGAGATGCAGCTCTCCCCAGACCTCTGTCTTCAGCAGAGGCAGGGAGGGTTTACAGTCCACTCAACCCACTGAGGAGAGCAGGCAAATTGCTCACAGCATTTCCTTGCAATCTGGGTGTATCCCTCTTGCATGGGTTTTGTGAGCAAGCTGCAACAAGAAAAGATTTCCAGCATCGCTGCACCAGATCTCTGCCTCTGCCAAAATCAGCTGAATCTGCTCTCACCATTGTTCTCAACCACACCATTTACCCAGAGGTTTGTTTTTGTCTATCAGCTCTTTATGCACCGATTGCCGTAGGTTCCTAACAGTTTCTGAACTGGTGACAGATGACAAATGTGAGAAAAGTGTGCTAAAAAAAAAATGGGATCATTTTAAATCACGTTGCCAGCTTTCTGTCACTGTAGCATTCCAGGGTTGGGAGTGTGTGATGGCTCTGACCTTGATTATTTTGATGATAATCCTTCTGCACAAACACTGTGTGTGTATATATATACATACACACAGATATACACACATATACATGTATATATGTGCAAAAAAAGAAAAGAGCCACATTTTTCTTTACAGGGCCTTTTAGTGCCACAGGAATATGGAATTGAAAGGGACCATTTCAGTCTGCTGAGTTGGCATGTCTCTTAATTTTATCCCTTTTATGATTTCCTCTATTTCCATCTTTTTTTTTTTTNTCTCCCATGAGTTTCCAGCCTTTTTGGGAGGCTTTTCCAGATTGTGGATCTTCTCATGGTCACTGATTTCCTGCCTAAATTTATTCATGGCTATTTTATCTCACTTTGCTCTTGTGCCAATGCTGCCCTTTGATTGCAGCAACTCTCCTCTGCCTCATGTTAAATTCCCTGACATATTTCCTGCATATTCCCCTAGTTTCCCTTTTACTGGAGTAACAAAGCCAAGCTCTTTCTGCCTCATGTGTGGGACATGTTTCTGTCCCCCTACTTGCTGTCCAAGTCTTACCAAGCCATGCCTTCTGATGAGCCCATTTTTCCCCAAAAAGTGGTCACTGGAAGAACTGGCCATTTTCCCAAAAAGGACTCAGCAGTGCAGAGCACAATGGCATGAACATTTCCCTCTCTCCACTGGGAAAATCTTGCCTGAGACATCCCAGAATTGTATTTCCTTTCATACGTGTGCATCACATCAGCACTATGGCTCTTCTTGCCATCAGGCACCAAACCAAGTTTCTTCTTTCCGTGCACCCCACCACAAAGCCCGTTGCTGCCTCACCATCCTTGACTTTGCCTCCTTTTCTGGCCACAAGCCTCTATACCTGTGACCCAGCTCTGAGTGTCCTGCACCACATTTCTAATACCTTTAGACATCCTCCGTCTTCTTCCTTCATGTCATGACTGGACCATTATGCCCTGACTCTGGCCTTTGCTCAGCTGCAATCCTGGCTCTCAGTGCTGAGTATCTTGCGCAAAGTCAAGACTCAGCCCCATCCTTTCACCTGATCCGGTGGCTCAGTAGTTCCCGGTGCCACATCTATGCGTCTACCCACATTTTTTCTTGCCCTTCCCAAGAAGAATGGTTTCATTAGCAGTAACAAGACCTCTGCTATGCTGGATCTTACTCCACTTCATTCATATGAACCTTAGACACAAAGATTTTCCCCACCTCCCTACACCCGGATGAAGCAATTAGCAATTACAGGCTCTAGCATTGCTCAC
>Ga0065711_1008438_pt1 | contig 13629 bp, 8 predicted proteins | sample Hoacrofraction12_FD_59098 | JGI IMG/M metagenome (GOLD analysis project Ga0065711, IMG submission 59098) | Hoatzin crop microbial communities from Cojedes, Venezuela - Epithelial fraction 12 v2 (version 2) | ecosystem: Host-associated > Birds > Digestive system > Esophagus > Crop | place... | reverse complement strand
TTTTTTTTTTTTTTTTTTTTTTTTTTTTTTAAACAAGTCAGTTACTTCTGATTTTCTTGTTTCCATGAAAAGATCATTAGCTTACCATAACCCATCTGTGAGGGCAGTCACAATGTAAAAGCCCGAGGTTCAAGTTTGGTCAGGAACAAGCAAAGATTGTTTCCTCTATCTCAGTGAAGTGCACAGCTGCTTAGTCACTGAGTACCCTTGATCCGCTAATCTCAGATGATAACAAACTGCTGATTATGCTAGCTTATTTTAAATATGAAAACATTTATACAGAAATAAGTGTAAGCATTGGACACACTTGAGCAATCCCTTGCCTTTCAAAGCTCACATTAAATTTAAGGAATTCTAACAAGCTACTGAAAGCAGCTTCTTTTCTGTTTTATACATTATACTGAAAGATGAAAAGATACTAGGCAGGAGATACACAAATAACTGACAGGAAAGTTTTTCCCAACCTCCTGTTATAGGAGGATATCAATTTCACAGTCTCTGTTAAGTAGTTAAATAATATTCATATTATATACCTCTATTTACAAGTGTGAGTTTACAATGCACCGATTTCCCACCTAAAAAAACTGCAACAACATCCAAAGACTTTCTAAACAGCTCTAAAAATTAAACAGTTCTAGTTTCACATATCACAGTGTTTATCCAGTAACTTGCCTTTAAGTGCTGCTTTGTATAGATATTAGATTCATGAACATCTGAAAGCCTAATTACTAATCAACCGTGGATACAACCCTGCAAATTTCCTAGCTTACTGTGTATTACACTCCAGAATTTTTGTGATGAAGTTGTGTGGTTGTTTTTTTCTTTCCTCTTAGCCCTTTACAAGCATAAGCTTACTACAGTGAACACCGAAAACGTTGCTTACCGGAATGTAAATCTAGAATGTGAAAAATGAGATCCAAGAAGTTGGTATTTGTTGACATAAGAAACACGACAGCTAGCCAGTAAAGTTTTCACTGATATGCAGCAGAATTATCTGCCAGAGTCCTGACTCATAAGCAGCTTGCTGGCTGCATTTAGCAGCAGAGGAATGTTTAGTTTATTAGCTCTCCTTTAACAATAAACAAGATATTATTGAAGTCTGCAGAAACTACTGCTGAGGATTTCAAGGAACATGACATAATTGATGAAAGCCTGAGAATCCCAATTAACCAACAGACACATTATGAAAGTTAAAATAATTGCTCTGTTGTTAAAAACCGGGAGTTGTTCGGAATTGTGTCATCTCCCTTATATAAACATTCATACAGTTAAAATATTTTTAACTTTAGTCTGCACAGCCAGAAACAGATGACCATGTAATCACATTAAGCGATTCAGTGACTCACCTCAGTTAAATGACTGGTCTCACAAAAACTACACAAACAGGGGTACTGGGCTCTCAAGCCCAATTTTACCAAATTGTTCTCCTGTCATAAACCAAAACTATATAACAAGACTTTAAAAGAAAAAAAGTTTCTGTGCTAAAAGAGGTACTCCAAAGTAAAAGCTCCTATAGCACACTCAGTTGCCATGTTTGCTTGTTTAGGTGTGCCTCAACACTAAGGAGAGTCATGACAACTCAGACTAATCAGTTCAGAGTCTAAGCAACGTGATGTCATTGCTATTGGTAATATGCTGTCCAATGTTTTTTTCACTAAGTCAAAGGTAACACTGGCTACTGCTATGCACCAAGATATTCATCCTGCCCTAGTCTGTTTGAGCACTCTTGGGGCCAGTGCTTGTTTAACCAACTTCCAAACAGAAATAATTATAATTTTGTTTTGTTAAAAAAAAATCCAAGAAACATTGTGCTTCATGCAATCCAGAGAAGCCATGATGTTCTAAAATCCATCTACGCAGAAGATCATGCGCAGTATTCCTAAAGAATAAACAACTTCAATACACTTTCAAGATGCACAGTCAGACCTACTCATGTCTGCCTAGATGTCATTCAAGGCCTAAAAAGAAAACATCACCATGAAATTGCACCCTTAACAGAGATTACTGTCAATATTTTTTTTCATCATTCTTCTGAAAAAAGGAGCATTTCATAGTACTTTCAGATAACCACACCTTCCTTTGATTGCAATGACGTTGTAGTCAGATTGTTTCAGGAAAGAATTTGAATTTACTAAGTTAACTTATTTTTTTCCTATACTTAGAAAGTAACTCAGGATTTTAGCTCAGTATACTACTACCAGTCTCTCAGTAAGCTTTAAGTAGATTCTTACCTATAGGTACTATCTTGGGACAGGCATTTAATTATTAGAGATAGAGGAAAAGAAACAGCTTTCTTAAAGTGAATATTTATTTTGGAGAAATAATTTCCAGGGTCAATTTAACCAGCTAACCATGACTAGGAAAATTATAGCAAGATTAAATTGGTAGATCACCAGGGATGAAAAAAGAAATCCGAGTCATACTAAGACTAGTGTTTTATGAATTACTTCCAAGCTTTCAAGAAAATTAAGTATATAACAGCTACATTAGTTTCATCAAACAGGGATAAAGGAAATAACTAATAAAAACAGAAATGCCATTTACAACTCGCAGGATAATCTAAAAACATCAGTTTATTTAAAAAAACCACATTAAGATCCAAAAAGGTCCAGAGTGAACAAAAACATTTACCACTATATAAACTGATTTGTCTAAGAGGAATTAAACTCAGAGAAGCTCTTCCATTATCACGTAAGTAAAAACACTGTATCTTGATACTTCCTATATAACTGAGTCAAAACATATCCATTTCTACAGTTACACAGTACAAGCCGGTAGTACTACTAAAATACACCCCCTGATCACTGGTTGTGTCACTTTTTTAGGCACCTTCAGCCACGAACAGAGACTGCACAAACAAGACATGCATGCAGCTTAAAAATCTAAAGCAGTAATTTAGAAGTTCACACACATAAAACATAGCTTGGATTTAACAAGTTACTTCAGTAACATTAGAACACTCACCAGGCTAAGAAAACACCCAAAGAATCCATACTGGCCAAACAAGAAAAAGCCTAGGAGAAAAAAACTAGCTTTCACTGGTTGCAGCAATACAGCTGTACTATTGTTATGCAAGCATCTTTCTTAAAGTCCCTAGTCTTTTCAGTTAGGATTGGATGTGTGTTAGTACTTTCCCTTTTTAATTCTTCAACCACCACCAAGGCTACCTCAGCTTCTAATGTGGCTTTTTTCACCTCCCATGGCTCTGCTTCACAAGCCTTCTCACAGCTGTTCCTCAAAATTTACCAATTTCCTCAGCAGCCTGAGCCGAGGTGACACAGCTGGGCCAGATCAGAGCAGGGAGCTGGATGCCTGAAAGTGACATCTGAACGGTGAAGGGGATTTACACTGCCCTCTCACCTATCTTCCCTCTTGCACCAGTGTGGGCATTTCTGTGACCACGTGACAGGCAAGATCAAGGAACTTTGGCTAAGTTAAAATCAACCATTTTTAAATAAGGTAAATTTCAATCTAGATCACTTTTGCAATCCACTTAACAACAGTCAAATGAATGTTTGCTGTACACAGAAGGGAACACCAGAAGACAGGAAAGGGTAACAGGCAGAAACAATAAAAAAATTCTTTTGACAGCAGTGGTAACTTTTTAAAATGAGAGCACAGTTTGAATAAAATTTGAAGCAACTTCCAATTAATAACTTTCTATTAGTAGAACTGTAAGAACTATATGTAGAAAAGGCAAAATAAAGCACAGACTTCACAGCAAAGACCTCAGAACTAATTGAACTATTACCTGCACATAAGCAGTCCTCGACCAGTGTATACTTCCAGTGCCCTCAGGTTGCTAAAACTATTTCCTTAATAAGGGGATGGGAGGCTCAAAAGTCCTTGGAGGATTTAAAGAGACAAATTTCCCCAAGGAATAAGCATGGTTTAGACTACAGAACCCCAAATTCCATAAAAGATAGAGACCATGGAGCTCCATGCCAGTTCAACTCCTTCCTCAGGCGGCAGAGAAACCACCCTCAGTGAAATCTGGAATTACCTTCTAGCCAAATTAGGAAACGCTGATCTTTGTTGTGCCATTAGACACCTTTAGCAGCTGACTGCATAGTTACCTCACTGCCCTCTCTTAACTTCCTCTTACTGCTCCTGATTCTCTTTCACTCTTTTGCGTAGCCTCACCTTCAAACTCCAGCTGTCTACGCAGATTACAGAGCCCTTTCCTCTGGACTTCAACTCTTCCCTCCTGCTGTCTTCTCCCTGGATAACTTCATCCACAGATTTCCATACCGATTCTATTCTGAAACTGTAAGAAAAATCAGTTTTTTAAAAACTGGGTAGTAATCATTCCTGTAAATTAAACCTACATTCTTATACACAAGAAACTGGCAGTTCTTGTACCATCCTTACCACCATAGCAGTATCATCTTCTTATAATGCATTAAGTAAAGGAACAAGCATCTGTCACATGTTTGCGCTCGTGTTCCTCCAGAGAGGTATATGCAGGAGAGTGTTTTGTTGCGGTGGATTTGTATTCATACTCCCATCACTGAAGATTCAATAGACAACACAATGCCAAAGAAATGTGCCTGTTGCGTAGGGTTCTGACCCAGAAATGGGCAATAATGTACACTGATCTGCCTGACAAGTTTCACTTGCCCTCAGCCTATACACCTTGCTCTTTTTGCACAGTTTCAATTGATCTTAAAACACTTGGCTGTGAATTGTGGCAGTCTGAGTGCAGACGCTATTCCTTCCTAAGCCAGAATGTGGTAGACAGGAAAGGACAAAATTCTTGCCAGTTGTCACAGTAGGAACTGTCACATCTCATGAATCAGAGCATTTTTAGTGGAGAATTAAAGGTTAGAGTAATGAGGATTTGGTATTACACTGCTGTTAGCCTGGTAATGTCTCACTGTCATATTTGTCCCCTATTCCTTACATCAGAGCTAGGGATACTATAGACATGCAAATTAGCTCGGTAGACTAATCTGGCAGAAAACTATTCTTTTATTATTTTTTTATCTCTTAATTTTGCATCACAAAGGTTTGCTGAACAAACACACTTTGCATGAGAGGGAAACATATACTACCTGCCACCCTAAGTGTCACCTCATCTTATACTAAATGAAGTCTCATGTGCATTCTCATAATGTGAAAAATCACATTCTCTTGGGTTGAGCCTCAAACTCATCTTCAGTTCCTTGTCTGACTAAAAATATACAATTGTGCATGTGCAGGATAAGATCAAAGTTAATATTGCTTCTCTCTGGTATTATTCTTTTATCATACTCCATCTTTACTCATTTATAAAGAGGACTAAGTGGACAAGCAAAGAATTTACATTACGTGTTCCAGAATTTTGCTTTTCACAAGTAAGTTCACTGTAAGCAATACTCAAGGAATTAACAGGCACAAAAGGAAGAATAATTTAGAACAAACTAAAAATGTAGAACATGAGAAGATACTTTTTCTGTAAGCCTCATGCAATATCATCTTGCTAGAACTGTGCTAGATGACAAGGAAGCATATTAGAATTCAGAGCTAGGTTTTTCTACCAGAAAAGCTAGACTTACAGTTTATTTCAGTGGTAGTTATTAAAGATTCTTATAAGTTAAACACAAATATTAAGTGAACCAAAACCTATGCAGGGAATGCACCAAATACATGCCTGCTCAGGCTAATTTTTCTCATTCTCAAAGTTGCAATACCTGCTTTTCAAGATATTTAACTAAGTAAATCCTATAAATACTATGAAGAAATTATATAGCAAAATAGTGTTAGTTTACCTACTAAATAATTGCATCATATAACTAGCTTACCTCCCTTTAAAGAAGCTGTTCAAATCGTCTCACTGCTAGCTCATGTAAAAGGACACACTTTCTAAATGTGTTCCACCATTCTCCCCAAAAATGGTCTTTAGTGGAGTTAGCATAGCTATGAAAAAAACCTTGACGCAGACCTGGTGATGATCCCTCCACACTGTGTATACACCACCAATACACGATATGTGCTACACCCAAGCACAAGAACAGTTAAAGAAAAAAACTTTCCCAAAAAATCTCTTTCTGGCAAGGGAAACTATTCTTAACACGCTGAACAGGCAATTACCATGGGTGAAAATTCCATGAGTTTTTACCCAATTCTTCCACTGAACAACTTGAACAAAGATTTCCTAACACGATCTTCAGCTTTAAGCAGGCCTATTTTTGTCCATTTGCATGGAAGCTCTTCACTAGCATCTACTAATACTTTCAACATATGTAGATTTCCATCAAAATGAACTTCTTTAACTAATTCCAACCAGAAACTTACCTGTTGGAGTATGGGCTATGTTGAGATACATTTAAAACTGTTGCACTGATAATTATTAATTCCCTGTACTGTAGAATTTTAATTTATTAAGCTTTCATATCACTCACAGAAATTATAAACACTATTTGCCCATGAGATAGCTTTCTCTGTAGACAAAATAAAAAAAGTAGGGAAGTTACCACATAGAGCAGCCTGATCATTAAATAACCAGTTCTGTTCTGTTCTGTTCTAACCAACCCTGGGTAATTATGAGGCATGTGTGAGCGGTTGGCAGTAGCGTTTTTAGTTTATGTGAAAAGGTGGAAAAGCAAGATAAACAGAAAAGTCTCCTGCTGAGTATGGTTGAGGGAACCCATGTAGTAAATAAAAGGAGTTTATATTGAACTGTTAAGTTATGTTTGATAAGTAAATTGTGCAATGAGATAGGAACATCAAAAGACATTTTCTAAACAATTTGGGGAACATAACATGGCATGATAAGCTACATAACTGGCACGATAACTATGTGACACAGCCATTGGTCTGTAGGGAGGGGTGCAAAATAGACAAGAGTCCCCTCCGTAGAGGGGAAAAACATGCTCCATTCTGAAGACAGATACATGTCGTCTTTGTTACCTTCTGCAGAACTGCAGGCCCTGATGGAACACACTCTCTGAATTACATTGTCAGATACAGATAGTACATAGGTTCTCAGTGTATAAAATACCAGAGATGACAGAAAAAGTGTAACAATTTAGTAGTTTTTACTAAGACTTTGAATACTCTATTTAAATAACTATTAGGATTTGAGTCTACAGCAAAAAGATGTACTATATTGTTAAAAATGGTAAGGTAGCATGTATGAGTAATACTAAATGTACATTTGAAAACTGAGACTAGCATTTAGTGGCAATGTTACATTTTTTCCTCTCTCTGTATAGATCATCTCCAGTTCTTTCAGGCTGGAAAGAAAACTCAGTATTATAATTTGAGACGTAACTGTCTTTTATACATATAAGAGTAGTTCTGTCCCAGCACATAAACATTCTGAAAAAACAGAAGTGTTAACCCAGGAACTTATGTGTGATACTATCAGGATTATTCTATGAAAAAAAAAAAAGGCAGTAGGCATTCATTTTGCTTGCCAGCAATATTGAGAAATTATCACTAGATGTAAAGTTTAAATAACAACTGCATTAATAACCACATCTTGTAACAGCTAGGACTACAGATTTGTATTTTAAAAGCAAACAGGAAAAAACGGAATCTATAATTAACAAATTACCGTGTATACTGGCTATTTCATATATTAGCTGTTTGGCTTCATTTGTTTTAATTTGTCTTGTTTTTCCTGTGGGACAAGCCCAAAATCAAGAAAAGGGATTTCTTCCTACATGTTTTTTTACATCATCTTCTGCAGTAATCCTGTGCCACTTTTTCATACACGTGTTGTTTCTAGAAAACATGAATAGAGCGTGAATGCTGTTTTCTTACTGTTCTGTTAAAACCTGAAAATAAAGAAACTTTTGGAGGTAAACCTAGTCGTGATCTAGAATTATAGACTAAGTGGTCAAAATACAGAAAATGGTGAAAACAGAATTAATCTAAATCAGATAATTGCTTCAAAAAGGGAAAATGCTTCTAACAATAAACTAACACATTGGAAAATATAAACCTAAAAAGTGTCTTGATATTCTGATTCCTAAGTATTAGGGGAGCCTGGTCTGGAGTACATTAAAATCACTAAAGGTTTGTTCAGATCAAAAGCAGTATTCCGTTGATTTCTGGATTTATACAAATCACTTTCATGAAGGAAGTGCCTTGACACAAGTAGACTCTGTACTGTTAATGTATCATTTAATGATACACCTCATCTAGCTCCAGTGCTTTAGGTTTTATATTAGAGTTAGTCATAGTAAGTAAAGTTGAACCATAGGTCTGCTGTGATTACAAATATAATTACCTTGCTAACACATACAACATGAAAACTTTTTTTAAACAATAGGTGGGAAGCTGTCAGCTTCCTCTTCCTATAAATAAGTACAGGCAGAACGTGTAAGCTGACTTAAAACTGAAAACTATACAGCCTAATCAGGGAACTGTTCTGCAGCCATCTCACGGCTGGTTAAAAAGAAAACATAGCTGTAGCCATAGAAATTTAACCTTGCTGAAGCTGTAACCTTATCCATTCATAGAAATGTGCTTTTAATTAACATTGTGATACTGTTCATGATTGTAACATGTCACTTTGGCTTAATGGCTAATGTTGGATATTTTAACATACTTTCAAATCACTAACATAAATTTTGTATAAGTACGATAGTAACTTCTTGTGACTTAATTTACACAAATACTATGGAATGTACAATTATTGCCTCTAACAGGTCACTAAACTGTTGTTTTAGATTAAATAAAGCTTTAGCAAACAAGTATTTATTGGAATTATCTTATCAGTGAGTGGATTCTCTCTGGATTTAGGTGTGCAAATAAATCATATTTATTAAGTAGTCAAAGAGAGTATTTTTTAGAAAGTGAGGTTATTTTGTCAATAGAGAATATCTATTCATATGCAAATAATTCTCATAATTTATTTTCATTCCTTAATAGTTAATACTTCAGTCCTTGTTTTCCTACCTGTTAAAATAAGCTATCTACATTGTGATTTTCCTTTTATTATTTACCACATTCTCACGCACTGTAAACACTCTTAGACTGACTTGCTTCTGAAGATAAATGTTGGGATTTTTTAAAAATTCCTAAACGTAAATAGATTCCAGCTAAAACTGCAAGAAGAATAAGGGTAGGAGAGTAAAAACTGACTGTGGTGATGATACTCATCAGGAAGAGAGACCAGACAATTTGAAGAAAGTTTACAGCTCCACAGGGATAGCGGAAGGATTGTGGTATGTTTTCTGTGGTAGAGTGGTGGTACTAATGACATAGAATTTTTGGATGGAAAGCTGGGGAATGTACTACTGTGTGATTTTGCAGCATGCTTCAAGTTGGTGGTTAAGTTAAATACTGTTTTCTCTTGAGGCAGTACACAAACCAATTCATTTTTTTCTTTTTTTTTTTTTTCCCCACAGTGCAGTTAGGACAAAGATTTTAACCTTGTTAACTCCAATACTGGAAACCTGGAGAACAGAACATTTCTCAAAGACTGAAATCTGAATACCTGGTTTGGAGACCAGTTGACTACAGCTGGTTTAGAACTGCTGTTATTTAGCAGAAGACTGTGCCTTCTCTGGCAAATGGAAATTCTATCACTGAATTTATAAAATCTCATAAACCCAGAACCCTTTTCTTTTTTCAGATATACTTGGAGCGTGTGTCTTCTGGAACCTTGCACAACTGTGTTTTTTAAATGTTTAGAGGGAAGGTGCTAGAGGGTAAGTTCTTACGTTGCTGGGTCAGCCAGTCATCTTCAAAGGCCTATTTTGTTCAAATTCAGATATAAAATAGTACATGTCCTGGGGAGGCTCAAAATATCTTATTCCTATTGAACTATGATCATTCTGCTGTAACATAACTGTATCACCTCGTTATTTTTTTTACAGATGTACATTTGCAGTTTTCTGTCACTGTTGGCTGCTGCGGTTATGTGACTGAGATTACATGCGAAACCACAGGAGAAATGTTAGTATCTACATAGCAGTGGCCTTCTGTAGTTACACGTTTTTAATATCGTGAAATGATTTTTGTAAAATGCATGGTTTTAAAATACATTTTCTTCAGAGATGAATCCAAGTTAAGAACAGTTTGTACAACTACTAATTTCCACCCTCAGGCCACACTACGTTGCTCTTGGAGACGGGCCAAAATACTGCATTGCAAACTGACTGCCAAAATGATCTGAGGTTTGTTTGGTTGCCTTAAGCAGAGATGTGGTTTTCTGGTTTCTTTTTATTTTGGTGTGGAGGGGCTTTTCCATTCAAATTTTCCTAATTGGGATAGTTGCATTATTTCACCTTACTCTTTTGCTTAGAATTGCCTGCAGTTTATACGCTCATAGGTCTTCGGTTCATGGAACATTTGTTTCTCAGTCCTGGAAACTGGGCGGAAAAAAAAAAACTAAAATGCTGGAGTATGACTAAAAACATTTTCAAAAAGAACATGCATGGTAGACTTTAACTTCTGCTGAGGAGGCTGTGAGGTAGATCTAATGATGCTTGATTTATAGTAATCTACACAAAAGCAGGTCTCCAGAAAACCCTGTGGCAATGTTTTGTATAATTCAAACAACAATTTTAAGTCACAGCTGAGCACTCTGTGTGGAGACTTGCAAAATATTTCTAAGTCAGTGTTAAAAAAAAACCGACAATAACTGTGCTAACCAACCAGCCATTTGCCCCGGAAGAGCAGGCAAACGGCAGAAGGAAAAAAGGAACTAAGAGTACTTGTGGGGTAGCTCTTTCATCACATGGTGTAGCTATGTTGCACATCTTTTCTCCATCGCTTAGAGAAGGGTACAGTTACTATTACATACTGGCACTAAAAAAGTAAACGTTTTGTGTTTTCTTTTCAATGCAACGTGCATAGTTCCTAAACCTGACTTCAGTGCTTTTTTTCCCATTTTGCTTAAGATTATTAATGTGATCTGAGTTTTACTCCATCAAAACCTAAATTAACTCAATGCCCAAATGTACATTTGCTCAATTTTCTTGAGTTCTACCATGTGCACTTGTTTTCAGTCATACTGCAAAGTATTTTTGTAATGCTCTGCCTGCTGCTCTTGAATCTTACAGGTCAGTCCAACGTAAAACTTTTACTGAATAAGACTTGGCTAAAGCAGCGTAAGTAGTATTGTGGCAAATCCAGAATATTTGGGTAAAAAAAGCTTATGTGGAACAAATAGTGCTACAGAGTTTGGATTAAAAACCATTAAATTTGTGCAGAGATGTCAGGCAGCTGGAAATTATTTTCTCTGACTCTGGAATGACTGACCTTTCTGCTCCAGTTACAGGTGCTGCTTAATATAGACAAATAAAAACAGCACAGAAAAACAAAACGGCCATTAGGACTAACTGAAGAGAAGAAAAAAACAGATCTGAGCACTTCTTTTTAACTGAAACTGGCAAGTTATTAAACTGTTGCAGCAGAATGATGCACTGTAAATTACAAACTGATGTAGTTGGAAATAACATTACATTGCCTGTCACTGCAAACAAGTGATTAATAATTATTTAATTTCATAATTCCAAAGTTATGTGTGGTTAAGATAGCATAAACTATGCTCAAATACTTACTGTTAAAATCAGAAAAATGAAATAAAGGGAAAAACTGTACTAAAGAGAAGAGGTGCATCCCAAAGGAAAGTTTAGAACTGAGGAGCTTGATAGAGCTGGCCTATTTTACAACCTACTAACTTCCACTGCAAAGATTCTGCTCCGGTTTTAAGACCTGTAGAAGTTTTACAGCTGTCATTTTTTTTTAAAGCTGGTATTTTATCAGATTTTATCAACAGGTTTTCACTGTTGGATTTTTTTAAAAAATATGATTTTATTCACTACGCAGGTAAGCCTCAAAGAGTCACAAGAAACGCAGACAGCTGCATGAATCTCAAGTATGCTTTAACTATGTGCGTATTAGACAGAGATGGGGAAAATTCACTGTACTGGTCTTGCTTGCCTTTTGTATAAGAACTAGCCCACTGTGGAAGCAGTGCTGAGTTGGGACCCTTTTCTAGAGGGCAATCAAGCAATACATTTGTATCTAAATTTGAACTCCAAAGATTTGTGCATTTCCCTTGTCCCACCAAAACAAGATGATGATCTTTTCCATGATCATTTTCTCAGTATAACACAAGCATAGATTCAGCTATACCAATACAAAACCTGTACTTTTCTCTTTTTAAAATCATGATTGCATTATTACAAAGACATCTGTCAACATGAGCCCTCGAATAACCACGGATGTGATCCTTGTTTCCACTAACCGCATTGACACATCTGTGCTGAGATGTTCAGTTTCTAGGGTGAGGCTCAGCCAAAGGGATTCTCTAACCCACAGCCACGGTTCAAGCCATTTCCTTCATTGCTGTGAACCATGAGCATGTGTGGATGACTCAGATCTTGGGGACTAGAGTTCTCAAATTTGAGAGAAAACAACTAAACCTTTTGTTTATGGTAACAATAGCTCAACTTCAGTTAAAACACCACAGCTGTCCCTTGTCCCTCATGTGTTTCCGAACGAACACACAGCGAAACGCAGCTAAAGCAGAGCCACCGCGTCAGGGAACCCCCGTGGGTGAGGTGCCTGGGCCCGCCCCACACGGCCCCGCAGCTCTGCCTGAAGCAGATCAGGCGCAGACCAGGCTTTTCTCGAAAGCCCGTACAGCCACGGCCGGCTCCGGCCGCCTCAGCTCTCGGGCCGCCCACGGACCAGCCTGCTCCGCCTGAAAGCAGGCGGCCGAGCGCAAGTCTCAGCCCTTTCTCCTCCCAGCAACCCATTCCGAGGCACGGCTCAGCTACGAGCCTTAGGGATAAATCTCCCTACACGACGGCTCCGCGCTGCCGAAGCCAGGGCCGGGCAGTTCTGTCTCACACTTCACCTTTCTGGCGNGCGTTTCTGCTCACAACCCCCGCGCTCCGCCATTTCCTGTCCCCCCTCCCCCTCGCTCCCGCCCTTCGGGCGGGGCACCGCCGCCTCCGCTTGGCCGGACCGCGCATGCGCACCGTGCTGGCACATGCGCGCTACGGCCGGGCGGGCGGCGCGCATGCGTGGAGGCGCTCGGCGTCTCTGAGGCGGTGGATTGGGAGGAGGCGGCGGGGCAGCGGGATCAGGAACTGCTCCACCGCGGCTGGGGAGGGCCGGGACCGGACGGGACGGGGAGACGCCCGGTGGTGCGTGTCGGCCCTATGGGGCCTTGAGGGTAGAGCCCCGGTGAGAGAGGGGGTTGCTGCTGGGGCGCGGAGCTCGTGGGAGGATGGAGGGGCAGGCGGCTCCGGGCGCTGGCGGCGGCGAGGAGCCCCTGGGCTCCGGCAGGATGAACCCGAAGCGGAGCGGGCGCGCCGCGGAAGAGGAAAGCCGGAACAAGCCCAAGCTGGTGAGCGAGCGGTGGGGCTGGGAGGGGGGCAGGGGACGGCCTGGGGGCGAGGAGGAAGGCGGGGGAGGAGGAGGAGGCTCGGATGCCGCCTCGTTGCTTCCTGAGTAGAGAATGTGGGGCGGAGGGGCGTGTGGCCGGGCCCGGGGGGTGCCGGGCGCTTGGGAATTAAAGGCTCTCTTTGAAGAACCCCGTGCGGTTCCGTGGCGGTTGGCGGGTGCGGTGGAGGAGCGGGAGGCGGCGGCTGGCGGGCCTGGCTGTGCTCCGCGGCGGGGGCGGCGGCTGGCGGGAGCCGGGGGTCCCCGGGGGAGTCCGGGGAGGCTGCGCGGCGG
>Ga0065711_1045195_pt1 | contig 13630 bp, 6 predicted proteins | sample Hoacrofraction12_FD_59098 | JGI IMG/M metagenome (GOLD analysis project Ga0065711, IMG submission 59098) | Hoatzin crop microbial communities from Cojedes, Venezuela - Epithelial fraction 12 v2 (version 2) | ecosystem: Host-associated > Birds > Digestive system > Esophagus > Crop | place... | reverse complement strand
AATTAAAAAAAAAAAAAAAAAAAAGGAAAGAAAAAAGTTAATGGTATCATTATCTTTTTAATGAGGGCGTTCATGACCCAGGTTTTGAACTGGTATTTCTGTGCCTCCATAATAATTCAGGTGAAAACTAAAAAAACGTAAAACTGTTTACACAAAGGTAATTTTTCTTTTTCTCTACAATCTGTTCTGCTGTGTTATCTGGTCAGTGTTGTGCTATCAAAAGTGTTAAGGGCTGCATTTATGCATTATCCCACAATTTAAGTAACTGTGTATCATGTATATTTAAAGCCATCTCTCTGTAGTTTTAATTATCTCAGTCTGCAGGGACAAAACGCAGCTCCCATGCCTGAGACCGAAATGAAAGTGCTGCACGCTGACAGCTAAGATGTCTGTCCTAGCTTGTTGAGATTTCCTGTAAAATTTGCATTGAAAAGGCAGCTTTAAATATACTTAAAATAAAAAGAGCATTTGCATCTAATTTGCTACACTTGCAGTATTAAAGTTTTATCTGAATAAAGACATGTCAAATGGATTTATATAGTTAAGCTGATAGCTTTTCAAGTCAACACAGTAACATCAGCTAAATTCAACAAAGTAATGGCAGCAGCTAATGGCATTTATTAGTTTATCATCATTTACTTAAAAACCATAACGCAGATCATTTTATTTTCACATTACTGTTTGTGATTCTTTGACTCAGTTTGTATTGATTCCACAAATTATGGCAGAAACTGACATTTATCTTACAGAGTTTCCCAAGCTATAAACGTTGGCTTTAGCGGGAAGCAACTGAACACTTGCCACGCAATAGTTTGAGCCATGCTAGAAACAACCATCTTCAAATAAACACGTTTGGCAACCATTTTAAAATACGACTGCTGCTTGTCTGATCATGACAGAGGGTTTTTGTTACTGATAAGGCTCTTACTACAAACCACTGCCTATGTAATCTACAGTTTGATCACACAAAGTGCTAAACACATTCACCCCAACCCAGCAAAGCGCTGAAGCACTCAGCTTTGTTTTAAAGATATGCGTAACAGCAAGCAAGTCTTTTCACAGTACTTCTCTTCTGCAGACATAAAGAACTTCACAATAGAGATCATCACTGCTTACACAGAAGGAAACTGAGGTGGAGGTAAATCCAGATCAAACCCAGTGCTGCAGTGGGACTTGATGCTGTGAGTCCCAATTTCGTGTTCTGCACGTTATGTTTTACTGCCACCTTATGCTCCTGTTGACTTCAAAGTGTCATCATCACGTGCCCAGACTTCAGCACTTGCCAAAAGCATGTGCTTATGATAAAGACGGTTGAAGGGGCATGAATGTTATGGAACAGTCTCTTGACTGTAAACTCATGGTAAAAAGCAGGGCTGACGAGTTCAACTCTTGATTCTGCTACAGCTTCCTCTTTTCCCCTCTTTTTAATAATAATTACTCTGACCTAAAAATTTACGAGGAAATACTAAGCAATATTTTATTGCCACTATAAAAACTAGGAACCCACACAGTTTGATTTGTAAATATTGTGGGTGTGGACACCCACATGTCATCACTCAGTTTTCCAAGTGCATTTGAAGACGACATCAAAAGTTTCCAATGACGAGATCTACTCTCCTCTTCAGCGACATCTACTCCTCTTCTTCAGTAGCAGAAAAAACCCAACTGAGCTGGAGATAGGGTTTATTTTCAGAACTATGCACGAAGGTCAACATTCTTGCTAACGGGAGGCCCATGTCTAATTCCCCCTGTCATATCCTAAACCTTTAATTCCAAAGAGATCACCAGCTTCTCTCTTTTTTGTTGGTAGCAAGGCCGCATTCCCAAGAAAAGTGACAATCACACGTCACGTTTGGCAAGAATTTGAAATGATTATGCTTTGTTCATGCCATTTAGTATAATTCTCCCATACCAATGGGCTTTATTCTACTGTGTCCTCACTCTGAACTCTGGCTTCAATTTCAGCATACATTTGTAATTCCCTATCCCTGGGCTGAAGAGCACAAACCTCTGGCTCACCAGAACAGCCTGAGACAGCTGGAGTGAAGGATTCTGAGGCATAGCCATCCTTCTTGAATTGCCATCTCACAGCTGGCCAACTTTCTTATGTGTAACTGCCGGATCAGGCAAAATCAAGAAGGAAGGAACTAAAAACTGTGTTGACCTTCACGTGGAGCCCCAGTCTGACCTCATTCAACTCAATAGGATTTCTGTTCCTATTTTAACAGCAGCTGGTTCAAGCATTTATAGGGTTTTGTTTTATTTTATTGAAGATTACTAACAAAAAACTTCTGCAAAATGTTATTTGTGGGAAAACAATGAGTAAAAACAATCTTTCTTTTGCTGTACAGGCTCTCTTCCTTCAGCTCAAGGAACATAGTTGCAACTTACTGAAATGCATATCATATTTTGCAGCTATTTCAGTCATGCTGGACAGAATAACAATCTCGGAGGTTTCCATTGTGCCACAGAGACAAGATGCCTTCTCCTTGGGGCTGGAGCATAGGCAGTGCCTCTACCAAGACTCCTCTGGTAGAGGACGTTATGGCACAAGTGTTCTGAAACAAAAGCTTAGAACCAGGTAGCTACAGCATGGCAAACAGCACCAACGTTTAACAAGTAGGGCAGCTCCAAGGAGGAGAGAGAGTTATATTCAAAGTCAGAGAGAGAAAAAGCAACCTCTTGGTTTCCATCCAAATGCAAATAGAAAGCTAACGCAGCTGCTGAAGAACTGGTTCCTGCCAGCTCCACCTGAGAAACAGGGCATTTTGCACAGCAGCAGTTAGAGCCTTCACATAGCTTTGAGATACAGCCCCTAAGCCGTTGAGTTTGACCTGAAAATTCCAAGGCATGGGAGAAGTTTCTCACCCCTGATCACAGACATGGGCTAGAGAAGCTGTTCTGAGCACAAATCCCTCTAGAGTAACATGAAGCGGAGCAACTTCACTAAGTTCATGTCCTTTCAGTTGCATCTCACTATCTTATGGTAGGTTTTCCTTTTTATTTCAATCATCTTGTACTTCAAACAGCTCATTCCTAACTTGTGGTAGCAATGGCCATTCATTCTCCCCCACTGAGGCCCTTCCCATCTCACACAGGAATGAAACAGCAGCACCCCAGCTGGTGTCTACGCTGTAGCACGCACGATAATGTCGACCAGATACAGGACCACATCCTCAACCAATGCAAATTATCCTAACTTCATTTACTTTAGTGGAGCTCTTGGTGTTTTCTATCAGATAAGGATGTGGACTTCAGCACTAATCGTGTGCAGAGCAAAACCCCACCATTTCAAGCTTCATTATGAAACAAGTGCTACATTAGCACTGAGCATGGAAAATCTCAGAATTTCCCTTTAATGATCTTGGAGATTACGTGCAGCAGGAAGGAAGAAGTGGAAAATCTGTTATAAATACCACTGAATGTTTTTAATAGCCAAAAGCTTGGCTTTCTTTAACACTCCTGCCTGAAAAACTAGAGACTATTCATTAACTAGGAAGCAAGGCAATTGGTTTGTCATTATACAATGTCTGTGACACAGAACACAAAGGAAAGACAAAGTTCTCAGGCCTGGAGACAGCACGGGCTAGGAAAAATAGTAGATGGGCAAGCACATCCATATTAAAACACAGTATGTATAAACATGGAAATGACTCTGAAACATCTCAGGATACACTTACTAAATATTGGCTGTTGCAGCCTGTTCTTTTCTCATCCTTGGCAGTCCTTTTAGTCACTACACATCATCTGACGGCAGCAGGACATACCTGTGATGGTGACTTTCTTTTCAGTATCTCTAGTGACAGCTGGAGACAGCTTACATGAGTGGAGTCTGCAGTGGACTCCCCCCGCTCCCTGATCACGTGCAGTAGGTGCACAGAACACCGTAATTCTGAGAAGGCATCAGAGCCCTACTGCCTTAATGGATTGTTATGGCGTTAACTCTACAATGAGAGAAAATGTTCTTCAATTCAACTTTAACCCCATTTTCCAAGCCCTAGCCTATGCTCATGCACTACCTCAGTGTGCTCCAGTACACGTGCATCTCCCAAGCATACCTGCAGTTGGCTTAGGCTTGAAGAAAGACCTCTAACACTGTCCTGACCTCAGAGCAAGAAGTGGAATCCCACTTCCTCTCAAAGCAGCTATGGAGGTGGAAGATGCTGCAGCTTTGCCCACTGTCTCAGCATGCTCTTATGCACCTAATCCATCCTGACACAAAACCTTAAGAAGTGTCCATGTAATCAGAATAATGCTTGACAGGAGGACATAAAGAACTAGTCAAGAAGGTTGTAGTTGTGATAGTGTTTCTACAAGGAGATCAACTGACTTCCTTAGATGAAAAGATTGGAAAAGCATCTTCCCTCTTTCATAGGAGCTGGAAGTCTGCTACAAATTACATGTTATTTGCTAAACAGAAAATATTGTGAATATGTGTCTTCTACGGTAAAAGAATTAACCTAGTATGTAGCATTGTATTTCACTGAAGTTTTTAACAGAATGCATTCCCTGGAAAGCTTACTTTGAAGAAGAGAACCGACAGCTACTTCAGCCTTTATAAAAGTTATCAGTTCACTTTGATTGCATTGGGTGATGGTTAGAGGAGTTTTTTGTTTGGCCAAGTTTCATTACACTCCCAAATCGTGCTGCCACACATAATTTCACTTGCGCTTGTCTACAAAAAAAATCGTTGTATCTCTGTTTTGGCAAAATGAGATCCACCATGTATCCTTACCCCACAGAAACTTTTGAGCATGGAGAAAACAGCCAGCCTGCCTGGCTGCCTGCCTGCCTGCCTTCCTTCCTTTCCCTTATAGCCTGTTGGCGACAAGTTTGCCCTATTCTTGGAGTCAAACTTTTGCCGAACAAAAAACCCAACAACAAAACCTTTGTGAGAATTAAAGGAATGAATATGCAAACTGCACAACCCCAAACAGCCAAATAGGAAGAATAACAATAGAATTGTAATTAAAATGCTACCATTCAATTTATGGACTAATTGCATGCTCCCCTTCCCCTCTCCATTCTGAACCAGTCTTTCATTTAGAGTTGTAGCGAGCAACAGAAATCTCTTGGTCTCAGCTGCTAACCCATAAGGCCTAAGATTTATAAAGCAAGTAAGTTCTGTCCATGCATGGCTTGTGAGATGCCACGTATGTGTTTACTGAAGAATGGTTCCCACACAGCCATTACGCTGCATTTTTGAATACCAAAGATTCAGGTCTTGAGAAACTGTTTTACTCTCTTATCACCAAATAATGTGCCAAGCTGAAAAACCTATCTTCAGTGATCTGCTAATCAGTCTTTCCTACTATGATCTACTCTATTGTCTACATTTGAGATAATGAATATTGAAATTGCACAATTCATCCCACAGGGTGTTTTTCAAATTATACAGAGCACAATAGAATCCCTTTTCTTGCTGTTGAAATTCCGCCTTTTTAGGGTGGAAACACAGGAGATATGGATGAGTGGAACATAACACTGTGCAGCAAAGAGGGGAGCAGAAATCCATGCCAGATACAGCTGGGCAAACCTTCAATCTTACAGAAAAATGAAAAGGTCTTTGGGTCTTTGAAGTCTAGTTTGATATCATCAGCCACTGCACACAAAATCAAACACGTCCATGTGTAAACCACAGCTGGCCAGCTGCATGCAAAGAGAGCAGGTTGCATAAAGAGCGACAAGAGCAGCAGGCCAGTTACTGAGGCTCACACGTATATTTTGACATGTGTGGAAGACAGAAAGGGCCTTCTTATACCCATGTGAAGAGAACAAGCACATATTTGCATATTTATGTCCAAAAGACAATGCTTCCCCTAAACTACAGGATACAGCCCCGGGGAGGTGAAAGGCTGTGTCAGCCTGGCTGGGGGCTGACCAGATATTCGGCACGTCTGGGAATTCCTAACATGGTGTTTAGATCCCAAAATGTCTGCTCTCTGGAAACCAGGGAATGACACAGAGTTTCACTGTAGTCTGGTTTTATAATAAAATTATTTGCATTTATTAAATAACAATCCTTTAGAATGGCAAAAATTCACAAAGACAGTAAATTTGAACAGAACTTTTGAATGTGATCCAAACCAGCAAAAGTCCTAGTGGGTTTGCTGAGAGAAGAGGCCCACACTGAAGATGTGTTTCGAAAGGTTTTAAAAACTTTACCTCAAGAAACTTTCAGCTCCAGAATCAGAACAGAGAATCTTTTCTAAACGCGTATCCTGAACCCCCTGTCCATTTATAATCAGACAGGCAGAACATTGAGCTCACGCTGCCACGCCCTTTTCAGACCAGAAGAGAACCTCCAACATTTCACCTAATAACCAGAAACAGAGGCTGCTACCAGTGGGGCAGGCATGGGGGGTGGATATGTCCGTACCCTGCAACTTCAGTGGTAGCTCAGCAGCCCCTTAGCTTCCATCCAGAATTTCTCTGCACGTTGCAAGATCAGGCATTTTAAAAAAAATGGGAAAATACAGTGTATCTTGTTAACTTCCCTCCTGCTTTAAGATACACGGTACAGGTCATAACTTATCCTTTTTAATATAAAAGAAATAAATTTCCCTTTTGGGTGTCATTTCTGACCACTCTTGCCCCTTTGCTAAAGCCACAGGGCTTCACAGTAGACAGCCTGATGGAATTCCAGTTCACAGCTTAATTTTCCTCCCGATAAAAGAGACAAAAAGTTCCTTTCAGTAAAAATAAAATTTAATATGGTCCGCAAATTTGATATATTACAACCTCCGACCTCAGCTTAATTGTTCACAAAGGCCTAACGGTACCACTGGCAAGTAAATGACTTCTACAGAGTGTTGCACGTCTGATAGCTCAAGAGAAGGGGAGCAGCAGTCTGACAGATAATCAAAATTTTTAATGTGAACCATAGTGAGAGAGGTTATTCAGAGCACACCCACACTGTAGGAGCCTTCCACAGCTGCCATGGTAGCTCCTTAGGACGAGAAATGCTTAAACATCATCCTCACTCAACTTCGTTAAGTGTTGTTGCTGTTAGTTACCAACCAATACAGAGTCTGACACTTCACAGCAACAGACAGCAAAGGTCTGGGATCTACAGAGACAGAAACACGGTACTTAAATTTCTTTGAGGCTAAACCTGCCCTCAGTTCTGTGGCCCTGAAGAGTTTTTCTTAGAGTTTGACAAAGAACGGAGGGAAAGAGTACGAAGACAAAAAGAAAGGAATCATGCAAAAACATCCACCAGCAGCCCATGGTGGCTGACCTTTCAAAGGCCACTGCGGAGAGCAGGATTTTAGTGAGGCAGCTGGGTCTGCCACTGCTTCCACAGGTTTGCCAAGGGCCAGAGAGGGCAGGGCAAAGGGAGGGTGGAAAAGAAGCAAGGGGGAAGAAGTGGTGTTTGTCCTGGCTGTTTTGACTTGAGAAGTTAGGGAAGGACCAAATTTGTTGCATTATATCACATATTCCACTTTACTGTCTGGAGAGTGCCAAAACTGAACACTCTGTAGGTAGACATGAGAATATTTATGTGTCTCACTTAAAGTTATACAATTCAACTTCAGATCCTTCTTCCCACTGAAACACATATTTTGTGATGGGTTGACCTCGGCCAGATGCCTACCCAGCCACTCTCTCCCTCTCCCTCCTCAGCAGCACAGGAGGAGAAAATAAGATGGAAAAGTTCACGGGTCAAGATAAAGACAGGGAAATCACTTACCAACTATTGTCACAGACAAAGCAGGCTGGACTTGGGGAAAATTAATTTGATTGCCAATTAAAATAGATTTAGGATAACGAGAAACAAAAACTAAAAAATCTTCCTCCATGCCACCCCTTTTTTCCAGGCCTAATTTCACTCCTTCATTCGCAGCTCTTCTACCTCTCCCTTACCCGGGCAGCACAGAGGGAATAGGAAACACAGGGTTGCAGTCAGTTCGTGACAGTTCCTCTCTGTCACTCCCTCCTCACACTTTTCCCCTGCTTCAGTGTGGATCCTTCCGTGGGCTGCAGTCCTTCAGGATAAATCTGCTCCTGTGTGAGCTCTCCACAGAGGCTACAGCTTCTGCTAGGAGAACCTGCTCCTCTGTGGGATATCCACAGGCTGAAGTTCCTTCAGGGAATGTCCACCTGCTCCAGCCTGGGGGCCTCCATGGGCTGCACTGTGGATATCTGCTCTGGCATTCCTACATGGGCTGCAGCGAAATACCTGCTCCACCCTGGTCTTCTCCATGGGCCTGAAGCACCTCCTCCCTCTCCTTCTTCTCTGACTTTGGTGCTCTCAGAGCTGTTTCTCACACTTTTTTCCTCTCAATCCTCACTGCCTGTGCAGCATTCTGCCCTTTCTTAAATATGTTCTCACAGAGGTGCCATGAGCTTTGCTGCTGGGGTCAGCTGTGCCCTGCAGTGAGTCGTTGCAGAGCTGGTTCCAGCTGTGTCTGGCACGGGGCAGCCCTTGGTCTCTTCTCACAGAGGCCACACCTGCAGCCCACCCTGCTACCAACACCTGGCCACTGACACCCGGTACAGATGTGCAGTACATGGGCAACTGACCAAGCTGACTCTCCTGCCCACACACTGTCCTGCTGAAGTCAGCAGAGACTTGTGACACACAGAGCTGGTATGGGGAGAGAGTTTAAGGGACCATACTGAACACGTCCTTATATTCTCCTTGTCTTGGGAGCACACAAAGCAAGTTACTCTGTGGTCAGGAAGACAGCATGATCTGTAAGCTGGTTTGGCTGGCTGTCTTTCTTACTTTGGACAAAAGCATGAAAATCACATAGCTGTCCCGGCAGTTGATTTGGTACCTAAAGGAGAGATGGGTCAGGGGCTTACACAGATGAGCATATGCTCACCTGCATAGTCTAAAGCAAACTAAAACCAGTACCATTCTTGTTCCTCCAGGATATCAAGAAGCCAGCACCAAGAAAAAGCGTTTATTTTTTTACTATTAATCTGGGTAGCATTTTGGAGCTGTATAACCTCATGAAAAGAGCATACCTATTAAAAATACAGTAGCAGTGTGCATACATGTCTATAACAGGAGAGAACTTGCTGAAGTGCAGAACTGTGCATACACTTACACCTTACAGACACAGGGCGCAAGCAGATGTACTTCTACAGATAGTGCTGAACCCAGTTTCCTCCTTCCCCTCCTGATTCAGTGCGGGGTCAGAGGCATCAAACAGCTCCCACAGAGCACACTTGCAGCCCCCGGAGACCACCGACAATTGCATTTGTTCTGGCAACTGTCGCTCACCCTCAGGGTCTGCTCCACAGTGGGCTGACACTCACAGGCTGAGGCTCACAGCACAAAGGAACCCAAACTGTATTCTACTAGAAAAAGGAATTATAAAACCCACGTGTGGGTGAGAGGGTAAATGCCTGATACCTCCTCCCCAAAACATGGAAGACAACTGTGACCTCCATGCTACCCTGCCCAGGCACTCCCGGAACCATGGAAGGATGCAGCATCTTTGGGATCACCCCTGCGAATGCCACATCCAAGGAGAACTACCACTGCCCAAGAGCACTAACTCTGCTACGCACCATTAACAACCATGTTGTTTGGCTTCTTGACTGGCAAAAAGGGTGGTGAAAACTATACCTGTCTTCGTGTTGGTGAAAGACAGCTAAGCTACATACATCTGCAAACCAAAGGGAAAGAACATTTGTAGATGAGAGGGTATCTCTGGTTAAACACAGCCAAAATTGCCAGTCTCTTCCTAAATTAGGGATGCTGATATATCCAGCAGCCACTATTCATATTGGTTGTCTCGGTGTCACTGGAAAGCAACTACCAAAGCCTTCAGAAGTTCATATTTCAATTTTAAAGCTGAGGCTATTTTAGCTCATGCCCCCAAGGCAACTGTCTGGTCAAATGTCAGAGTTTATATTGCTGAATGAAACCCCACGTATATGAGCTCTCTGCAGTTTGTGAACCACATTAGACTCCATTTGAGCTTCTTGAGATTATACTGTGTTGTGTATATCTTCTCTATCCCCTCTGTTTGGGACATATATCAATCTCCTCCTATTCCTACGAACCATTGAAAATCTCTCTCTCTCTCTGTCATGTTTGAATATGAGTTTCATTGTTGTGGGATTTCCCCCCCACTAACTCACTTACTAAAAAAAAGAATCTTTTCATTGATGTTGTTTCTGTGTGCTCTTGAGTCTAATATCCTGCAAATTGGTAATTTATTTACTTTTTCTTTAGCAAAACATTGCCTGGATTTTGGTCTTTTATGACTAATGCCAAGCTTCAAACTTCATTTTAACTCTTTGACCCCCCAGGATTCCCTTCCTTTTCATCTCTCTGAGCTTCTTGGGTTTTTTTTTCTGCAGTCACTGCACTACTGACACTAGGGCTTGGTCCCTATATTTTGGCACACGGACAGAAGAAGTGTTACCTTTTACTCCAGATTATCTCTGACAACTGGCTTCCATGTGCGTTATGCCCTGCCCATGTTCATGGGCAGCCACCATGCCTATTGCACACTAGTGACCAAACGGCCCTGTAACTGGGTGCAAGACATTTGGAGCCTTACTTATCAAGTCAAGTCATGTGGCTTCAATGCATTTCTTGATCTGCAAACTTAAAAAAAACTTTTTCAACCACTATACTAGAGTACTTGGTCCTCTGCCAGGTCTGAGTCATTAAAGCTTTTTGCCGTTTTTCCTAGCACTGGGTTTGCACTCATGTTTTTAATGCCTCCTCTAGTTTGGGGTCTCTATGTTTCTGAGTGTCCAGCTCTTGACACCTACAAGCTCATACCAAATTTCATGCTCTGTTAATCGCACTGAATTTGTTAGTTCGAATAGCTCAAGATGGACACTAAAACTATGGAAATGTGTTTTTTGAAGTTCAGTCTTGACAGAGGACTTCTACTTGGCCGGAGAAGATGGACTGCTACACTATGTGGAAGAACAGCATTGATGATGGCGATGGACATAAATGTGAATGTTCCTATTGCAGAGAATTTTCCTACCAAAGCTTTTAACTTGCAGTTTATTTTGTTAATCTATAAAGCCCACTTCTAGAGCAGGCTGTATTGAACATTCTCCTTTACAAGACTGAATCTACAAAATATACTATATAAGGAAAAGCTACCTCTTTAAGCACAGAACAGAGTGAATCCATTTTCCTGTTTCCATAAAAGATAGTGGTTAAGACTCTCATCCCTTGCTCTCACTTTCCCACTCCCCTGCCGACGGTTGTGTGACTGGCAGTGGCAAATGGCTGCAGCACCTTGGCACCTGCTCCACCCACCCACGAGAGCTCCCACCATTCCTCTTACAATTGCAGCATGTGTCTGACATAGGACAAAAAGGAGTATTTTAGTTGCAAGAGAGAGAGAGCAGTAAGGTTCACAGTATACTTTTTTCTTCTATAGTCAAGGTTTAACTCTTTTAGCTTTGTTCTCCTCATTTCTGCTAGATCTCCTCCAATCTTGGGGAAGCAATAGGTACCAGATGCTGACAAGACAGCACTGGGCTAAGCCCAGAAGTTAAATTTTCATATTATCTTTCATATAATGACCATCTGTACTTTTTCCATTTATTTGTCTAAGCAAGTTCCTCCATTTCCTTCTGGTATTTTTTTTTAATATTATTGGCTGATAACCAAGTAGGTAAAGTATTTCAGTGCTATCCCCTCTCCAGGTTCAAATTAAAAAACATGAAAGAAACAGTGTAAGGTTGATCACACACTTGTTATTAAGTCAAAGCCGGATTCAAGTGTTTGTGTGAGGTAGAATTATCTCATTCTTTTTGTCTGTGTCTTTCTGTGATCTACCAGTCAAGTATGTGATTGGATTTCAGCTCAACAAAACCTTAAATTACACACCTATTGTGCCTGAGCTAAGCCTAGTTTCACAGCACTGGAGAAGGCTCCTCACTGCTCTTTTGGCACTGTTCGATCTGGCTTCTGCTATCATCCCAGGTTGATGAATGAGTAATAGGATTAGAAGTCTCATCTCTGAAATGCTGTAATTGTCACATTTGGTGAATTGACAAAAGGCCCAAGTGATGGAGAGGTGCTCCGTAATGTGAAGTCATACGTTCAACCTGCACTCGCTAGCCAACGCTAAGAGAAAGGGAGGAATAACAAGAATCCCTCCAGCTCTCCATTCGCCTAACACACAGAGATATCTGCACACTCTAAATTAACCTTTTATGCATGAGTTTGTTGGAAGGCAGAGTGCTCTCCCTCTTACAGGATCTTATCTTGCTGTGAGGTAGACGATATATTTGTTGATTCTTTGGTTAGCGCAGGAGATCAAACACACTAGGAGGGTTGGGAGCAGATTTTCCTTTCCTCCCCAGGAATCTGAAGTTCAAAAGACCAGGGGAAAGATTTTCCCCCAAGCAAGCAGAAAAGCACAGCCTAAGCCACAACTCAACAGCTGAGGACGTGGGCCTCCATATTCATACAGACTGCCTTTCCATCCACCACCGAGGAGGGTCCGTGGCACATCAGTTCTGACTCAGAAATGCCACACATTCCTCCCTGCGGGCTCACCTAAACTAGCTAAGGTGCATCTGAAAATGGACAAAGTTTTCAGGGGCTCCTATTCCAGGTTTTATTCCAGAAGGGAGTTTCCAAAGGGATTTACAAGCCAAACTTGTGTAGATATGTTCGGAAGATACACTGGGAACCTGCCTGTCTGAATGGCTATGTGAACATAGAATTGAAAAGCCTAACAGCAGAAACAAGCAGAACAGATAAGTAAAAACTTTCTGTAGTTTCCTTCCCCTATTTACTGTTTTAATTTCCACTGTTTACAAGCAATGGCAACATCCTTCAAATAGAAGGATGGAAAGTTGAAAAATACAGTAAGGTAGTTCTCTGTTCTGAAATACCATTGGCACTGCCTTCTCCTGAGAAATGGCTTCGTACAGTGCATACAAATGAACAGAGAACTTTACTCCTGTTCACCTTTTATTAGAAAAGAATATCAAAAGCCAACATCACTTTTACTGAAAGAACGTGTCCCCAAATGCTCTACAGATGCAGCATGTGAGGTCAACATTCGCCATCCCCTTTCTCTGTCAGTGTGAGTTTCATTTTAATTACAAGTGCATGTTTTGCACATTGTAAAACTACCCCTGGCTCTGACCACCATACGAAAAGGAACATTTAGCTCAGGAAACAGTAGCTGACCCTGTCTGCTCTTTTTCTTCCTTGGCATCAGCTTAGACTATTAACACCTTATGTGTGTTGCCTGTGTGTCCCACACATGTGTGCTCTGCATCCATTTCATGCAATACGTGTCGCAAGTGCATACTAAAAGCTTCCTACTGGGAATTCTCTGCTTTGTTTGACTCCTCTTCTTGGCATCTTGCTTAGCTATTGAATTCATCTGCTTGACAGAGAAACCTTTCTATGTACAAAAAGCTTTGTCCTTGGAAAGCTGTGACATTAGACTTAAACACATAGAGGCCTTTTTCACATCTCAGTTCACTTCTTAATTATTCATTCCCAACAGAGGAAATCAGGAGAAACCTCGGCAGCCAATGTAAACATTTTGTAGTGGAAGGCAATTTTTTTTCCCCCCAAGAGCACAGTGTGACCATGATAGCCGAGTTCCTTACTAAGAAACCACTCTGTTTTTTGTAAAAAAAAAAAAAAAAAAAAAAAAAAAAGGGGGGG